>Ga0310690_10004029_pt1 | contig 21385 bp, 29 predicted proteins | sample AusTroGonzalo_MG_2_FD_207661 | JGI IMG/M metagenome (GOLD analysis project Ga0310690, IMG submission 207661) | Bovine rumen microbial communities from tropical cattle in Woodstock, Queensland, Australia - Gonzalo_04 (v2) (version 2) | ecosystem: Host-associated > Mammals > Digestive system >... | reverse complement strand
GCGTTCTGATAACGTTTGTCAGAATCTAATGGGCATCTGTAACGGATATAATCTCCGTCACAATCGTCAACCTGAACTTTCAAAATGTCACAAACGGAAGTCCAATCATCTACTGACATGTCCCATGTTTTGTAATGCGGACATTCTATAGTGCAATCCAAAGGAAAACATTTCATTCCCACTTCACCGACCTTCCCGTTTATTGTTGCCTTCAAATTCCTACATACCGGAATTGTTTAATGCAAAGCGGTGTCCATTCGTAACCTTCTCCAAGTTGTCCATCATGTTCTCCTCCTCCTCAAAACGCACCGTATATATACCCCGTCTATGACGTCGCTGTACCGCACCACATAGTCCTGCAGCGTATATCCCGGATACAGTTTCTCCATGACCTCCTTTGCCTCGTTCCGGAAGTCCCTCGCGATCCGCTTCACCCGTCCGTTCGGCATCCGCGCGTCCCGGCTCCGCCTGATCGGCTGCTTCAGGTTCCGGCTCCCGCGCCACTTCTTCACCCCCGGCTTCTCCGGCCTGTCCTGTTTCTGCTTCGTGAAGTATGTCGCGATCCCGCCCAGGCCTTCGTCCCGTGGCTGCAGCCTGTCGCAGTTCGCCCGGCCCTTCCGCCAGATCCGCTCTAGCTCGTCCCGGTCCATCCCGCCGTTCATGATCATGTGAACGTGTGGCCGCTTCCCGCTGTATCCCGCCGCCGGCATCTCGTCCCCGCCGATGGCGTATATGTATTTCAGCTCCGGCAGCCCGGCCCGCGCCCTGGCCCGCTTCACCCGTCCGATGAAGTTTCGGATGTCCTTGTCCACCCGTTCCGGATCCGGTGCGGTCCCGTCGTAGGTCAGGGTGACGCTCACGTCCTTCTCCGTGAAGTTGGTCTCCACCAGCTGGATCAGGTGCAGCCTGCTCCGCTCGTCGTTATTCCTTTTTTGTGCGTCAGGTGTTCCGTTTCCCGTTCTTGCTCTGCGCAGTTCCCCCCGCTGGTTCCGCCCGAACACCGGGAAAACCTCCGCGTCGATCCGCGGACCGCTGACCGTCGTCCGCCGCCGGTATCCCATCCTGCCCACCTGGATGAAGGTCGGCTCCTCCAGGAAGCTCCCGTCACCCATCACCCGGTTGTTGAAAAGGTCCTCGTACTCCCAGCCCATCCGGTCCTCCATCAACGGGAAGGCGCTGGCGCCCTTCCCGTACCCTTCCCGCTTCCATCACCGTCTTTTTCGATGACGATGTGCAAGTCTTTAATACTCATTACAAGCCCGCAAATGCGGAAACCACCCCGCCCTTCCGGAGGCCGTCCCTCCGCGGTTCTATATAGGAAGAAAGTGCGCGGGGCCGGAGTTGAACCGGCCCGCAGCGTCGGCACATCCTCATCCGTGTTTTTGAATTTGGATTTCGCTGCCTTACCCTCCGCGCATGGTCCCGGATGGCGGCTCTCTGGGCGCCTTAATCCGGGCTGTCATGCTTTGATTATTTTCATCAAGTCTAATCTTCTTCGATATTTCAGCTGTTGCAGAATCATCTCTCCGTCAAGATCACATATCTTTTTGAAATGATCTGACCTGAAGAAACTTTCAATTTCCTTTTTTGATCTTTCACAGCTCTGACGTCTTTTTTCGTCGTATTCTCTTTTACTGATTGTTCTTCTTACCCCCCCCCTCATATACATATCTGTCCACAGAATTGATCGGGACGCCTCTGCATACGGATCTGTAATCATCTACAGCCTGCCTCACGATCGCCGCGGCGAGTCGTTCATATCCTTCTCTCTCTATAACGTCCATTTTTATCTCCTTTCGTTTATTTAATCTCCCTCATCGGGCAGATCTCCGGCCTCTTTCTTTCGTCCACGATGGTCTCGTCCACGTCCATCCCCTGGTACTCCATCGCTTCACACATACACTGTCCCTCATGCTCTCCGGTCCTGATCCAGTACGAACATGGGCAGTTCCCGCAGCAGTCCGGTTTCCTGATGTCCATCTCGATCATGCGTACCTCCTGCGGAACTCGTTTCTGATATCGTCGCGGTCCAGGTTTACGTACTTCATCGTCGTGTCCAGGTTTTCGTGTCCCAGGATCGCCGCCACTTCCTGCACCCGCATCCCGCGCCGGTTCAGGTTTGTGGCCAGCGTCCGCCGGAATTTATGCGGATGGACCCGTTCCACCCCCGCCAGCTCTCCCAGCTTCCTGAGCATCGCCCGCACGCCGCCTGGCGTCAGCCGCTTCAGGTTGTACCCGAAGAACAGCGCCGGATGATCGTCTTTCCGCCCGGCCAGGTACTCCTGCAGGATCATCGCGGCCACCGGGCTGAGGTATACGGTTCGTTCCTTGTTGCCTTTTCCCAGTACGACGACCTCCATCCGCTGGAAGTCCACGCTGTCCCGGTCCAGGCCCGTCATCTCGCTGATCCGGCACCCGGTCGTTTTCAGGAACTCGATGATCGCCCGGTTCCGGATGGAGCATTTCAGTTCTTCGCATTTCCCTGACAGCTTCTCGATGTCCACGTCCGTCAGGATCTTCTTCGTCTTTTTCTGGCACTTGATCACGCCCAGGTTCGCCGTCGGGTTTTTTTCGATCAGGCTTTCCCGGTGCAGCCAGTTGAAAAACGCGCTGAAGATCTCCCGCTCTCCTTCCAGCGTGCTGTCGCTGACGCCGCGTTCCTTCCCTTTTGCGATGTAGTCGCGCAGATGGTAGATCGTGATCCTCCGTACCGGCACGCCGCAGTCTTTGATCATCCTGCTGATGACGTATCTGTACCTGTCTATCGTTTTCTGGCTTCTCCCTTCCACCTTCAGCGCGGACAGATAGCAGTCCAGCAGATCGTCTTTGTCCTCTTCCCATCCGGCCGTTTCCCTCATGTCGAAATTGTCCAGGATGTCCGCGACCGTTCTCATCACGCGGCTCATGCTTTCTACCGTCAGCTCCTTCGCCAGGCTCTGCTCGATCTGGCTCATGAAGCTCATCTTCGCGTCAATCGCCATTTTTTCTGCTTCCTTTCTTAATCCTCGTTCTCGTTCACTGTCGCCCTGTGGAACACCCGCCGGCACCGGATGCAGACCCAGTCCGTCAGGATGCGCCCGTCAAAAATCCACACAACGAAAACCAGTTCCGCGTTATGGCGTCCGCACCACGTACAGGTCCCGATCCTGGTGTCCGGCTTCATTTCATTCCTTCCTGATGGCTCGGAGAATCATACACAGCGTGTCGTTCAGCTTATCCAGCTTCGTGTTCAGCAGTATTGCGTTCCCCGTTGCGTTCTCCATCATTTTCTGTGATATGAGCTGTCCCATTCCAAACAATTTTTCTACTTGCCCCGCCTGGAACCGCATCATCTTCGTCTGGTCGCTCATCTCCGGTTTCTCCGGCGTCAGGTCCATCTGCATCTGTCCCGGCAGTTCCTCCGCCGCTTTCGCTTCCTGTTCCTTCCGGTACTCCTCCGCGATCGAAGGATCATAGACCAGCTCCACCACGGTCTGCTTCGCTGCCTTTTCCTTTTCTTTCTGTTTCTCCATCCGCCGGTTCGCCTGGTATGTGGCCAGGTCGAATCCCGCCTTCTCCATCCGGCTGACCGTGCAAGGATTGATCCCCAGCAGCTTCCCGATCTCCGTCTGGTTCGCGCCGCCCTTCCGCATCAGCTGCGCCTGCTTGCAGATCGTTTCCGTAATCTGCGTCCTGTTTGCTTCCTTCATTGTTTTTTGCTTCCTTTCTGTTTTGTTTAGACTTCCACGCCCAGGAGCTTTAGCATCTTCGGGATCTCCTCCCCCAGCCTGACCCAGTCCGCCGGAAGCAGGCTGATTTCCTCGCCGTATTCGTTCTCCCAGTCGATGGTTCCGTGCTTTTTATCGTAGTAGAACTCACCGACCCCGCCTTTTTTGATGGCCGTCGTCGTGTATCCCTCCGCGCCCAGCGTCCAGATCTCCGTCATCGGTTCCGGCAGCGGTGCGACTGTCAGGCCGTCCTCCGCGAACGCCTTCTCAATCTCCTGTCGGTTTTTCTCAGCTATGGCAGCTCTATCTTCTTTTGGTAACTTGTCCACCCAGCTCTCCGCCTTCGGCATTTCCACTTTTTCCAGCTTCGGCTTCGGTCCCGGCCGCTTCGCTTCCGTTCCGTCCTTCTTCATCCGTGCCATGTTTCCGCTTCCTTTCTTTTCGTCGTATTTTCTAAGGCAGCTCCAGCTGCATAGAAACGTACCTCCGCGCCTGTACCGGTACAGATCCGGCCATAGCGCATCAAACTCTTTCCCGCACGTCGCGCACTTGTAGATCATTACGGATCAGCCTCCAGCCATTCGCTCCGGATGTACCCCCTCGCGGTAACGGCCCATTCGTCCGTCATCCAGTACACCTTGACGCTGCTCCCGTTTTTCAGCCAGGGGTTCTCCGTCTGCGGTCCGTCCATCCATCTCCTGCACGCGACGCGGGCCTTCGCCACGCAGCAGTAATTCATGTTCACCGGCCTCGGTTTCTCCGTGGAAACGTAGCCGCAATATATCCACCCTTCTCCGTATTCACCGATCCCGTACACCCGGATATACCCGTTGCTGCTGACCGCGTCCGTCAGGAAATCATCCCCGACCTCCAGGCGGCCCACTTCCTGCGCGTTCTTCGACGGCGTCCGTCGTACGGTCACCTGGCTCCCCGGCTTGCACAATATCCAGCACTTGGCCAGCGTATCCTCCGCCGCCGCCCGGCAGGCGTTCAGCTCCGTGAAGTATGCCGCGATAATCACGATCGCCGCGATCGCGATCACAATCAGGATTTTCTGCTTCCTTTTCATCCCGTCAGGCTCCTTTCTTTTTCTGTTCCTTCCACTCTCTGAAGGCCTTCTCGTTCTCTGGGTCCTCATAGAATCCCCGGCACCTGTCAAGCAGCTCCCGCGCCGTCGCCGCGTATTTCGGCTTCGTCTTCACCCGCTCCGCGCTGATCCTCGTCTCCGTTCTCACTTCGCGGTTCACATCCTTTCTGTTGGCACTCATGGTCCTCCACCAGGATCATCCCGTACAGGATGCAGTCCACGCAGCCCTGGCCGCGCCTGGTCATCCGCTTCCCGTGCTTGCAGTCCTTGCATTTCATTTGTCATATACCTCGCACGTTTTCCGGTGCGGCCTGTACGCCGGCTCCGCCGCCACATTCTCCTCGTATCCGACCTCCCGGCCCTGTACCTTGCTCCCGTCGATCCGGATGAACGTCTCGCCCTCCGGATCCGCCGTGATCATCACCGCGTCCGCATCCACCACGATCTTCCTGTAGATGCCTCCCGTGATGATCCCGATCTTCTTTCCGCAGAACTTGCAGCTGTGAATATCGTTTTTCATTCCATCGTCCGCCCCTTTCGCGGTTTCTTCATGAACCAGCACTTCCCGGTCACGTTGTAGCTGTACTGCGTCCTGATGTCTGAAGCCACCGGCCCGTTCTTTTTCTTCAGCCATTCCTTTTCCTTCGCCCATTTTTTCTGGAAGGCGATGTATCCTTCACATTTCCCGTGGCACCCCGGCGCCCGCTTCTGGCAGTCCTTGCATGGCGGCTTTTTCACTTCCTCCGCCTCCTCGCCGGCTGATTCACATATCCCTGTTTCATCTTCCGGATGATCCGGATGTTCTCCATGATCACCGGATGCGGCTGATCCAGGCGCAGATCGTAGACCGCCGTGCTGCCGTCCGCGAAACTTACCCGGATGTGGTCCGGGTGTTTGCTGAAGTCGTGGTCGTAATATGGCACGACCTCCGGCAGGATCTCCGGCCTGTCCGTCCACCGTTCGATGGCCTCCGCCAGGGTTTCCGGTCTGTTACTCATGATTTGCTTCCTTTCTTTGCGTCCTGTTAGGACGCTTCCTCGTTAAAAAAAATGGCGGTCGTTTCTTCCGGGGAAAGGTTATACCGCTTCACGATCCTGAGGATCTCCCCGGCCCTGAAGTCGATTTTCCCGTTGATGCGTGCGTTCAGGCCGGAGATCTGCATCTCCAGCGCCTCCGCGAGCATTTCCTGCGTGTCGTGATGCTTTGTCATCGCGATCTTCATCGCCGTTTTGTCCATCTCTTTCACCTCCCAGTCTATTCAGTTTGCGTCCTATCCAGACGCTATATTAAACCATCCTCTGCGTCCTGTCAAGCACTTTTTTCTTGATATTATAATTTTTTTCTGTTAAAATACGCTTGCCGGAAGGAGTGATACGAAAATGACCATAGGAGAAAAGATCAAGGCGCGCCGCCGTGAGCTTCACATGACAACCGAAGAACTCGGAAATCTCATCGGCGTCCAGCGTTCCGCTGTCACGAAATACGAAAAGGGCCGCATTGAACTGAAGGCGAAGCAGATCCAGGCCATCGCGAAGGCGCTGGGCGTTCCCCCGGTGGATCTGCTCGATGACATCGAGCCGGAGCTGCAGGACGATGAAGCCCGTCTGATCTCCGCATACCGCCTCGCCAGTGAGGAGATTCAGTCCGCCGCCCTGGCCATGCTGGAGGCCAGCGCCGAAAAGAACAGAAAAACCCCCGCCATCGGGTGAGCGGGAATATCATTTTTCTGATATGAAAGGAGTGTCTGAAATGTTCAAGTCTGCTTTCAAGCGGGGCCTGATCATCGCCCTGGCCGTCGTGCTGATCGCCTGCCTCGGCGGGATCGCCGCCCTGGACCTTCCGATCATCCTGCTGCTGATCCTTGCCGTCGTCATTCTCGGCCTCGTCTCCTATATTGCACATAATCGCCATGAAAAAAACTAACGTTCCATTCTGCGCTCCGCGTACTGCAGTCGCGTACGCCCGTTATTCCTCCGCCGGTCAGCGTGACGTTTCCATCGAGCAGCAGCTGGCGGATATTCGCGCCTTCGCCAAGCGCTCCGGGTTCACGATCGTCCACGAATACGCGGATCATGCGAAGTCCGGCTTCAAAAACGCAAACGCCAGGACCGCCTTCCAGTCTATGATGGCCGCGGCCGGTGACGGTAACTTTGATTCCGTCATCTGCTGGAAGGTTGACCGCTTCGGGCGGAACCGGGAGGAGTCCGCGCTTTTCAAGGGCCGCCTCCGCCGTTTCGGCGTCAAGGTCTTTTACGCGATGGAGCCAATCCCGGAAGGTTCCGCCGGCGTCCTCCTGGAAGGGATGCTGGAGGCCACCGCGGAGTGGTACTCCCGCCAGCTCTCTGAAAACGTCATGCGCGGGATGTCGGACAACGCCCGCCGCTGCCTCTATAACGGGACCCATATCCTCGGATACCGTGCGGATACGGGCGGCCGTTATATGATCCAGGAGGATGAGGCCGCCGTCGTCCTGGAGATCTTCGCCCTTTACCGCGCCGGATACTCCTCCGCCCAGATCGCGAAAACCCTGAACGACCGCGGCCTGCGTACCTGGCGCGGGAATCCGTTCTGCGCCCAGGGGATCCTGAAGATCATTTCCAACGAACGTTATACCGGCGTTTATATCTGGGGAAACGTCCGGACCCCCGGCGGGATGCCCGCCATCATCACCGCTGAAGAATTTGAGGAGGCCCAGCGCATGAAAAAGAAAACCGCCCGTCACGTGGAGCAGGGCGTCACTGATTATCTTTTGACCGGAAAGGCGTTCTGCGGCCTCTGCGGCTGCTCGATGGTCGGCGACTCCGGGACATCGAAGCTCGGAAACAGATATTATTATTATTCGTGCCTCCACCGGAAACGGGACCACGCCTGCACGAAGAAATCCGTCTCGAAGGATCTGCTGGAGGATACCGTCGTCTCCTTCGTCCTGGATCACGTCCTGTCTGACGCTGAGATCGGGAAGATCGCTGACGCCGTCATGGAACTCCAGGCGGAGGAACTGAAGCGCAGCCCCCTCGCCGCGATGGAAGCCGAACATCGGGAAGTCACAAAAAAGATCGACAACATAAACAACGCCATCGCCGCCGGGATCTGGAACTCCTCCACGTCCGTCATGCTGAAGGGCCTGGAGGACGAGGCTGAAACCCTCCGCGTTTCCATCGAAACCCTTCGCTATTCCCAGGCCCAGCTGGTCGACCGGGACCGCGTTCTGTTCTTTCTCCATCGCTTTACCGCCGGTGACCGGAACGATCCGCTCCTCCGCCGGTCCATTATCGAAACCTTTATCAATTCCGTCTATGTCTATGACGATCACTTGAAAATCATCATAAACAACGTAGAAGGAAATAAGCGCATCCCCTTTTCAGACTTGCCTCTGGAGTGTTCGGAATCTGACAACTCTGGTCTGCCAACCGTGTCACATCCGAACACCCGGATCACAATCTACAGGATCGCGATGTGAACACACAAAAAAAGGACCGCTTGCAGATCTCTGCAAACGGTCTTTTTCTTTTCTCTTATTCTTCTTTCTTTTCTTCCTCCTGCTGATACGGAACCGGCGGATGTTCTTCCGTCTTTTCCTCCGGGATTTCTCCCTTTTGCCTCATGATCTCCAGCACTTTCAGCAGGATCTTCGGCACCGGGACGCCCATGCTGGCCACATTTTCAAGGATACTGAATCCCTCGGACGCGATAAACCACAGACAGGTCGCTCCCATCACGGCCTCGAACTGGATACCGGCGCCGGAGCTGATGGCCTTGTCCAGCAGCGCCGCCAGTAATACGACCAGGATGATCAGCATCTTCTTCATCAGCCCGACGAACGCCGCGCTGGATGACAGGCCTCCCGTCTCCGTCTTTTTGCTCTTACCCATGAAGCCGCAGATGATCCCAGTCAGATAGTCGATCGTCATCACGGCCAGCAGGATCCAGACCAGCGGGGGCATCGTCACAAAGAACGACGCGATCGCCCCGCCGACTGCCGCGAGTAATTCAGTCACCTTTTTCATTTTCTTTTTTCTCTCCTTTTCTGTAGTTTGGACACCAGACGCACACCTGGCGCAGTTTCCTCCCGCTGGCCCCGGCGCAACTGATCCCGTTCTCCTCGTACGTGAAACACCAGTGAAGCTCCCTTTCTATCCGAGCTGCATGATCGCTTTGTCCAGTGCGGTCCATGTCTTATCACCCACGATTCCGTCGACCGCCAGCTTTTTCCCGTCCGCGTCCCTGTGTGTTTTCTGGAAGGCCCGGACCGCCTTCTCTGTGTTCTTTCCGAATTTACCGTCCGATCCTGTTTTGCCGACATCGTAGCCCAGCTTCATCAGGTCGATCTGGCACTCTTTGACGTACGGCCCTTTGCTTCCGCGTTTGATCGTCGGTTTCTTCTTTGGCGTCGGTGTAGGCTCCGGCGTCGGTTCCGGCTCCGGCGCTGATCCGGTACAGTTCGGAAGCGCCCAGTGGGTCCATTTACTGTTGCGCTTCGTGAAGTGCTGGACGCCGACCTGGCACTCCACCGTTTCGCCCTTGAAGCCCAGGCCCGTGTGGCTCATCTTGCTTTTGTCGTCTTTGCTCTGCTGGAACAGACAGACCAGCTTCCCCTCCGGGATCGTGGAGATCTTCCCCTTCTCCTTCCAGTTCGCGCTGTTATTCCATTGTGACGTCGCTCCGGCTCCGCTCAGCTTCCAGTCGTAGACTTTCAGCAACGTCCAGTACGTGAAGCCCCTACAATCAAAAAATAATACCCGCTTCTCGTTCGGATACCACTTGCAGCCTTTGCAGCTCTTTTTGCCGTCAAAATTTTGACACTTGCTTTTGATCGTCGGATGCGAGGCGGAATACCTGGCTCTCCGGTTCGCCGGCGTACACTTCTCGCCCCGGCCCGCGTAAACGTACGGCCAGCCCACGGCCAGCAGCGCCGTTTTCCAGGCGATCTCCATCAGCGGGAGGCCCTCCGCCTTCATCTTCGCGACCTGTTCCGTGACATACTCAGCTGGGTTCATGGCTTCCTCCTTTTCCGGTCCATGATCAGGACCAGGATCACGACCTCCGCGCCCAGCGTTATGATCCCGCCGGTGATCATCGCGGCGATGGTTCCGATGTTCACGTAAACCTCCACAGAAAAGGCCGCCAGGATCATCCTGGCGGCCGGTTGTCAGTTTACTTAAAGGTCACAATAACTCACTTGCCGTTTCTCCTGTTTACGGTGTCTTGAATCACGTTTCACCGCACCCATCTACTCCGGCAAGTGAAATTGTGATTGATGGGTCACTTTTATGCAATTCACGCCTGTGTTAACGTTTCTTTGATTTTGTTCAACTTGTCAAGTTCATAAACAATTCTAACGGCAAGCTCCATAGGCATTTCTATTATAGGTTTTTGTTCGCTTGTTGCATTTGCTATTAAATCCATCAATTCTTTCTGCTCCATACTGTTTACCTCACGGTCAAATCAAAGATGTTTACCCATATCGGTTTGTACAGTTTTATCACGCTTTCGTGATACTGCTTTGCTTCTTCCGGTGTAAACTGCCCCGTTTCCGGGGCGATGCTACTGCAAATCCATAGGGTAAGCGGCTCTTGCCATATTGTCCTGCATAGCATCACCCCCTTTCACGCCGTCCACCAAATCCACATCAAAAAGAGAATCAGCAGAAACAACGCTATGTCCATTATTCACCTTCACCCTGTTCCGGTTCAGGTTCGGGTTCGGGTTCAGGCTGAACTTCGTGGGTGTAGGTTTTGCTCTCCAAGACGAAACCGTCAACGGTCATCAGCATGGCAGTATCTTTCTCATAGTTGGATGTAGCCGCCGCCGCCCGGAACAGGCAATATTGCCGTTCTGCGGCGTTGCGGTCATCACCGTGGAATTTGACGGTAGGGGTTTTCGGTTCACCGTTTTCGGTATGAAGTCCCATTGTCATGTAGATAGGATTGCTCATTTGTGTTTACCTCTCTTTCATTAAGTGTTTAATGCGTTCAGAGCATCAGGAAGTGAAACTTCGGTGCAGTTCGTGCCGGGAGTGATGGTTTCGCCCTGTGCGATGGCTTGCGTTGACAGATAGAGTCCGTTACCAACAGAGAAGTATTTACCGCTCTGAATGTTGGAGTCTGCAATAAAGTTGTTGTCCGGTTTCGTCAGTTCGTCAATGTAGTCGAAAACGTTGACCGGATAGAACGTATCGTGTCCGCAAGGAATGGAAACATCACGGGGACTTGTTGCGGCCGTTGCGAGACGGTCAATGTATTCTTCTGTTCCGTAGCGGTTGCAGATTTGGAGTTCCTGATAACCGTCTGCGGATTCGGTTGTCGGTGTCAGAAGTTCGTAAACAAGATACCCTGTAGGCGAATTTACCGTATCCGTTGTTTTGCAATAAACGTTTGAACTGCCATCGCAAACAATGTCCCCTTCAGTTCTGCCTGTCCATACATGGGCGTTCCATTTGTCGCTTATCCATGTTACGTTGTTATATGCAAACTTCCCGGTCTGTTTGAGCGTTGTGTTATACCATGCACTTTCACCGGAACTGTATGACCATGCGAGTGTGCTTAAATCAACAAGTGCATACCGTCTTTTCACCGTCCCATCCGGGTACAGTTCGTCCCCGTCAAACACGATTTCGCCATTGACAAGTTTCGGTATGCCCCGGAGCGTGACGTTTGGCATGGAGTAGACAAACTGCTGATAGGGTTCGTACTGTCCGTTGCATTTGGTGTCGGAGATGTTGATGCAGATATTATTCTGATATGTAGTTCCGTAAGCAGAAACCATGTTGAACTTCAAGAGTGCGGCGTTTGCCGGACTTGTTCTTACTGAACCATTATCAGGCGTTGAGTATGTGATGAAGTTGCCGCTTGCATCATACCAATACACAACAAAACTTCCGCCAACAAAGCAATAGTCCGTGTTCGGAAGTACCTTGATTGCGTTCTTGCACCTAATTCGGTCACTCGCCATCACAGGGTTGCCCGTGGATGTATCATACCGCCCAAGCTCCCATTGTTCATCCCACTGATTAAACCCCACGCACCTATGTTCGCTCACATTCACGCTTTCAAGCGAACCGGCAGAGTATTGATAATAACTCTTCCCAAACAGGCTACGGAACAACGCTACGCCGCTCCCGGCGGTCTGAGTTTCAAGCGTGTAGAGATGGTCGGCAATGGTTGAGCCAAGGGCGGCGGTCAGGTCGATACAGACAACATTCTCCAATGTCATCGTGCTACTAACTTCAATCCCTGCACCTTCACGCATAGGATAAACATAGAAGTTTGAATTTTCATATGTTGCAGAGCAAATTTTACTGCACCTTGTTTTCGTGTTTGCCGCTACCGTAAAATACCTGTCAGCATATATGCCGCCACGATATAAAGCAACGTTATTTGATGCTTCACTAACTGTGATGTCAGCGGAAACGAAATACTTGTGACCAATGATTGAACTTGAAATTGAATCAGCTTTAACGTAAGCAAAGTTTGATTTTGCCGTTGCCGTGAATGTCAGTTTATTTGATGCAATCGCAACGCTACCGCTATTTCCTGACCATCCCGTACTTGCCGAAAAATCACCGTTCTGTATCTGTTGATTCCACGCAACCGTTCCACCGACCAACTTCTTCACTTTTTCCCGGTTGTACGCCTTTTTCGTCCCGCCGGTTTTGCGGAAAAGGTAAACGGCATTATCGGTTTCTCCACGGTCTGACAGGACTTCTTCAGCGTTGCCGACAACGAATGTCGGTTGAGTAATTGCGTTCTTTACGTCATCCAGGTCGTCCTGCCAGGCCAGGTCATCCACCAGCGTGCTGTTCAGCTTCGCTTCCGTGATTGCGCCGTCCTCGACGGTTGTCGTGGCCTCCGGGTGATCATCCAGCCAGTCGTCGATGGCCTGCGTGACCACTTCCGGATCTGCAAGGTCGATGTACTCCCATTCGGTCACCTTGCCGTTTACCACGGTTTTCGGGGACAGGGCCAGCCCTTCGTCCTCCTCCGTGGCCGTCGTGATCTTCCGGATGTCGCCGATCTCCGTCTCGAAGGTCGCCAGCGCCGCGCCGGCTTCGTCCAGCCAGCTCTGCACCGGATCCGGTGCCTCGCCGTTCGCCACCAGGCTGGCGTTCACGCTGTAGCTGCCGTACACGGTCTTGATGATCTCCGCTTCCTCACCTTCGCCGTCCGTGAAGGTCAGCTGCAGGATGCCGGCTCCGGGGATCGCAACGTCCGACGCACTCACGTCCCAGGTCAGATCGTTCCCGTCCCTGGTCAGGCTGACAGGGTACAGATCACCCTGCGGCGGTTTAACGACCATCGAGGCCACGGCGTCCGGGTAGTCCCGGAACATTACCGGGCAGCTGATGATCACCTGGGTGTGGTTCAGCTCGCCCTGGTAGCCGATGTTGAATACTTTCTCGGAAAGTTCTTCCAGAAGTGCCCTTTCGACTCTCATGTCATTTTTTCCTCCGTTCTTAGTTTCCGTTCAGGTATGCTGTTCTGATCACCTGTACCAGATCTCCTGCAGCGTCTGGAAACTGGCGTTTGTACCTTTTCCGCTCTGACGGAATCCGACCTTTTTGTTTGTTTTGTCGTAACGGAAAGCGATTGAGTAATTGTATGATTCGTTTCCGATCAGCAGCTGCGTGTCGAATTCGCAGACGATGTTCTGCGCGGATCCGCACGTCCAGAGGTGCAGCGGGAACATATTCGTGCTGTTGCCGATAAACCCGACGATTTCCGTCGCGCCATCCAGCACCGGAACGCTGACTTCCGTGAAATCGGTACTTGTCGCTGTAGGCGTAATTGGTGTCCAGTTCGTCACCTGTTTCCAGGTCATCTTGCTGTTTAACGCAGTAACATCCGCCTGGCTTGCCGCGCTGATGTTCGTCCTGGCCTGCCCCTGCTGGGCGCTTGTCAGCGTCTGGGCGCTGATGGTCAGCACGTCCCGCTCCAATTTATTTTTCAGGTTCACACCGTACACGGTGTACGCATGGACCGGCGCCGACGTCCCGGAGAAGAACTCCATCCCGTGATCGTTGACTTGGTAGGCTCCGTTGATCGTGATCTGGACAGGCGTTACCGATGCCTTTTCCAGGTAGATGTAATTCTCGTCGTATTCGTAGGCCCGGCCGCTGGCCTCCGCCGCCGCCCGGTTCTCCGCGCTGTAGCTGAGCCGTTCGATCCGCGGATAAACATATCCGGTGTCCAGGTCGATCTCGTCCGCCACCGTGCCTGCCTTCATCAGGCCGTAGGGGAAGTACGTAGTCATGATCGTCGCCAGGCTGATCGTATAGGCCTCATAGGCCGCGAACGGTACATTCGCTCCGACGTAGGCGCTTCCCCAGTCGCTCCAGGTCATCCAGATCCGGGTGTTCGTCGCGTTCCCGCCTGTCAGGAAAATATAGCCGTCCGCTGCGATCTGGAACTGCCCGTCCGTCACGGTGACCGGCGTCTGCGCTCCGTCGACCGTCGCCGCGTATTTGATACTCGTATAGTCCCCGCTGATTCCGAAGCCATAGGCCTCGGAATACTTCAGCACCCTGGCCCGCTGCACGCTGTGATCATAGAGGTTGTACCCCGTCGCGCTGAAGGCCTGCGGGTTTGCCACCGTGATCGTCCCGCGGACTTCTTTTACATAGGTCACCGCGATCTGGTCGCCGCTTGCCGGCGTCCCGGTCACCGTGATTCCGTAGTCCGTCAGATCTATGCTTTCGCTGTTCAGGGTCCACCCGTCGCTGTAGATGAAGGTGTAGGTGCCGCCAACGCTGACCTCCGCCACCCAGTCGTCCCTGTCGATGGACACCGCGGTGATCCCGCTGCCGTCCTCCAGTGTTTCCGCGTGGATCAGGCTCTCCGCCGTGTATCCGGTATGGACGTTGTATCCCTTGATGTCCGTCAGCCAGGCGCTGCCGGTTTCAACGGACCGGCTTCCGCCGCTGGTCCGTTCTATGAAGGCCTCGTCAACGGTCTGGCTGCTGCTGCTCGTCAGGTTGTCCGCCAGCGCCACGCGGGTCACGTCCACGTTCCCGTTCTCGTCCGCGCTGTTCCCGTTCACGGTCTTGACGCGTTCTTCGATGGCTTCCTTCACGGTCGTGTCATCCGTGGCGCTCATCTCGATCTGGGCCGCCGTTTTCACTTTCAGCAGCGCGATGTCGTTCGCGTTAGCGTTGCCGGTGTATTCGACCTCCGCGATCTTCTCCGCCACGGTCGTCTCATCCGAGGAACTCATCGGGATCTCCGTCGCGTACTGTCCGCCGATGGCGTCCGCGATGGACGGCGCCCCGGTCTCACCGTTCAGGGGGATGTCTGCGCCGGTCTTTCCTTCCAGGCCTGTGACCACCGTCTGCACCTTCCGGCTGTCTGAGGAGGACATCGGGATGTCCGTCGCGTCCAGGATAATGTGGCCCTGATTATCCGCCTCCTGGCCGTTCACGTCGATCGTGTTCACGGAGCTGGCGTCCGCCTTCAGGGCCAGGGCCGCGCCCACCGCCGCCGCGTCCGCGGCCTCTCCGCTCTTTGTCAGCGTGTCGTCGATCGGGACCGTGATCACGTCCGCGTCATCCGCCACCAGTTCGACCACTTCGTTCAGATCATTGTCCGTCATTTTTAATCCTCCCCGTAAACGTTTCTCAGTTCAAGCGCCGCATGGATTACCGTCTTGATGTCTCCGCCGTCGATCAGCTGGGCCTCGCCTTCCGCCAGCGCGTTCACGCACCGGGCCGTGCTTGGCGTCCCGTCCCAGATCGCGTCGATATAGAAGCGGATCTCCAACGTGTACTGCCCCGGATCCAGCGCCTCTGTGTCCGCGTTGTGGAACTCGATCAGCGCGTATCCGTCGCCCTTGCTCCATTGGTCATCAAGGCGGTAATGCCGCTCCATGACGATGTTTCCGCTGGGACTGATCACCGTAAACTTCATCCGGTCGTCATCTGTCCAGTCGTCGCCGCTGCGCTTCACCGCGTGGATCCAGAAAGAGGCCGTATCCCCCCGGTAGAGCGACATATCCAGCGTCGTCTTGTCCAGATTAAAGCTCTTCAGTTTTGCCATGTTCGTCCTCCTTCTCCGCCTGCTCGATGCCCTCGATGATCGTCCCCAGGTTGTCCGCCGCCGCCTTCAGCGGGGCACCGATACTGTCCATCTGTGCCACAGGTACGCAGATCCCGTTCAGGATCCCCTTCGTGATCTTCAGCGCCTCCAGGATCGTCATCTCTTCATTCATGTCAGGCACTCCTTTATCAGGTATATCCGTTGTTGTGATGGAATGTATAACTGCTCCCCTGGTTGAAGGCGCTGGAGCTTGTGGTCGTATAGGTGAACGTGTAGGTCGTCACACCTCCGCCCGTGCTTTTCGCCGAGCAGTACAGGCTTTTGCTGCTGGGATATACGTCCACGTCAACCGTGAACGAACTCCCGGTCACTTCCACGTCGTCCCCGCTGTTATCCTCAAAATAGATCTTGTAGACCTTGTTTCCGTTGGTTGTCACGCTTTTCGGTCCGCTGATGGAGACCGGAACGTCTTTGTGCTGGTTCTGCGGCTGCGCCGTTACCCGGATCTTGCCACTACCAGCCGCCGTAGGAACAAAGCTGGTAATGGCTTTGCTAAAAGTCAGTGTCGATCCGTCGAATTTTTTCAGCGTCAGCGTGTTTCCGGATGCGGTGGCGCTCTTGATCATCCCCGGGAGGTCTCTCGCCTGAATGGTCGCGTTGTTGTTGCCGTCCCTCAGGTTCAGCTCCGTCGCCATCACGCCGCCGTTTGCCCTGAGCGGTTTCTTGATATAGACCGTGTTCTCTGACACTTTCATCGTGTCGTTCAGGCTGACATTTCCTTCCAGTTTGATCTTACTCGCCTGGATCAGGGCGTTTGAGCTGCCGTCATTGTTGATGGCCAGGCAGATCTGACCGGCCTTGATGTAGTTCCCGCCGTTGTCGTAGGATCCGACCACCAGTCCGATCTTTTTCTCGTCCTGGTCGATTCGGCTCTCGAACTTCTTCTGACCTTCCTGGATGTCCGTAACGGTCTGGTGGATACCTTTCCCGTCAACGACGATCTTGCTCAGCCGCTCCCAGTTCGGATTTCCCTGGGCGTCCGTTCCGATGATGCCCTTTGCACATAGGGCGACGTGATCGTTCGTGTCCTCCATCCAGGCCCGGTCCTCTGCGCCTTTCCTGGAAGACGTCCGGCTTCCGCGACCGCCGCTTTTCATCATGTCCGCGATGATCCGCGTGATGTCCGTCCTGGTGTTCGCCAGGGTGACCCGCACGACCTCCGGCTGGCGGATCTTGTCTGCATAGCTTAGCGCCGTGATCCGTTCCTGGATCGTCGTGCCGAACTCCGGCAGCGGGACCCGCATCACCCGGTTCAGCGTCAGCCGGTCCAGCGGTTCTCCTGTGGCGTCCGCCAGCTCGTAGCCTTCGATCTCGATCGTGACCGTGGGCTGCGCGTGTTTCTTTAATCGTTGGTTCGCCCATCGCTTCAGCTCGTTCTTCGTGTCCAGACTCTGGTCTGTTTCCACCCGGCTGATCACGCCGTAGGTCGCCGTGTTCTTCTCCACATAGTTCCCGGAGATCTTCAAGTCGTCTTTGCCGATCGGATAAAAGCGGGTATACATCCCGCTTGTATCAACGGTCCGGCTGATGGTCCTCAGGTTCCTGTTCGCCCGCATCTCGCTTGTTACGTCGTTGTTCCTCCGCGTGATGCTGAGCTTAAACGGGTAACTGCTGAAGTCGTAGGACCAGACCGGCTCGTCCAGGCTGTCGGAAACCGTTTCCAAAGCGTCGTACAGGGTATCTCCGTCGAACTTGTACGGGTTTTTGTCCGTATAGTCCACGGTCCCCACGGTCCAGTCCGCGCATTGTTTCAGGATGTAAGTGATGGCCTGTTTCGCGGTACATTCCTTATCCGCGCTTTTCCCGCTCATCTTTCCCGGTGTAATCTCGCCGAACAGGATCAGGTCCTTCAGCACCGCGATTACGTGTTCCAGCTGCACCGTGTACGTGTCCGTGTCAAAGGCCCGCTTGATGCTCTTGACGCGCCAGACGATGCCCTTTCCTGGGTTCGTGTCATCCTGCAGCCAGGCGTTGATCACGATCCCGTCCATGTCCGCCGGCACGATGTTCGCCGTCGCTTCCCGCTCTTTCAGGGACAGCTGCATGGATTCCAGCGGGACCGTCCGCACCGGGTTCAGGCTGTGTCCGCTTAACAGTCGCATTTATAGCCACCTCGAATAGTTCGTCACCGTCAGGTTTCCGGCCCGGCTGGCGCTCAGGACCACGTTCACCCGTCCCGGATTCACGACCAGGTCGTCCGCCCCGGTCCTCAGGCCGTATACGTTCCGCCCGCCGGCGTATATCCGCAGCAGCCCGCCGGTGTCGTGCGGGTGCGTGATGCTCAGCGTCTCGCTGGCCGTCAGGTTGACCCCGTTCATGGTCAGGGTCTTCCCTGCCGCTGTGATGGCGATGTTCGGGATCGTTGCGCCGGATACGTTCTTGAAGCTCACGTCCAGCACGCCCGGCGCCGTCCCGCCGATGTCGATCGGGATCCCGTAGGAACTGACGCTGTTCACCGCCACCGTCGTCGGTGTGATGCTCTCCCAGAACGGCACCGCGTAGGCCCGGAAAATGATCGTATACTCGCTGGTCCAGTTCCACATATCCCCGCCGCCGGGGACCACGACCTTGTCCACCCACAGGTGCCGGTCGTCGATGGTGTTGAACTCCAGCCAGGCTTTTTTGTTCGCCGCCCAGGCGATCGCCTGGTCGAACACGTTCTTCCGCCGGTTCATCTCCGTTTTCGGGATGTCGATGGCGAAGGTGACCGCCGCCTCCACGGTACTCCAGTGCTGACCGGTCACCCGCTGGCCCCAGCCGCCCATCTTGTCCGTCGCCGTTGTGTCTTCCTTCGGCACGCCGGGATCGATGCTCCGGATCACGATGCTCTCGTCCAGTTCGTCCAGCTGTACGCCGTCAAATCTGGCTCTCCTTGATAAAATCATCTCGTTCCCTCCGTGTCACGGGCTGCCCTGGTTGGCCACCCACTGCGCGAACACCTGGCCGACATACGCGCTCAGGAGGCCCCCGTCGATCCGCACCTGGGCGCCGTTCAGCGCCTGCCGCACCGCCTCCGCCGTTTCCGCCGGAAGGCCCTTGATGCCGTTTGCGGCCTCCGTCATTTCGCTGTTGGACTGGCGCTGCGCGTCGTTTCCGCCCGTCAGATCCTCCGCCGCCTGGTTCATTTTGTCCGCGGCCGCGGCCAGGGCCATCGCTTCCTCGATGGTCATATTGTCGTCGAACTGCCAGTCCTGGGAGGCCTGAAGCAGTTTCCCCGGCTTGCTCAGGTCCACGGTCGTGGGTTTCGGCAGGTCCTGGGCCTTGTCGTCCGCTTCCGTCCACAGCTTCGGCACCACCGCGCCGCTCTCGTCTTTGGTCCATCCGGCGGCCTGGGCTTCCTTCGTCAGGTTGCCTTCTTTGTCGATCATCGTGTTGTTTCCCAGCTCGTCACTTCCGGACGACGGGTTCAGCAGCGTGTACAGGAACGCCAGGAACGGGGCCGCCTTCATGGCCGCGCTGGCGAAGGCGCCGGCCCAGCTGCTTCCCGCCGTCGCGCCGGCCGTCGCCGCCGCGGAGGACGTGATCCCGATCCCCTTCACTGCGTTGATGATCTTCAGGACCTCCAGCGCCCCGCCGGTGATCTTCAGCGCCGCCCATCCGGCGACGATCGTCCCCATCGCTGCCACGACCAGGTCTTTGTTCGTGTCGATCCATTTGAACGCTTCCGTGATCCCGTCGATCACGCTTTTGAGGCCGCCCACGACCTCCGCCGAGTCGATCTTCGTCAGGTCCGTGATCAGGCTGCTGATCGTGTCGCCGATCTGCTGGAGCATCGCCTTCCCTTCCGGCGTGTCCAGGTACTTGTTCAGTTCCTCAAACAGGCCCGTGATGGCCGTCATTCCTTCCGTCAGCGGTCCGGAGAACGCGCTGAGCATCTCCGTCTTGAAGGTCTCCCAGGCGTCCGTCATTTTCTGGTACTGGTCGTCCATTTTCTGGAGGTTTTCCAGTTGTTCATCTTCGACCACATTCCAGCTGTTATAGGTCTTTTCGTATTCAGTTCTCCCGGCCTTGAACAGTGGCATTAATTCGCGCCAGCTCTTTCCGAATAGCTGGTTCGCGTAGGAGACTTTGTCCTCTTCATCCCCCAGCTTCGCGATCGCCTGCCCGGCCTTCCAGAACAGGTCCAGGTCGCTCATCCCATCCGGATCGATCCCCAGATAGGCCAGGGCGCCCATGAACTCTTTTCCCTTGCCTTCCCGGTTTTTTGACAGCTTATCCTGGGCGCTCAGGATCGTGTCCACGTCCGTGTCGATCAGCCGCGCCGTTTTCCGCATCCGCTGCAGCGCTTCCGTCGCGCTGTCCCCGCCGCCGAAGGCCTTCAGCGTGTCCTCATATTTTTCCGCCGTCTCGCCCAGCTCGTCCGCCCAGCTCCCGGCGCCCAACGTGGCGTTCACCAGCGCTTCGCCCAGTTTCCAGGCCTTCGTGATCGCGCTTCCGATCCCGGCTGTGATGTTCCCGATGCCTTCCGTTACGTTCTGCCAGTTTACGCCGCTTCCGATGTTCGCCAGCTGGGCGTTCATCTCGCTTACGCCGTCGCTGGCGTTGTCCGATGCGGCTTCGATGCCGTTCAGCGCGCTTTCCGTGTCCAGGATGTCGCCCTTCGCCTGGGCCAGCGTCCGGATCATGTCCTGGAACGCCTTGCTCGACTTGTCGACGCCCTTCTCCGTCATCGTGGCCAGCGCCTGCTCCGCGGCCGCGGCGACGCTTTTCTGTTCCTCCAGCTTCGCCTTCAGCTGCTCGGACTTCTGCTGCATATAGGTCTCGGCGTCGCCGGTGGCCTTGTACTGCTTTTCCGTGAGCTGCAGCTGCGCGTCGAGGGTTTTCAGGTTCTGCTTCGCCTGGTTTATGCTTTGTTTGAACTGGGCGACACCGCTGACCCCCATCTTGACGTTTACGCCGCCTGCCATCTGCTCACCCTCTCTTTATTCCGTGCTGAATGTCATCATAGTTTCGCCGGTATATATACAGGTCCATGACCGCCCCCGGTCTCATTCGGTGGATCTCCGCCAGGCTCAGCCCGGCGATCAGGCCCCAGGAAACGACGACCAAATAAGTCAGTCGTCCTTCATTTCTTTTTTTTTCATTTCCTCCAAGGTCACATCCACCGGTCCCTCATCCTCTTTTTCCGGGATCTCGCTGGTCATGCCCTCGTTCATCGCGTCCATGCAGGCGCTCACGCATCCCGCCAGGTCCGCCGGTTTCAGCGCCCGCATGATCTTTTTGTCCGTCAGGTCCGCGTTCTCTCCGGCTTCCTCCAGCCCCGCGTTCCCCAGGATCCGGATCAGCGCCGCCGCCGCCTTCAGGTGTTCCGCGCTTCCGTAGTGACTCGTGTCCTCTTTGTCGTCCGGGTTCCGGCCCAGGACCATGCTGATCGCCCGGCTCAGCGGGCCGATCTCCTCCTGGATCTGTTTCATTTCCCAGACCGTGTAAAGCAGCGGGATCTCCCGCCCCTTGATCTTGATGGTAACCATGCTTCCTTTACTTCCTTTCTGCAAAAAATCCGG
>Ga0310690_10004028_pt1 | contig 21388 bp, 15 predicted proteins | sample AusTroGonzalo_MG_2_FD_207661 | JGI IMG/M metagenome (GOLD analysis project Ga0310690, IMG submission 207661) | Bovine rumen microbial communities from tropical cattle in Woodstock, Queensland, Australia - Gonzalo_04 (v2) (version 2) | ecosystem: Host-associated > Mammals > Digestive system >... | reverse complement strand
GGCAGGCTGACAGTCGTCGCCGCTGACAAGAATGAAACCCTTGTCGTCGCCACGCGAGATGACGTAGTAAGGCGCTGCCTCCTGAGGCGCTGCGGGAGCGATGCGATGCATAGCACGGACGCGCTGAGGAGCGAGTGATTCGCCAAGGAAATCCTCAGCGATGCGGATGGCCTGAGAAGGAGTAATGACTTCGGCCTGCACGGCGATAAAACCGGCAAAAAGGGATGCAAAGAGCAGGAAAACGCGATTTTTCATATCCGGAAAATACTATTGAGCGTGCAAAGATAACATGGACGATGCGAACCACCAAATATATCCCTCTTTTTTACATAGTAAAAAAAAGTTAATGCCTGAATTATTTTGGAAAAACCCTTGCAAATGGCAAAAAAAGCAGTACTTTTGCGCCCCAAATCAAAAAACGAACACATCAAAACAAGAACAAAACTATGTATTGGACACTTGAATTAGCATCAAAACTGGAGGACGCCCCCTGGCCCGCAACTAAGGATGAACTGATTGACTACGCCGTCCGTTCCGGCTCACCACTGGAGGTTATCGAAAACCTGCAAGAGATTGAGGACGAAGGCGAAATATACGAAAGTATCGAGGACATCTGGCCAGACTATCCCAGCAAAGAGGACTTCTTCTTCAACGAGGACGAGTATTAACGCTCGTCCTCGTCCGTTTTGATTTAATCCATAGAAACGCTTACCATGAAACGAAGAGACTTTTTGAAGAGTAGCGCCTTGCTGGCTGTTGCCACAGGGACAAGCAGCCTGGCACAGGCCTTTAATGCACCTGAGCAAACCAACACACTGGCAACCCTGCCTTTACAGACAAACGCCGACGATGACGAACAGCCGTGGGAGGGACCGCTCATCACGTCTGCCCCAATGCTTCAGAACTATGCCGAGACCTCTGTCGGTGTCGCCTTCGCAGTCAGCGACTGGGCCAACGGTTACGTCATCATCGGTGAGCGTCCTGACCTCAGCGACGGTCGTAAGGTGATGTGCGGCGGTTATCGCATTACCGACATCAGCAACCACGTCATCCTGGTGCGCATCACCGGCCTCCGCCCGGCCACCACCTATTACTATCGCATCGGCGCCGACCACATCGCCTACAAAGGCGGCTATGACATGAAGGTTCTTGGCAACGAGGAGGACTCGCGCACCTACCATTTCACTACTGCCGGTGCTGCGGCAAAGGCGCACTTCTGCGTCATCAACGACACCCACGTGCAGTGGGAGCCCTTCAGCCGTGCCATTGAGAAGATTGCCCAGCTCAGCCCCTCGTGCGTCGTCTGGAACGGCGATGCCAGCAATGTGGAGGAAACCATCAAGGCGCAGGTGCGCATCTTCCTCAAGCCCCAGATTCAGCGGGAGGACTACGCTGCTGAGATGCCCTACCTGTTCTGCCCAGGCAACCACGACTTGCGCGGCATGGCCAACCGTCATCTGGAACGCGTGTGGATGTACCGCCAGCCCGAGGAGCGCCTGCCGCGTGACTGGGACCTCGGCCGAAATTTTGCCGTGCGAATGGGCGACATTGCTCTCGTCGGGCTCGATACGGGCGAGGACAAGATGGACACCAACCCCATCTTCGCCGGACTCTTCAACAGCGAGGCCTACCGCCGTGCCCAGACCGACTGGCTGCGCGATGCCCTTGCACAAAAGGAAATCCGCACGGCTCCTTACTTGGTTGCCATCTGCCATATCCCCCTTTTCGACGACAATCCCAAACATAACCCGGGCGACATCGCTCCTGCTGACAAAGACCCGCAGTATTCCACCGACTTCGCCATGTGGCAGCGCACCTGTGCCCAGCTATGGACACCCCTGCTCCAACAGGCAGGTTGTCAGCTTGTCATCACCGCCCATCAGCACCACTATCGCTACCATGCCCCCACGTCCGAACGCCCCTGGGCTCAAATTGTAGGCGGAGGACCGGAGCATGCTGCCGATGAGTCAGACGAACAGCCCGGACAGTTCCCCACAGTCATCGAAGGCGAAGTTAAGGACAAAACGCTTCTTGTCACCATTCACAACCTCCGCACCCGCAAGGTGCAGGATACCTTCATCTTCCGTCCTCGCAAGAGCCGCCGTAAAGGAAAACTGTAGTAGCGCCGTTTGCTACTTCTTGGGGAAGACCTGCTTCTTCACCTCTTTTTCGCCCAGCAACTTGCGGGCTTTCATTGGTTCGTCCGTTGTCAGCTGGTCGATACCCGTAGAGATGGCTTTTTGCATGTCATCGGGGTTGTTCACCGTCCACACATTGACGCTCATGCCGCATGCACGCGCTTCTTGAAGATACCGTGTGCTTCCCATATAGGCGCCAAAGTTCATGTCAATGCCGTTCAACCCGTTATCCAACACCTCGGCAGGCCAAAGGTCTGCGCCTAAGTACTGCACCGTGAAACCCGGGCACAGCCGCGACAGCTCGCGACACGCATGTAGGCTGAACGAGATGAATATCACCCTATCGGGGCTCAGCAGCCCATACTCTTTCAGTAGCGCTACCGACTTCTGCACCGCAGCGTCCTCAATCTGAGGCGTGGCGTGCTGCTTCATCTCAAACACCAGCGTCGTCGTGGCACACTGCTGCGCCTGCTCCAGATACTTCTCCAGCGTCGGAATAGGTTCTCCGTTTTCCAACCGATGCTCCGCAAACGTCGAATAAGGGTTCTGGTCTATACGCTTACCGCCCAGCGAACTGTCGTGGAACACCAGCAGCACGCTGTCAGCCGTCATGTTCACATCGAATTCGCTACCCCAGAAGCCCGCCTCCTGCGCAGCCTTCAACGAAGCCACCGAGTTACGCGCAAAGCCGCCCGCCTCGCAGTTCCAGTACCCTCTGTGTGCCACAATGCCTACCCCGTCAAACGGCGTCTGCCCAGCTAACACCTGCTTTGCCTTGTCACTTGTGCCGCAGGACGCCATCAGCATCCCCGTCAGCACCATTACTAACGCAATCCGTACATTTCCTTTTCTTTCCATAACGCTATTCTGTTTTTTCAGTTTCATATTCCTCGCCCTCTTCGGCAGCCAGCATAGTGCCCACGCCCTCCTCCGCTTCCGGATAGGAAACCTGCACGGCATGGTCCTCCAGCCAAATCCTATTCAACGTATAAGCCAGCGATGTCAACGTCTGCTCCCGGATGCTCGGCTTCAGCGAGCATTCCCACACCGTAATGCAATGCCAGCCCAGTCGTGCCAGCCGATGCTGCTGCTCAATGTCACGCGCCTGATTCCGTTGTATCTTTCTCACCCAGAAATCCCTGTTCGTATGCGGAATCTTACAACATTCGGAATTATCAATTATCCATTCTCCGTTTTCCATTTGTGGCAACGCCACATTGTGTCCATGCCAGAAGCAGCCGTTCACAAAGATGCACGTCCTGTACTTCCGCAGCACCAAGTCCGGATGCCCGGGCAGGTTAGGCGCATTTAACCTATATCGAAATCCCCTTTTCCACAGCCCCCGACGCACAATCATCTCTGGCTTCGTACCCTTCGAATGTATCGCCGCCATATTCGCATGCCGCTGCTGTGGAGAGAGCTTATCCATACCGTTTCAACGTTTTTCAACCATTCTGCTTATCCGACGGGTCTCTTTGCGCGCCTCCCGCCAACGGGGGAAATAACGGTCCATCAGCGCATGAAAACGGGCGTTATGGCTGGGTTCCAGCAGATGACACAGCTCATGCACCACCACATGCTCCACGCACCACTCGGGCAGCAGAAGCAGATAAGTAGAGAAGCTAATACTGCGGTTCCTCACATTGCATTGCCCCCAACGCGATTTTGTCGGTTTGTAGGTGATGGCGGAGGGGCTGACGCCCATCGCCTGGGCATGTCGTTCTACCATCGGCACCACCAGAGCATTCAGCCTGTTATTGGCCTCTTCTGCCTGAGCTCGTGTTGTCAAAGGCAGCTGCCCGAAGAAGTCCGCCCGCTGTTTCTGAGCCTCGCTGGTTCTCTGCCTGGACTTTGCTATCCATTCTCTGTTCCGCTCAATAAACGCCTCCACCTCTCCCCTCGAAGTACCAAAAGGCACCGACACATGCACATCACCACTCTTCACGATGCGCATCGACAATCGGCTGGTTCTTCTATAGGTTACTTGTATGGACATGGCAAAACAGAAAGCACTTAGAAAGCCGCATTAAACCACTTCGAATATCGCGCAATTTCCCGGACTTAAGATAAACAGCGGGCCGTATTTTTGCGCAGGAACGCTGGAGGCATCACTCCGAATCAGTTTCACACACTTGTCCGTCTCAACCTGGACGTGCCATTCCTCAGCCGGACTTGTATTCACCAACATGACGAAATGCCGCTTGCCATTCTGGATTTCCGAAACGAGTCCGCTCCCTTGCTCGCGCTGGAGAGTGCGGAAATGTTGAGGCAACTGCGCGAGAGGCTTAGTTCCCACGGGGACAGTTTCGGCCATGTGAAACACGCTCTCCACCGTGCAACCCGCCCAAACAAAGGCGCGCCGCTGAATCTCCTCGTTCATCTGCCGCACCAACTCATAGACAGGACTCCGGCGGCCCTCCTGAGTGATAGGCGCTTGATGAAAATCCCACGTCTCGGTGCCCGGATTCCAATAGGTGAAGTATTGCAGGAGCTGGGCCCCATAGGCCAAGTTGCTGTACATCTGCAGACGCAGATGATCGATAGTGGGAATGGGATAAGAACCGTGAGACGTCGACAACGCAAACGCCCAGAAAGTCTTGCCTGAACGCCGAGCCTCGGCCCTGACAAGCTCCAAGTTCTGATACCAATAAGGGCTGAGTACTGCATGCTCCGCGCCCGCGTTGATGGGATAACAATCAAAGGAAATCTGAGGCAGATCTACCTTTTCCGTAAAAAGACGCAGATGTTTCTCATAACCCTCCACCGAAAAGACAAAACTAGGCAAAAGATTCAGATAGCAAGGGTGTTCATTATCCACGCCCTCGATACGACGCGCCCATTCACCGAGCGCTTCCATTGAATCATCGCCAGGTTCATCGCGCAGGAAGTAACCACCCAGACCGGGATGCTTTCTTACCTTTTCCGCAGTTTCCTCGGGAGCCGTTTCCAGTTCAGGACACATGAAGATTGACTTCATTCCCACCTTAGCACAGAGATCAAGAGCCTGAATGGCATCGTCGTACGAGTAGATATGCGAGAACGAATAGTCAAAACCCGCATCACGCATCTCTTGATAATGTTCAAGCGTAGCATATTCGCCGGGGGGAATGCTGTACCAGCCTAAAATGGGAATATGAGGAACAGAGTTCTTGCTATCCGGAGTGCATGCAAAGAACAAGCAGCAACACAACAAAAGCGCTTTTTTTTTCATGATACCTGGTTTTCTCGGCCACAAAGATACAACATTTATATGAGATTCACATAAACTACTCGAGCCTTTTTTTCTCAACCAAAGCTATCTCATTCAACCTTTTTTAGGTGGTAAGATGGTCTATTATGTTTGTTTTATTTCTTTACTCTTACATTCAATGTGCCCTTTTTTACTCCATCTATTTCCCTGACCCAAGGTTGGATATTGTCTGTTATCATCGAAGGCAGCCCCTTCCCTCTAATGGAAAACACCAAACTTGTCCAAACAGAATCAACAAAGGTTTCTTCAGTATAATAAACCCACGTTGTGGTATCTTCGGGTCTAACAATAGATAAAACATATGAGGCCGGCGCGTTTGATTCACGCGTTCCTGTTCCTCGGAAAGTGAAATAGTTCAGAAGTGGCTTCATGTATGGGAGATTAGACTTTCCATCCTCATCAACAGTAAATGGATTATCCTTGCTTAGCCCACAAACGTCCTCACCTCCGCCTTTCTCACGTAAGAGCCAGTATCTGTTCACAATATGATCTAATGGTGCAATAGGACTATTAATGGCCTTCATGACCCTTAATATTTTGTCACGAGATGTTTGGTTAATAATTGAAGGTGCTGCTCCTCGCTGCGATTTTACCGATATACCTATCCCATTTATGAATACATCAGCTTTGTCAAATGCCCCCGCCTTATCTGCATGAATTTGCTGGCAAAAATAGACTAACAACCCAGGATTTATGGAGTCCCAGTTAAGAAATCTTTCTGGATATTTTAGTTCTTCGCGCCTCGAATTCTGAACAGATCTAACTTCTTCTATTTTTTCACCTATAGGAATACATCTTTTGTTTTTTCTGCATTCTACAAGGAAGAGTTTTAATAAATACTCATCCCTTTCACCCTGATTGATACGAACGTTCTTGATTTCCTCGTGGTGCTTAACTAAGAATAGTTCTTCAAAGGGAGTATCATTTATAGCAGTCTCATATTTACTGATTCGTATGTGTAAAGCACCTTTATACACGATTTCGCCTTTTTTATTCGTCCACTTTCTTGTCCATTTTGCGATTCTATCGTCTGTAGGCATTATTGTGCCACCATTCGGCATTCCACGGTCGGCTCGGAACGAGAACCTCAAATGTGTCCATATCTTGTCAAAGAAATGTTCTTCGTCCAAAACGTCCCAAGTGTTTTCGTCACATGGGTTTGTGTAGTCTATATAGCCATCAAGCTTTTCTACTTCAAAAGAAGGATCATCCTCATCTTTTTGTATATCATAGGCATGGAATGCAATATAGGTTAGAAGCTTGTGCAAGGTATCTTTTATATCTAAATATGGATTAAGTGGAGAAGTGTAAATACAATCCTCGTTAAAAATGCCAGCTTCCCTGCATTCCCAATAAAAATCAACGGCATCATCCAACTCTTTTATATCAACCCCTGCTTTTTTACACAATTTCAGATATTTATCTCTCGTACTATGGTTAATCAATGGCCTTTCAGTATGGTCAAAACACCTGATACCATATTTTAGTCCATTGATTTCGATATTCACTTTAGAGAAGACCCGCTTGTTATTCTTAACTTTACAAGAAAAATTATACCCTGCTAAGCTTGACAGTTCATTAATGTTTTCAACTGAGATTCTGGCCAAGTCTATTTCTTCCAGTTGTTTCAAACTAGGGAGTTCTTTCCCAGCTTGTTTAACAGATGAAATCTTTGTCTTCTCAAAGTCTCTCATTTGCAATAAGCGAAGGACTAATAGTTTTGCCTCCAATTCTAAAATATCAGACCTGTTTCTCTGGTAAAGAATCTCTGTATTGACTTCCTGTACCTCACGCCTGTTGGAGCCACCATCCTGATTGAAAAAGAAAAAGAAAAAAGACATCGAATTATATGATATTCAGCATTTTTAATTCTTGTTTTGCAGTCTCTCTAATAGCAGGTATAGCTACAGAATTGCCAAATTGCTTATATGCCGACGCATCTGCTACAACAATTTTAAACTCATTTGGAAAACCCTGCAATCTCGCCCATTCTCGTGGAGTCATTCTCCGTATTCCTTGAGTGTTGACAACACCTTTAATGTTGGTTGTAGGGGTTAAATCGGTCTGCCGAGTATCTATAACAAGATTACGCTCCCTGCCCATTCCGCCAACAACAATAGCATTTGCTACCTCATCATCTTTTATTATTTCATAGCCGAAACCATTTCCTTTTGCTTCGTGTCTTGCTTTATGTGCTATAAGTGTATTGATATATTGGGTGGAAAGATAATACTTTGCAGGAACAGGTTCTTCTTCCCTAATGTCAATGAAGTGTACCCTTTTACCATCAGGAGTTGTTGGTTCTGGATACTGGAACTTTTTGGCATTTATACGTAAGTCTTTATGGAAACCTATAATATAGACACGCTCACGATGCTGTGGTACACCAAAGTCCATTGCATTTACAACATGTGGTGGTACAACATCATAGCCAGCATCATCCAAATGGTCAAGGATTGTTTTCATGGTCTGACCTCCCTTATGTATCATAAGTCCCTTTACATTTTCCAGAAAGAATGCTTTTGGCTGTTTTCGACGCAAAATGTTTTCTATCTCAAAGAACAACGTACCACGAGTTTCGTCCTCAAACCCAAGACGCTTCCCTGCAAGTGAAAATGCCTGGCAAGGAAAGCCACCACACAGAATATCAAAATCATCCGGGATAAAACTCTTTGTTACCTCCTTTGTGATATCTCCAAAGGGCATGTCGCCGTAATTCGCAAAGTATGTGCGCTGTGCCTGAGCATCAAACTCAGAAGAATAAACACATTTTCCCCCAAGTTCTTGCATTGCAATACGGAATCCACCAATTCCAGCAAACAAGTCAATGAAAGTGAACTTGGGGTGCTCAGGGGCAGGGAATGGTACATTGAAAAACTCTGAAAACAAGTCGTATTGAAGAGGGCTATCCTCTGCCACCATCGAAACAATTTCATTTTCGTCAATGTCCTGCCACTTTTCACTTTTATCATTCTGGCGCTTGTATTCAATGTAGTCACGAATAGCCTCTATTATTTCATACCGTTTTTCGCAAGATGCTATGTCATGTTTACCATCGAAAGTGTGCAAATAGTGGCTCAGTATAGCTACCTGTGTCCCATAGGACGTGGGACCATAAATCTTGATTCCTTCAACCGTCTCTTCAGGCAATTCTGACAGTTTTATTTCCCTGTTCATGACCATTCTTCTTCTCATTTCTTGTGGCACAAAAAAAGCCCCTTTTCTTTTTTGAAAAGAGGGCGTGGAAGATGATTGGTGGAGCAAGGCTTACGACGGCCCACATCAGACTACAAACACTCTGTCCACGCCCCTTTAGATAGAGCGCAAACATCCGTTGCCTTGTCTAACTGATGTGTTCTCAGAAGTCGTAATTCTGCTCCAACAGGCTTATCAAGGATGTAAAAGACTCAAAGTTTTTTTATTACGTCTACAATCTCTCTTTGTTTTACACATTCAAGAGCAGTCCGCAAACACCCTGTGCGAACGGGTTCGAAAAATATGATTAACTACAATAAGAAAAGCGTGGGTGCTTGCTGCTGCCTGTTCGATATTCGAGGTCTTAGGAAACCCATAGCTGTGAACAGACAGAGAAACACCCACGTTGGAGAGTATATAGACACCCGTAAAGTGTGCATTGAGGATGCTCGATCCTCGCAGCACACTACGGAGAGTATATGCTACACCCCGTGGCAGTCACCCCTGCATTTGTTTCGGACAGCTATTCGGAAGTTCCTAAGTTTCGAATATCCAAAAACAAAGCGTCAGTAACGCCTTTCTATATGTAGTGCTCCATCCCTTGCTCATTCTCGCTTGGATAGCAATATATGGGATAGATGCAGGCGCAAAGATACAAAGTTTTTCTAAAAGAAAAGAAAAAAGGAGTGTTTTTTGCAAACACTCCTTTTTACGCATTTTCCAAGTGTTCCACTTTTTCTGACAACCTCCGTACCCCCGTTTTAACGTTAGAAGTGGCGTTTGCTGAGCGGTTTGGTTTTTAGGTCGTCATTCGGCAAATTGCCGAAAAAGCCCGATGGAATGGGGCTTTTTTGAAAAAAACAGCTGCTTTTTCTCTCAGATCGTCTTTATTTCTTATCTCCCAAAGCCGTTAGGACACGTGTCCTAACGGGTTGGGTAAGGTGTCCCAACGGGTTAGGACACGTGTCCCAAGCGCTTTGGTACAATAACAAACGGCTGAACGGCAGTTAGCAGACTTCGCTGCCGGGCTTCAGTTCATGCTCCAATGTAGTGAGTGAGAGGTTTCCGTCAATGTCGACGGCGCTGAGCAGCATGCCTTGACTCACGATGCCGCGAATCTTGCGTGGTTCGAGGTTGGCGATGAATAGCACCTGTTTGCCTACGAGGTCTTCGGGCTTATAGTATTGGGCGATGCCGCTGAGGATGGTACGGTTGTCGAGGCCGTCGGCAATGGTGAACTGCAGGAGCTTGTCGGCTTTCGGCACGCGCTGGCAGTCGAGGACAGTACCTACGCGGATGTCCAATTTGGCAAATTCCTCGATGGAAACGGGGTTTTTTACGGGATTGGCACGATAGTTCTGCTCTTTGTTGGCGCGCTTCGTGTCAAGGAGTTTCTGCACCTGGGCATCGATGACATCATCATCGATTTTCTCAAACAGCAGCTCAGACTTGCCCAGAGCATGGCCCTCGGGCAGCAAATCGGTGCTTCCAAGGTCTTCCCAGCGGAAGCTTTCCATGCCCAACATGCCGCGCAGTTTCTTGCTGCTGAAAGGTAGGAATGGCTCAAAGGCTATGGCGAGGTTGGCAGCCAACTGCAGAGCGAGGTTGAGGATGGTGCTCACACGTGCCATATCTGTCTTCGCCAGCTTCCAGGGCTCGGTATCAGCCAGATACTTGTTGCCGATGCGGGCGAGGTTCATAGCCTCCTTCTGTGCCTCGCGGAACTTGAAGCCGTCAAGCAGGCGTTCCACCTCGGCCTTCACGCCGACAAACTCCTCTACCGTTTCACGGTCGTAGTCCGTCCACGCTCCGCGCTCAGGCACGCGCCCTTCAAAATACTTCTGCGTTAGCACCAACGCACGATTGATGAAGTTACCGTAGATGGCAACGAGCTCGTTGTTGTTGCGGGCCTGGAAGTCCTTCCACGTAAAGTTGTTGTCTTTTGTCTCGGGGGCGTTGGCGGTAAGCACATAGCGCAGAACATCTTGCTTGCCGGGGAAATCGACGAGGTATTCGTTGAGCCACACAGCCCAATTGCGCGAGGTACTGATTTTGTCGTCCTCGAGGTTGAGGAACTCGTTGGAGGGCACGTTGTCGGGCAGGATGTAGCTGCCTTCGGCCTTGAGCATGGAGGGGAAGACAATGCAATGGAAGACGATATTGTCCTTGCCGATGAAGTGGATGAGGCGCGTCTCGGGGTCTTTCCACCACGTCTCCCAGCTGCCCAGTTCAGGATGAGCATCGCAGAGCTCCTTGGTGTTGGAAATGTAACCGATGGGGGCATCGAACCAGACGTAGAGCACCTTGCCCTCGGCGCCCTCAACAGGCACAGGGATGCCCCAGTCGAGGTCGCGGGTGACGGCACGGGGATGCAACCCGCCATCGAGCCAGCTCTTACATTGGCCATAGACATTCGGACGCCATTCTTTGTGCTCCTCCAGAATCCATTTCTCCAGCCAAGGCTGGTATTGGTCGAGCGGTAGATACCAATGAGAAGTCTTGCGCTTGACGAGCGGATTGCCGGTAAGGGCGTTGCGCGGATTGATAAGCTCCTCGGGTGAGAGGGTGCTACCGCACTTCTCGCATTGGTCGCCATAAGCACCATCAGCGTGGCAGCGAGGACATTCACCCACGATGTTTCGGTCGGTGAGGAACTGGTGAGCCTCCTCGTCGTAGAACTGCTCGCTCTCCATCTCGACGAACTTGCCGTCGTCGTAGAGCTTGCGGAAGAAGTCGCTGGCCAGCTTATGATGGGTGGCGCTGGTAGTGCGGCTATAAACGTCAAACGAGATGCCGAAGCCCTCAAACGACTCCTTGATGAGCTTATGATAACGGTCAACCACGTCCTGCGGTGTGCAACCCTCCTTCTTCGCACGGATGGTGACGGGCACGCCGTGTTCGTCACTTCCTCCGATGAAAAGGACGTTTTCGCCTTTCAGACGCAGGTAGCGGACATAGATGTCGGCAGGGACATACACTCCAGCCAAATGGCCGATGTGGACGGGACCGTTGGCATACGGCAGCGCCGAGGTCACCAGAGTTCTCTTGAATTTTTTTTCTTCCATATTCTCTCTTTATCTTTTTGTAGTTGATTTTTCTTAATTTCTCCCGATGAAATGGGCAGTTTTTGAATCAGCTTACCCAGTTTTCTCTGTCAAGGCTGCGGTAGCCGATGGCTTCGCCGATATGGTCGGTAGTTATCTGCTCATGTCCCTCTAAGTCGGCAATGGTTCGGGCAACTTTGAGGATGCGGTCGTAGGCGCGGGCAGAGAGGTTTAGCCGCTCCATCGCCAGTTGCAGCATGCGGGTACCTTCTGCGTCGGGCATGGCGTACTTCTCCAACTGTTTTCTCGTCATTTGGGCATTGCAATGTACGTCCTTCTCTCCACGGAAACGCTCGGTCTGTATCTCTCTGGCTTTGATAACCCGTTCGCGGATAGCGGCGCTCGGTTCGGCTTGTTGTTTATCAGAGAGTTTCTCAAAGGGGACAGGCGAAATTTCCAGCTGCAGGTCAAACCTATCCATCAGCGGACCGCTTATCTTTCCCAGATAACGTTGCACTTGAGTGGGCGTACAGATGCAGGCGCGGGTAGGATGGGTGTAGTAGCCGCAGGGACAGGGATTCATAGAAGCAACCATCATGAAGTTTGCCGGATAGTCGATGGTGTACTTGGCGCGACTGACGGTGATGTGGCGGTCTTCCAAAGGCTGTCGCAAAAGCTCTAAGATGTGCCGAGGGAATTCGGGAAATTCATCACAATAAAGCACACCATTGTGGGCAAGGCTAATCTCCCCGGGCTGGGGATTCGTTCCACCTCCGACAAGAGCCACGGAGGAAATGGTGTGATGCGGTGAGCGGAAAGGACGCACGGCAATGAGCGACGCATCGCTGCCCAGCTTGCCTGCCACAGAGTGTATCTTCGTTGTTTCCAAACTCTCTGCCAGGGAAAGGGGCGGTAGGATAGAGGGCAGACGCTTAGCCATCATGGACTTACCCGAGCCCGGCGGGCCAATAAGGATGATGTTGTGCGAGCCACTGGCAGCCACTTCAAAGGCGCGCTTAGCCCGCTGTTGCCCCTTTACTTCTGCAAAGTCATATTGGAAATCAGCCTGATGGGCATAGAATTCTGCACGAGTGTCCACAATAGTCTCCTCCAGCTCTTCTTCACCGTTAAAGAAGCGGACGACCTGCATCATATTGTCCACACCATAGACTTTCAGCCTGTTGACTACGGCCGCCTCCCGAGCATTCTGACGGGGAAGGATGAAACCGTCGTAACCAAGTTCCCGCGCTTTGATGGCAATGGGAAGGGCTCCCTTTATAGGCATCAGCGCACCGTCAAGCCCCATTTCGCCCATAATAACATAACGTTCAAGACGGCGTGTATCTATCTTACCGTCAGCAGCCAGGATGCCGATAGCGAGGGGAAGGTCGTAAGCCGAGCCCTCCTTTTTTATATCTGCAGGAGCCATGTTAATGATAACCTGCGAACGCGGAAAGCGAAGGCCATTGTGCTCAACTGCCGAGTAAATGCGCTCGTGGCTCTCTTTGACGGCACTATCAGGCAATCCTACAAGGAAGAATTGGATGCCACGTGTAATGTTCACCTCAATGGTGACCATCGTGGCATCAACGCCCTGCAATGCAGCTCCAAAGACCTTGACTAACATGCTTTCACTTACTCATTCAATGCCAGCATCTCTTCGATATACTGTCGAGAATTGCTGAGGCGCGGCACCTTGTGCTGCCCGCCCAGCTTACCCTTTGCCTTCAGCCAATCGTGGAAAAGGTTCGGACGTGCTACGATGATTTCCAGATGCTGCAGCGTGATATCCTTATAACGCTTTGCTTCATAGTCAGAGTTACATTCCTGCAGGGCTTTATCGAGGATTTCTTCAAATTTGCCCATTTCATCGGGCATTTTGTTGAATTCGATGAGCCATTGATGGCGGCATTTGGCATCGCCGTCCATAAAGACTGGGGCTGCCGTGTATTCCTTCACTTGGGCTCCCGTTGCCTCGCAGGCTTTCAGCAGTCCCTTTTCGGCATTATCTACCACCAACTCTTCGCCGAAGGCATTGATGAAGTGCTTGGTGCGTCCTGTGATGACGAATTTGTAAGGATCTTTTTGAGTGAAGCGTACCGTATCGCCGATGATATAACGCCAAAGACCGCAGGAAGTACTGATGACCATCGCGTAATTCTTTCCCACTTCCACATCCCAAAGAGGAACGATGGTGGGATTGTCGGTTCCGAATTCGCTCATGGGGATGAACTCGTAGAATACACCATAGTCAATCATCAACAGCATTGCGGGATCGCCGGGCTCGCTCTGAATGCCGAAAAAGCCCTCGCTGGCGTTGTACGTTTCCATATAGTGCATGCTCGGGCTGGGGATAAGCTGCTTGTATTGATTGAAATACGGCGTAAAGGCTACGCCACCATGGAAGAATACCTCCAAGTTGGGCCACACCTCGCTGATGTTCTTTTTTCCCGTTATCTCAAGAATATGTTTCAGCATAGCCATCATCCACGAAGGAACGCCCGAGAGATTCGTTACATTTACATCCTTAACCGCTTGCGCGATACGTTCCATCTTTTCCTCAAAGTCGCTCAACAAGGCAATCTCCTTGTTGGGCACGCGTAGCAGATTAACAAGAGGATTGACATTCTCAATCAGGATAGCGCTGAGGTCGCCCACCAGACTATGAGGCAGGTTGTAGTTCGGTGCGTGGCTGCCTCCGAGAATCAGAGCCTTGCCATCCATCATATTGCTGTTGGGGTTGTTGTGCAGGTACAGGGCAACCACATCGGTTCCACCGCGGTAGTGCGTATCGGTAAGTCCTTCGCTGGAGACGGGAATGAACTTGCTCTTATCGTTCGTTGTGCCCGAGGATTTGGCAAACCATTTTACTTGTCCCGGCCAAAGGATGTCCTTTTCGCCGTGACGCATGCGTTCTATATATTCTTTTAGCCCCTCGTAATCATTTACAGGAACCTCCCGAGCAAAATCTTCATAGCGCTCAATGCGCTGGAAGTGGTTCTTACGTCCCCATTCCGTGCGTTCCGCCTTGCCCACTAACTGCATCAACACCTTCTGCTGGATAGCCTCGGCATTGTCATATTCATTGATTTTCTGGACTCTGGGAGATAGTACAAGTCGAACTATTGCTGTCTGCATCGTTTGAAAATTGGTTTTAGCTGTCAAAGGTACTGCAAACTGAGCGGAAAGTCAAGAAATCAGCCGATTTTTTGCAACGAGTGGTGTGAAAAGGGAATAAAGGAGGAAAGGAAAGACGTGAAGCGAGGACAGCAAGGAACAAACAGGGGATGCAGTTTTTGGCTGCATCCCCTATTTCAGCGGTTAAAGGATTTCTGCGTTTACTTCACCAGAATCTTCTTGCCATTAACAATGTTGATACCCTTCTGGAGGGTAGTGAGGCGCTGTCCGGCGAGGTTGTAGATGACAACTTCGGCGGGCTCGGTCTCAATAACATCCAGCTTGCTGGGCAGCAGGCTGCTGTTTTTGCCGTGGAAGCTGAGCGTCCAGTTATCAGCGGCAATCCAGTTGGCATTGGTTTCCGTGACACGAAGTCCAATCTTCACTTCCGTACCAGCCTTCTTCTTGAAGACAACCTCAAAGCGGTCGGGAGTGCCGTTGCCGGTATAGAGGTCTACGCCGTTGAAGGTGCCATCCTCTTCCTCGCAGAAGAGTTGCACACCAGTCACCTCAACGCTGGCATCGCCCTGATAGCTGGAGATGATGTCTGCGCCAAGGACATACGTTCCTTCGGGCAGATAGCTGATGGTCTGGAAGACCTCGCCGTCGCCGAGAGGATCGTTGTTGTTGCGCCAAACTTCGATGAACTGGCTGATGGAAGCCGTGCCCGAGTAGCTTGCGCTCTGATAACCGGCATTGGTTCTCGTTTCAATGGCGATGGTCCAACCGTCGGCATTCTCTTCGTCAAAGGCAGGATTGACAATCCAATCCGTGAAGTCAACCGGCTGCTCGTCCGTCGGGTCAACGGCAGGCACACGCAGGGCAGCAATAGCAGCGTTTATAGCTTCAACCTTCTCGTCGATTTCTGCATCGTCGTAAGCACCCTTGTTCATGCCGTCCGACAGCTCGTCGTAGATGGCAACAGCAGCATTGCTGGCTTCTTCAGAAGCTGAATTGCCGTATTGATCAGCTGCGCTGAGCAGAGCATAGAGTGCATCGTTCAGCTTGGAATAGGCATTGATGGAAGAGTGAGCCTTGGCAATGGCGGCGTTCAAACCTGTGAGGGCATCGAACATGGCGTCGGCGTCGTCAGCCGTGTTGGCAGCATCCATAGCGTCCTCCAAGCCCTTACGAGCTTCGGCACTCATGGGCTGGTCAGCATCAAAGATAGTCTGAGCTTTCTCTACGTACACAGGTAGAATCTCCGTGAGAGCATCCTTATCCTTGCCTACATAGAAAAGCTTGAAGTTGGTCCAGAGACACCACGAACGCATTATACTTGTGGCCACAGTCTTACGGATACCGATACGCATCTGTCCACCCTCGACAACACCGTAAACGGTTTGTTTGTAACGGTTGGCCTCAAATGCCGTGGATGCACCGTTCATGGAGTTGGGCACGTAGCCGGTAGCACCTTCCCAGTTGGTAATCTGTGCATCGCCTTCACCGACGGCTTCACTCGTGAAGTTATTCGAGTCGCCACCAATGTTTTGCACGGGAGTCGTGAAGTCGTTCATGTAAAGCTCGGCATACACCTCTTCAGAGCCGTCATACTGGCCGTTGTCGCCCACACGGTAGAAGGCATTGAGTTCGAGTTTATAGATGCCATCGGGAGCGATGACGGTCTGCCATACATCCCAAGTGAAGTCACCGACAGCGGAACCCCAGCCGGCATAGACCTCAGCGCAGGGGAATGACTTGAGACCACCGGTCACAGCGTGGGTAGCCACAGAAACATTGTCCTGCAAATCCCATGTCCAGCCCTTGCCGTCAGACTCGGTGAAACCGGGATTGACAAGCAGGTTGGTGCAGTCCTGACCAGGCTGGAGGCTATTGGCAATAGCTGCCTGATGGAGGGCCTCGAGCCAAGCAAGCTCGGCCTGAATGCCTTCGGTGTCGAGCAGGCAGTTGTTGATGATGTATTCATACGAGCCGTTCGGCATTTCGTCGCAGGGCTCCATCTCGTTGCCGTCCATCATGTAGTCGATGAGGGTGTATCCCTCTTCGCAGATATATTCAGTCTCTTCCAGTTCGGCACGAAGCTCGGCCACCTTATCCAGATAAGCCTTGTAGGCAGCCACGTTAGCGGCAATAGCCTCGGAAGCAGGAGCGATCTGTGCAAGAGCCTCCATGATTTCGTCCCTTGTGGTGGCGTTCAGGGCAGCCTCAAGGATGGTCTGATACTGCTCCTTCACCTCGTTTGTGCAGATGAGCGTTTCGAAGTCATAGTCTGGGGTTTCGGCAATAATGCTCTCCATCCACATCTTGTAGGCTTCGATGGAATTGCCGTAGTATTCAAGGCTGAAGTTGTCGAAGAGGCTCCAGTCGGTGCTGATGAGTTCAGTCTTCCTGACGCCGATGCGGAGAGTTCCGCTCTCAGTCACCTCGCAGAAGAGGTAGTTGTGGTACTTGTCGAGGGTGTTGAAGTGATAGTCAGCAGCAGCCATCGTGTTGCAGACCAGCAGACCGTCGGCACACGAAATTTCGTCGGCACCGCTTTGGTTCGATGTCTCGGCACCAGAGGCAAGGTGAACAATACCTACGGAAACCTCTGCGCTGTCGCCATTGAGGGCATAGAACTTGGTGTTGCGTGTGCCAAGGTCATTGTCCATGAAGTCGTTGTAGTCGGTACCGGCAGCACCTGCACGATAGAAGCCCTGGACGCCTACACGATAGATACCGGGATAGAGGCCCGTGATATCCTGCCAGGTATCGAAGTTTTTGCTGTAGTGCTCAGCACCGTCAGCTACAGCGCCGCCACGTCCGAAAGCATCGCCACTCCAGCCCGTGGTGCAGTCGCCATTGGAGAAGTCGTGGTTGACAATCATGGCGCTCATGTCCACAGGATTCTCGGGAGAAGCCTTGCCGGCCTCCGCCTCCAGGATTGCCGTGACGAGGGCATCGTAGGCAGCTTTCAGCTCCTCGGCCGTGGAGTTCTCGTTGTTATAGACGGCCTCTGCCTCAGCGGTAGAGACGCCGGCAGCCTTGCCTTCTTCAATCTTGGCAGCGAGGGCCACAGCGGCATTGTAGGCACGAATCTTGGCTACATACACATCGTAGTCGGCACGCGATATGGTGGTCCAGTCGCAATGGAACTCACCGCTCTTGGCAGCACCTTCGCCGTAGCTGGTGGGTACGTCAAAGATAACGCCCGTGCCGGTGGTCTCGCTGGTCATAGAGTTCATGTATTCCGTAACGTGGCCCACATAAGCACCCGTGAAGAACTCATAAGCATGGTTCCAATCGGGATTGATGTCAGCGCCGTAGAAGCGGAACATCTTGTCGTTCACCGTTTCGAACTCCCAGTAGTAGTTGGCCTGCGAGCCAAGGTCCACGTAGATGTCGCCCATGTCGTTGTCGATGAACATGGTCTTCCAGCTTGCCTTTGCCAGTGAATAGTCCTTGATAAGATAGGTCTTGTTGTCCCATTCAGCGCCTTCGGCGATGTACTTTTCGACGGTAAAAAGCAGACCCTCTTCGCCTACCGAAGCGTGAGTGCCCCACTCGTTACCTTCGGTGAGGAAGAGCTGCGACTGGGTGTTGTAGAAGTACACCGTGTCGCCAGGAACCATTTGCTGCCATTGTCCGGCTGTGATAGCCGGCTTTTGCCAGGCAAACATTGCCACGGCACAGAGCACCATGGCCAGAGAAGTAAAGATTCTTTTCATGCTGTTTTGATTTTTTGAGTTATACATAAAAATTACTATTTCGTCTATTCTTTGCATGCGCGTTAGTTTCTGCGTCCCGTGAAGATGAGGATATAATAGACCAGCGTAGCCAGCGAGCTCAAGGCTGCCACAACGTAAGTATAGGCAGCGGCACGGAGGGCGTCCTCAGCCATGCGGTGGTTGGACGGGCTGGTGATGCCGGCATGCTGCAGCCAGGCAAGCGCGCGACGGCTAGCGTCAATCTCCACGGGTAGGGTGATGAAGCTGAATAGCGTCGTCAAGGCAAACAACACAATGCCCGCACCCAATATGGCGGGGAAGATGTTAACCAGCAGAATGCCTGCCAACAATACCCACGTGACAATCTTCGACGAGAACGACACCACGGGCACCAGCGCCGAACGCATCTTCAGCGGGGCATAGCCCTTCACGTGTTGCAGCACATGTCCGCACTCGTGCGCAGCCACAGCCGCAGCTGCCACGTTACTCTCGCCATACACCGAGTCGCTCAGGTTCACCGTCTCCTTGGTGGGGTCGTAGTGGTCGGTAAGCGTGCCGTTCACGCGGTTTACCTCTACATGGGTGATGCCGTTGTCGCGCATCATCTTCAGGGCCACGTCGCGCCCCGTCATACCACTCGGAAGCACCTCCTTCGAATACTTCTTGAACTTGCTCTGCAACGATGCCTGAACGATGTAGCTCGCAATGGTTATCGCAATGAAAATGATGTATATCAGCATAAGCTAATTCCTAATTTTTCAATTATCTAAGTATCTTTCTATCGTCTGCTCTCTGTCGGGGCCTACGGAGACGATGCGGATGGGAACTTCCAGTTCCTCTTCCAGGAACGTCAGGTAGTTGTTGAACTCCTCGGGGAACTCGTCCTCGCTGGTCATCTTGCCGAGCGGGCATTGCCAGCCTGGCAGCTCCGTGTAGATAGGCTTCACTCCCTCGCTGATGCTGTAGGGGAAATCCTCCACCACCTTGCCGTCGATTTCGTAGGCCACACAGGCCTTGATGGTTTCGAACGTGTCAAGCACGTCGCTCTTCATCATGATGAGGTCCGTAACGCCGTTCAGCATGATAGCATAGCGCAGAGCCACCAAGTCTATCCATCCGCAACGGCGACGACGGCCTGTGACGGCACCAAACTCATGTCCGATGGCACACAGCTTGTCGCCCGTCTCGTCCATTAGCTCTGTGGGGAACGGTCCGCCGCCCACGCGGGTGCAGTAGGCCTTGATGATGCCATAGACGCGCCCTATTTTGCTGGGAGCTACGCCCAACCCCGTGCAGGCGCCGGCACAGATGGTGTTCGACGAGGTGACAAAGGGGTACGAGCCATAATCAATATCGAGCATCGTACCTTGGGCACCCTCGCAGAGCACGCTCTTTCCTTCTTTCAGCATGCGGTTTATCTCGTGCTCGCTGTCGGTGAATGTGAAGCCACGCAGATATTCCACGCCTTCCATCCACTCCTTTTCTGTTGTTTCCAGCTTAGTCAGCGCAGCCGTATAATCCTCGGCTGTCATTAGGCCGCGCAGCATACCCAGGTGGCGCTCCTTGGCCTGAGTGTACAGCGCGTCAAAATCCCTTTCTAAATCTCCCACGCGCACTCCGTTGCGACTGATCTTATCTGTATAGGTAGGGCCGATGCCCTTGCCCGTCGTTCCTACTTTCGACTTGCCCTTGGCAGCCTCATTGGCAGCATCCAGCAGACGGTGAGTCGGCAAAATCAGATGAGCCTTGCGGGAAATGTGCAGGCGCGATTTCAGCGGATGTCCACTTGCCTCCAGCGCTTCAGCCTCAGCCTTGAACAGGGCAGGGTCTAGCACCACACCACCACCGATGACATTCAGCTTATCTCCCTGGAAGATGCCCGACGGGATGGAGCGAAGCACATACTTCTGTCCCTCAAACTCCAGCGTATGCCCTGCATTCGGACCACCCTGAAAACGGGCTATCACGTCGTAGCGCGGCGTCAACACATCCACTACCTTTCCCTTACCTTCATCGCCCCATTGGAGACCTAATAATACATCAACTTTCATATATGAATTGTAAATTGTGGTTACTTATTTCTTTAATTTCTTACTTCTTCTGCGTCGAACAGCCGCACACTTGGTGCAGAAACCATAGAGGTAGATGTAGGCATCGTCGGCCTTGAAGCCTCGGATGCGCGTCTCGGCCAGACGTGATGTCAGACGGTCGTTCGACAGGTTCATCACCATCCCACATTCGCGGCAGATGCAGTGGAAATGGGGTTTAACGTCAAAACTCGCCTCGTAGCACGTCACCGGCCCGAAGTAGTGACGCCAGAGCAGCCCTGCGTCCATCAGCATCTCCATATTATTATAAAGCGTCGCCAGCGCCACGCGGAAGTGCATCGCTTCCAAACGGGCGTTCAGTTGCTCGATGGTGAAATGCGGCTCGTCCATTCCGTAGATGGCATCCACGATAGCCTTGCGCTCAGGTGTCACCCTAAGCCCACGCCTATGCAGATACTCCTCCAGCAGCCGGTGTACCTGCTCCATGGTTTGGTTTGTCCGTTCGTTTGCCATCATTTTTCTGTCTGATACATACTAACGCATTATCGGACACAAAGGTAAAGCTTTTTCTCCACCTCCCCAAAAAAAAGCAGAACTTTTCACTTATTTTATGTCCAGTACGCTTTTATGCGTTTTTTCTGTGTTTCTACTTTCCGTCCACAAAAACCTGCTTAACTGCCTCCAGATAGCCATAACCGTTCACATTATCGGGCTGCAGATAACTGGTTTCTGTCCATTCATTCCAGCTGTTCACGGTAATAAGCGGAGTGCGGTCGGGATGTCGGTCGACGAAGTCGCGTGCCGCACGCAGGGCGTCGGCGAAGTTCGACGGGGTGTTGTCGCGCGTCACGGCACTTTCGCGGAAACG
>Ga0310690_10004026_pt1 | contig 21403 bp, 23 predicted proteins | sample AusTroGonzalo_MG_2_FD_207661 | JGI IMG/M metagenome (GOLD analysis project Ga0310690, IMG submission 207661) | Bovine rumen microbial communities from tropical cattle in Woodstock, Queensland, Australia - Gonzalo_04 (v2) (version 2) | ecosystem: Host-associated > Mammals > Digestive system >... | reverse complement strand
TGGGATCTTCCCGATCTTCCCGTCCATTGCCCGCCAGGTCTCCTGCGTGGCGTACAGCGGCAGGCGGTACCGCCGCGCCATCACCCCCGCGCCCTGGATATGGTCCACGTGCTCATGGGTGATCAGCACCGCGTCCAGCGTCGCGGGATCCACCCCCACCGACAGGAGCGCCTCGTCGATCGTTTTTCCCGCTTTCCCCGCGTCGATCAGGATCCGGGTGTTCCCGTACTGGACAAACAGGGCGTTTCCGCTGGATCCGGAAAAAAGGGGGCAGAAATACATTTCCATATTCCAGTCCCCCTCTCATCAAACAAATTGTAAACCGGACCGCTTACAGGTCCAGGTGCTTCGCGACCCGCTCCTCCACCGGCGGCGGCGTCATGTAGTCCGGCCCGAACAGCACGGTCAGTACTTCCTTGTACTTCTTCGGCACCAGGCATTCCACGTCCTCAAAGGGCATGCGGATCTTTTCGGCAAACTGGTCCGGATGCCACACGTGGGTCATCAGCTCGAAGGCGCCGTTGGACATGTGCAGGTCGTTGCCTTCCCGGTACTTTGTGGATACCTTCTCGTACCGCTTCGCCTTCCAGGCGTAGTTGAAGGGCAGGCCCATCCAGTGGGTCACGTGCAGCAGGATCCGGTTCTTCAGCCCGAAGCGGCTGTAGTCCACGTTCTTTTTCATCATGCCCTGCAGCAGGTGCAGGTGCAGCAGGTGCATCTTCCGGCGGATGCCCTCCGGCGGCAGCGGGTCCAGGATAAAGAAATCCGTGAACGCGGCGGCCTTTTCCGGGTCCCGGTTCATGACCCGGGGGGTCCAGGTGTCCAGGTAGGTCAGTTCGAACTGCCGGTCGCACTCCTCCGGGTAGATCGCCCGGAATTTGGTGAACTCCTCCCGGGTCATCAGCAGGTCCACGTCGTCGTCCCAGGGGATGAATCCCTTGTGGCGGATGCAGCCCAGCAGCGTCCCGCACATCAGGTTGTACTCGATCCCGTTCCGGTCGCAGATGGCGGTAATGTCCCGCAGCTGGCACAGCAGCTCCTCGTGGATCTCCTCAAGCGTCAGTTCTTTTTTCATGAAGCAAAGCCTCCGCCCTGTCCGCGATGGATTCCGCGTCCATCCCGTATACTTCCCGCAGGTACTGCTGGTTGCCCACCACCGCCGTATACAGGTCGTGCAGGCCGACCCGGTACACCCGGCATCCGTTGCCCAGCTCCGCCACGATCTCGCAGACCGCGCTGCCGAACCCGCCGGTCACGTTGTGTTCCTCCACCGTCAGCAGGATCGGGAACCGTTCCGACAGTTCCTTCACCGCGAACTGGTCCATGGGTTTGAAGCAGGGGAAGCTGACCACCTCCGCGCTGATCCCGCGCTTTTCCAGCATCCGGGCCGCTTCCGCCGTCTGGGTCAGGATGCCGCCCGAGCTCAGCAGCGCGACCTGGGTTCCCTCCCGGATCGTCAGCGGCGCCGGCAGGTGCCAGTCGTCCACGGGGCCTTCGTGCACTTTGGGTTCGTTGCCGCGCCCCAGCCGCAGGTAGCAGGTGCCGCCCGTCCGCACCGCCGCGTGGGTGGTCGCCTCCGCCTCCGCCGGATCCCCCGGCGCGAAGCAGGTGACCCCCGGCAGTGCCCGCATGATGGCCATATCCTCCGTGGCGTGGTGGCTCATCCCCAGGCTGCCGTATACAAATCCGCCGCCCACGCAGACGATCTTCACGTTCGCGCCGGGATAGGCGCAGTCGTTCCGGATCTGCTCCAGGGGCCGCAGCGTCGGGAAATTCCCGATGGAATAGACAAAAACGATCTTCCCCGTGGAGGCCAGGCCGGCGGCCATTCCGACCATGCCCTGCTCCGCGATCCCCGCGTTGATGATCCGGTCCGGATAGTGGTCCCAGATGGGCTGCAGCACGCCGAAACCCAGGTCACCCGTCATCAGGATGATCCGGTCGTTGACGGCCATTTCCTCCATCAGGGCCCGGACAAATGCGTCTCTCACGGTCTCTGTGCCTCCAGTTCTTTCAGGGCTGCTTCGTATTCCTCGCCCTGCGGCGTGCGGTAGTGCCACAGGATGTTGTTCTCCATGAAGGAAACGCCTTTTCCCTTCACGGTGTGGGCCAGCACCACGCTGGGCTTTCCGCTTCCCGCGTTGCCCATGGCCCGTTCAAAGGCGGCCCGCAGCGCCCGGACGTCGTGCCCGTCCACGCTCTCTGCGTTCCATCCGAAATCTTTCCATTTGGCTTCAAAGGGCTCCAGCTGCAGCGTCTTTTCCACGGTGAACAGGCTCTGCATATGGTTGTAGTCCACCACGGCGACCAGCCGGTCCAGCCGGAACTGCGCCGCCTGCAGCGCCGCCTCCCATACGGAACCCTCGTCGCATTCGCCGTCCCCGAGCACCACCCAGGTCCGCCAGTCCTCCCCGTTCATCCGGGCGCCCATGGCCATGCCCGCGCCGATGCTCAGCCCGTGCCCCAGGGATCCGGTGGAAACCTCCGCCCCGGGAATCCCCTTGTGGCTCACGTGGCCGCTGAGGATTGATCCGTTCTCGTAGTGGTGCTTCAGCTCCTCCACCGGGAAAAAACCGGTCTCCGCCAGCGCCGCGTATACCGCGCTGCCGGCGTGCCCCTTGCTGAGGATCAGCCGGTCCCGGTCCGGCATCTGCGGGTTCTTCGGGTCCACGTGCAGGATGCCCGTATACAGCACGGCGATGATCTCCGCCACGCTGAACACGCTGCCGATGTGGCTTCCGCGGCTGATCCGGGACATCTCCAGCCCGTTCCGGCGGATCAGCCAGGCCAGCACCGCGGGATCCCCGGTATCCGGTTTCCCGTCAAACCCCTGGTGTACCAAAGCCTCGTAGTTTTCCATAAGGCCTCTCCCAACTCATTTTGAAAATCACTGCCGGCGTTCCTTCGCCATGTCTTCCGCCTTCCCGAAAACGCCTTTGATCGTCTCCAGCATCAGGCGGCAGTCCAGCGGGAAGCTCTGGGTCTTCGCGTATTCCACCCGCAGCCGGTTCTTCTCCGGCAGGATCAGCTTTTCGAAATTGGCGACGGGGTCTTCCTCCCCGACGATTTCATCCTGCGCGATGTAGACGATGCTGCTCCGGTCTGTTACCCCCGGCCGCACCCACAGGATGCACTGCTGCTCTTCCGTGTACTGTTCCGTGTACAGCAGCAGCTCCGGCCGCGGCCCGACGAAGCTCATGTCCCCCTTCAGGATGTTGAACAGCTGGGGCAGCTCGTCCAGCTTCAGCCGGCGCATAATCTTCCCGGCCCGGGTCACCCGGGCGTCGTTCTTGGCGGTGCATCCGCCGGTCTTGTCCGCGTCCACCACCATGCTCCGGAATTTCCAGATCCGGAAAGGCTGGTTGTGGTATCCGCCCCGGACGGCCTTGTACAGCACAGGCCCTTCCGAGTCCAGCTTCACCCAGACCGCCAGGGGAATCATCATCAGCAGCCCCGGCACCAGCAGGACCAGGGCCAGCAGGAAGTCCAGCACCCGCTTGACCACCTTGCTGTAGAAGGGATGTGAAAGCGGCCCGTCCCAGTACGGCATCTTGGGCATCGGTGTTTTTCCCATCAAACCCCTTCTTTCTATATTGACTGACAGCAAGCTGTCGTTGTCATCCCGAACTTGCCGGGGGATCTCACCCCCACAGGGATGCTTATCACTGTTCGCTGATCAGATCCATGATCTCATTGAAACGCTCCAGTTCGTCCCGGCTTGAATACTGCAGCACGATCTTTCCCTTGGAGATGCTGCCCGTCAGCGTGCTCTTCAGCCCGGTCTTGACCCGGATCTTGTCCTGCAGCTCGTTCAGCTCCGCCGGCAGCACCGGCGCCCTGCGCTTCGCGGCGGGCTTCTTCGGCTTCACGGCCGACGCCATCTGCTCCAGCCGGCGCACGCTCAGCCCTTCCTCCGCGGCGAGCCGGGCCAGCCGCAGCTGTTCCTCTTTGCTCTCCAGTCCCGCCAGCACCCGGGCGTGTCCCGCGCTCAGCCGGCCGTCCCGCACCATCTCGGTCACTTCCTCCGGCAGCGTGAGCAGCCGCAGCAGGTTCGCCACCGCCGGGCGGCTCTTGCCCAGCCGGGCGCTGACCTTCTCCTGGGTGTAGCCGCACTGCTTCATCAGCGCATTCACGCCCTTCGCGGCTTCCATCGGGTTCAGGTCCTCCCGCTGCAGGTTTTCAATCAGTGCGATTTCCATCTGCCGCACCGCGTCGATATCCTTCACGATGCAGGGCAGCGTCTCCAGCCCGGCCACCCGGCCGGCCCGGTACCGCCGCTCGCCCGCGATGATCCGGTACCGTCCGCCGCTGGTCGCCGTGACCAGCAGCGGCTGCAGCACGCCCTGGTCCCGGATGCTGTCGGCCAGCTGGGCGATGCTTTCGTCGTCAAATGTCTTGCGGGGCTGCTCCGGATTCGGATCCAGGTCGCCCACGGGAATTTCCTGGATGCTGGCGCCCCAGTCCTCGGTATTTCCGGCGAACAGGGAGTCCAGGCCGCGTCCCAGCCCGTGCGTCTTCTTCGGCATTGGTTTCTTTCTCCAATCTGTGCGTTACTTCTTTTTCTTGTTCCGGGCCAGCACTTCTTTGGCCAGCGCTTCGTAGGCAATGGCCCCGGTGCTCTTCGGGTCGTACAGGCAGATCGGCTGCCCGTGGCTGGGCGCCTCGCCCAGGCGCACGTTCCGCGGAATCATCGTGGCGAATACTTCCTTGCGGAAATGCTTCTTTACCTGGTCCACCACCTGGAGCCCCAGGTTCGTCCGCCCGTCCAGCATCGTCAGCAGGATACCTTCGATCTCCAGCCGCGGGTTGAAGGTCCGCTTCACCCGCTGGATCGTGCTCATCAGGCTGGTGACGCCCTCCAGCGCGTAGTATTCGCACTGGATCGGGACCAGTACCGTGTCCGCCGCCCCCAGCGCGTTCAGCGTCAGCAGGCTCAGGCTCGGCGGGCAGTCCACAAAGATGAAATCGTATGCCTCCTGCACCGTGCCCAGCAGCTTCTTCAGGTAGAATTCCCGCTCCTCCGCGTTGACCAGCTCCACCTCGGCCGCCGCCAGGCGGATGTCAGACCCCACCAGGTTCAGCTTCTTGATTTCCGTGCGCTGGATGGCGGATTCCAGGGATGTACGCCCCATCATCGCGTCGTATATGGAGTTCCGCTCGTTCACCCGGCCGCCGAGGCCGCTGGTGGTATTTCCCTGGGGATCCAGGTCCACCATCAGCACTTTTTTCCCGGCTTCCGCCAGCGCGGCGGAGAGATTGACGGCGGTGGTGGTCTTCCCGACGCCGCCCTTCTGGTTTGCTATTGCAATAATCTTGCCCATGAGGACTCCTCCTGCCCTCCCGTGAGGGCATAAAAATACTTGTATATTATACCCGTTTGATCCGGGCTTGTAAAGAAAAACGGCCCGCGCCTGCGCGCGAACCGTATGAAAGGTTTTCCGTTTTGTTTTCCGGGGTTTTCCTTTTGTCAGACGGGAATCAGCCCCGCCAGGAATTCCACCGCGCAGGTGATAATGGCCACCGGGAACAGTCCCAGCCCGAACCACGCGGCCGCCGCCCCGGCCGCCAGCGCCGCGATGCCCGCGGCGGGATGCGCCGCCGCGTCGATCATTGCCGGGAAGGTCATCACCGCCAGCGTCGCGTAGGGCACATAGAAGAGGAAGGAGCGGATGAACCGGTTTTTGATGGGCCGGCGGATCAGCGTCAGCGGCAGCGCCCGCACCAGCAGGCTCACGCCCGCACCCACCAGGATCGTAATCCAGATTTCGCTGCTGCTCATGCCTTCGCCTCCTTCCCGTCCTCATCCTTCAGCGGGAAGAGCAGGGCCGCCCCCGCGGAGAGGCCGACGGTCAGGATGATCGTCCGCATGCCTTCCGACAGGGAGGGCAGCAGCAGCCCGAAGGCGAAGCTGCAGGCGAAGGCCACCAGGATCAGCCCGCACAGGACCCGGTTCTTCCGGGCCGACGGGATAATGATCGCCAGGAACATGCCGTAGATCGCAACGCTCAGCGCCGTCACCACGTCCGGCGGCAGCACGTTCCCCGCCAGGATGCCGCACAGCGTTCCCCCGGCCCACATCAGGTCCGCCAGGATGAACGCGGTCCACAGGTAGGTGCAGGACACCGCCCCGGGATGCGCCACCGCCAGGCCGAAGATCTCATCCGTGATGCAGAACCCGGTGCCCAGCCGCCGCAGGAATCCCGCCTTCGGGTCCATTTTCTGGCTCAGCGCCGCGCTCATCAGCAGGTACCGCATATTGGTCACAAAGATCACCGCGGCCGTTTCCCATACCGCGGCATGTGCGCCGATCAGCGCGTAGAGGGCGTACTCCCCGGCGGAGGCATGGTTCAGGATGCTGGCCACCCAGCCCTGCAGCGGGCTGACTCCCGCGCCCCGGGCCGTAATCCCCAGGGAGAACGCCACCGCGAAGTATCCCAGGCCGATGGGCAGTCCGTCCCGCAGGCCCTTCCACACCATCCGGCGTGTGAAATCCCGATTCCTTCTCATTTCCGAATACTCCGTATCAGCAGGCTTGCCGCGTAGAATACCGCGGATACCAGCACGATCGTCGCGCCGGCGCTCGTGTCCAGGTAATAGGAGGCCGTCAGTCCGGCCAGGCCGCTCACCAGGGCGATCCCCACCGACCACCCCGCGTGCCCCCGGCTGGTCTTCGCCAGGTTCCGCCCGGCTGCCGCCGGCAGGATCAGCAGCGCGTTGATCAGCATCACGCCCACCCACCGGATGGACAGCATGACCGCCAGCGCCACCAGCACCACGAATCCGCACTCAATCAGCCGCGTCGGGATCCCCCGGCTCCGGGCCAGGAACGGGTCCACGCTGGTCACCAGCAGCGCGTTGTACAGGATCACCCACAGCACCACCGTCACCGCCAGCGCGATCAGCAGGTACAGCAGGTCCTGCGGCGCCACCGCCAGGATGTCGCCGATCAGCAGGGAGGAATATTTCGCGAACTGCCCGCCCCGGGCAAGGATCAGCAGCCCCGCCGCGATGGAGGTGGAGGAAAATACGGAGATGATCGTGTCCGTGGAGGCGGATCCGGACTGCTTGATCAGGCAGATCATGATCGCCCATACCACGCCGAAGATCAGCATGGCCAGCAGGTCGTTCCGCAGGCCCAGGATGATGCCCAGGCCGATGCCCGTCAGCGCCGAATGTCCCAGCGCATCGGAGAAGAAAGCCATCTGGTGGTTCACCGCCATCGTGCCCAGCAGCCCCAGCAGCGGCGTCAGCAGCAGCACGGCCAGCAGCGCGTTTTTCATGAAGGTGAACTGGTACGCTTCCAGGGGCAGGATCGCGTTCAGGATACTGTAGATACCGTCCATCAGTCGTCCGCCTCCTCTTCCCCGGTGCCGAATACGGAGGCGAATTCGGGCGAGGCAAACACTTCGCCCGGCGTTCCCTGGGTCAGCACGGATTTTTCAAGCAGCACCACGTGGTCCGCGTATTCCCGCACGAACCGCAGGTCGTGGCTCACCAGCAGGATCGCCATGTGCCGGGTCTGCCGCAGGTTGATCAGCGTATCCAGGAACATCCGCAGGCCGTTCCGGTCGATGCCGCTCACCGGCTCGTCCAGCACCAGCAGGTCCGGCGCCGGCTGCAGCGCCAGGGCCAGCAGCACCCGCTGCAGTTCCCCGCCGGAGCAGCGGCCCAGCGGCCGGTCCGCCAGCTCTGCCGCGTCCACGTCCGCCAGCGCCTGCCGCACCTTCTCCCGGGTCTTTTTGCCCACGCCGGTCCATACGGGCCGTTTCGTCATGGAGGCCGCCAGGTAGTCCTGCACCGTCAGGGGCATCTCCCGGTCAAACTGCAGCACCTGGGGCACATACCCCGTCCGCAGGTGCGGAATGTCCAGCCCGTGGCTGTCCACATGCCGGATCATGCCCCCGTGCGGGATCTGGCCCAGCAGCGCCTTGATCAGGGTGGTCTTTCCCGCGCCGTTCTGGCCGATCAGGACCGTCAGCTGTCCGCAGTGGATATGCATGGAAACGTCCTGCAGCAGCACCTGCCCGCCCCGCCGGACGGAAATCCGGTCCAGGTCGATGTGGCACAGTGCGCAATGGTGTAGCATCGTCAGCGGCCTCCTTGTATTTCGCCGAATATTGGCGTATTATAACATAGAAAGACAGGACTGTCATCTTTCAGAACGGAGGAGGTACAAGTTATGATCGCGCTTGCCTGTGACCATACCGGGGTTGCCCTGAAAGGGGAAATCGCAAAGATGCTGGATGAAATGGGTCTGGCCTGGAAGGATTTCGGGAATTACGACGCCGCCAACCGGGATGACGACTATCCCGTCTGGGGCTATAAAGCCGCCATGGCCGTGGCTTCCGGCGAATGTGACCGGGGCATCCTCATCTGCGGCACCGGCATCGGCATCGGCATTGCCGCCGGCAAGGTGAAGGGCATCCGCGTCTGCACCTGCAGCGACGTGTACAGCGCCGAGCTCAGCAAGCGGCATAACAACAGCAATATCCTGACCATGGGCGCCCGGGTCGTCGGCACCGAACTGGCCAAGATGATCGCCCGCCACTGGCTCACCGCCGAGTTTGAGGGCGGCCGCCACCAGCGCCGGATCGATATGATCGCCGCCATAGAGAACGGCACCTTCACGGCGGACTGACCTGCCTCCCCTTTGTCCAGATCATACAAGGAGTTCGTATCCGTATGAAATCATCGCCTGCCGGCAGGCTCGCCCTGCTTTTGTCCGTGCTGCTCCTGGCCGCCTTCCTGTGCCTGCCCTCCTCCCCTGTCCTGGCGGAGGAGGAAGAGGAGGATATGGGTCTGGTTTCCATTCCCCTGCCCATCGACTTCTCTCCCGGCTGCCTTCCCGTGGATTCCTGCTACCTGGATGAGAACACCTATGTCGATCCTACCATCCGGGTGGAGATTACCGAGAAGGATGTCCTCTCCTATTCCCCCACCTACAGCCGGAGCACCACCCGGGGCGTCACCGCCTGGATCGCTGAAGTCTGGATCGGCCACGCCTCCCAGCTGCGCTCGATGCCCAGCGAATCCTTCGAGGCGAAAAAGAACCACGACAAGCCCGCGGAGGAGATTGCCGCCTCCGTCAACGCCGTCCTGGCCTTCGACGGGGACTATATCACCCGCCAGAACGACGGGTACCTCCTTCGCCAGGGCACCTTCTACTGGGACAAGCTGACCGGAAGGATCCGGGATATCCTCCTGGTGGACGAGGATGGGGATTTCCATCCCTTCCATCTCCCGAAAAAGAACACCCTGCCCCAGGAGATCGACGGGAAGAAGGTCATCAACGCCTTCTGCTTCGGCCCGATCCTTGTGGAGGACGGCGAAGTCTGCAAGAAAACGCCGAACTTCATTTACCTCAACCCGCAGAAGGATTACGGGCGGATCGCTATCTGCCAGCTGGGGCCCCTGCATTACAAGGTCATCGTCACCACCATGGTCCAGAATTATCTCCTGGGCCTGCCCCTGAAGGCCTTCGCCCAGCTCTGCAAGGATGAAGGCGCAGTCATCGCCTACAACCTGGACGGCGGATACTCCAGCGCCCTCCTGTTCAACGGCCGCCGCCTGAACGAGCAGAAGAAGGTCTCCTTCCGCAACGTGGCGGATATCGTCTATTTCGCCTCCTCCTGGTCCGGGAAGACAGAATAAATACGCGCATGCAGAAAGCGCCGGAGTCGTGTGACTCCGGCGCTTTTATGCCGTGAAACCGTTATACCAGGCGGATGCCCGCTTCCATCTGTTCGTTGTTGTACCGCTTGATCAGCGCGTGGATCCGGTCGTAGGGATTCAGCAGCGCGCTCAGGCTGCGGTCGTGGTTCAGCGTGGCGATGATGTAGGAGATATACTTGCTCAGGTCCGCTTCCACAAACCATTCGGTCTTGGCCAGTTCCGGGTTCCGGTAGGTCAGGTTGGTGGAAATCACCCGGTCGATCAGCCCGTCGCGGTAAGCTTTCTCGTAGGTCTCCAGGCCGTTGGTGAACAGGGCGAAGGTACATCCGGCAAAGATCCGGTTCGCCTTGCGCTTTTTCAGCTCCTTGGCCAGGTCGATAATGCTCTCGCCGCTGGAGATCATATCGTCCGCCACGAAGATATCCTTGCCCTCCACGCTGTCGCCCAGGTATTCGTGCGCGACGATGGGGTTCCGGCCGTTCACCACGCGGGTGTAGTCCCGCCGCTTGTAGAACAGGCCCATATCCAGCCCCAGTACGGAGGCGTAGAAGATGTTGCGGTCGATGGCGCCTTCGTCCGGGGAAACGATCATCATATGTTCCCGGTCGATCTTCAGGGTCTTGTTGTTGCGCAGCAGCGCCTTGAAGATCTGGTAGCTGGGCATGATGCTCTCAAACCCGGCGTTGGGAATCGCGTTCTGCACCCGGGGATCGTGGGCGTCAAAGGTGATGATGTTGCTCACGCCCATGCTGACCAGTTCCTGCAGCCCCATGGCGCAGTCCAGGCTCTCCCGGGATGCGCGGCGGTGCTGCCGGCCTTCATAGAGCATCGGCATGATCACCGTGATCCGCTTGGCTTTGCCGCTCATGGCGGCGATAATCCGCTTCAGGTTCGCGAAATGCTCGTCCGGGCTCATGGGAACCTTCTGCCCGAACAGGTCATAGGTCACATTGTATGCGCCGGGATCCGACAGGATATACATGTCGTATCCGCGGATACTTTCCTTGATCATGCCCTTGCCTTCGCCGTTGCCGAACCGGGGGCAGGAAACCTTGATCAGGAAATCCTGGCGCTCCATGCCGGGGGTCGTACGCATATCACCGGGTTCCGATTCCTCTGCGTGGTCCCGCCATTTTTTCAGCCAGTTGTTGACTTTCTCGCCGATTTCCTCCGTGCCGGGCATCGCAATCAGTCCGAGGGGCCCCACCGGGTAAGTCAAAAAAGAATCCGTGTTCCAGCTGTTCACGAAATCTGTCATAGTGCTCCTCCTCTTCGTTCACAAGGGACACTGGTGCACAGAATCATTATACCCCGGTTCCCGGGTTCTGAAAAGCGATGATTTGGTCGTTTTAGTTCCTTTTTATACCATTTTCCCGTTCCCTTCCGGGCCTGCAATAAAAAAGCCGCCGGGGCTTTCGCTCCGGCGGCCGGGGGTGGGGGGAATGGGGGTTACTGGATTACATTGTCCAGCATGGCAAGGCCGACTTCGATGTTCTCGATGTAGCTGCCTTCCAGGGAAATGTCGACGTTTTCAGCGTCCTTGACTTCCGTCGGGCGCCATACGGTTACCTTCAGGGTGTCGCCCACGCCGTAGGGCTCCATGGCGTTCATCAGGTCGTCGGAGCTGGAGATCACCTGTCCGTTCACTTCAACCAGGGTGTCCCCGGGCTGCAGGCCGGCTTTCTCCGCCGGGCTGCCGGCTTCAACCGCAATGATGTAGGCGCCGTTGGGCAGCACGCCGCGGGTGTTCAGGGTCGTCACCGTCACGCCGAGGCGCGGCTTGCCGATCCGGCCGTTGTTGACCTGCTGCTCTTCCTGCTGGGGAATTTCCTGCTGGGCAGGGGTATTGGCCTCCTGCTGTGCGCCGGTCACGGTCTTCTCGCTGCTGAGCGCCTGGGAAATCAGGTCCTTCGCTTCGTTGATCGGGATGCACATGCCGATGCTTTCGATGCCCAGGCCGCTGCTGGAGCGGGTGCCGCTGTATTTCAGCGTCGGGATGCCGACCAGTTCACCGGCCGTGTTGAACATGCCGCCGCCGCTGTTGCCGTTGTTGATGGCCGCGTCCGTCTGGATCATGGTGTTCTTGACCACGCCGATCCGGCCGAAACGGTCCGCCTTGCTGGTGTCGCTTTCAATTTCACGGTCCAGGGCGGAGATGATGCCCGCCGTCACGGTTCCGGTGAATCCCACCGCATTGCCGATGCAGATCGCCCAGTCGCCGACCATCAGCTCATCGCTGTCGCCCAGGGCCACAGGCTCCAGGGGCAGTCCGGGCACGTACAGCACCGCCAGGTCCTTGTCAGCGTCGGTGGCCACCGCGGTGGCGTCGTACAGGTCGTTGTCGTCCCCGTCCAGGGAGATCTTCAGGCTGCTGGCGTCCTCGATCACGTGGTAGTTCGTCAGTACGTATTCCTTCGCGATCACCACGCCGCTGCCGCTGGCGTACTTGACTTCGGAGGTTTCGGGCTGCTGGTTCCGGCCGTTTCCGTTGCCGTTGCCGTAGCCGTTGCCGTAGCCGTTGCCGTAGCCGTTGCCGTAACCGTTGCCGAATCCGAAGTTGAAGAATTCGTCAAAGGGGCTGCCGTAACCGTATCCGCTGCCGTTTCCGTAGCCGTAGCCGTAGCCGCCGGTCTGCACCAGCTGGTAGTTGTAAACGCCGACCACGCTGTTCTGTACCTTCGCCACTGCCTCGGTGAACGGGGAGGTCACGACAACCTTCTCTGCCGCCTTCGCGGGCTGTGACATTCCGAGCGCTGTGCCTGCCAGTACGCAGACCATCGCCAGGGCGATATATCCCAATACTTTCTTGCTGAAAATCTTTTTCATGATGTAAACCTCCTTTCGGTTTCGCTCATATCATAAAACAGCTTTTTGTCCGCATTGTGAACGCAATGTAAACAAAAACAAAGAGTAACCGGCGCCCTTCCGGACGCCGGCCGTTCTCCGTCAGATGTCAGATCTGGGGGTTGTACATGAATTCCCCGGCCCAGTATACTTCCCCGGCGATCCATTCCGCCTGTTCCCCTTCGAAGAAGAAGCATACCCGTTTCCTGCCGGTATTTTCGCACAGGGTGTTCACAATCGCGTAGCACAGGAGCATTTCCTTTTCCGCTCCCAGCGCGGCGATTTTTTCGCGGAATCCGCCGCTGAAGTTCACCAGCAGCACGTCGCCCGCCGCCGCGATGCCCAGCAGGTCGTCCTCCCGCGCGTCCTGCGGCAGCGGGGAGGTGATTCCCCTGGCCGCGTCCGCCCGGTCCGGCCCCTGCATCAGGGCGTTCATCTGCACCCGCGGGCTGTCCGCCGTTTCCAGGTCCACCGGCTTTTCCGTACGGACCAGGGTTCCGTCCAGTTCAAAGTATACTTCCGTGCTGCCCGTCAGGAAAATCCCGAAGGTGCTGCGCCGCATCAGCCCGCCCAGGATCGTCCCGATCCGGAACCGGCTGCTGCTGATTTCCGTCACCGGCTTGTCCGCCACCCGGAAGCATACGGCGGAAACCCCCGGCACAAAGGTGGTCAGCGTCAGCGTCACCGCCGCGGCGATGCAGGGAATATCCGTTTCCCACGCGTCCGCCAGCTCCTGGATGTCCTCCCGGAAGCTCAGCGTCACCAGCTTTCCGCCTTCCTCCATCTCGCTGCTCACCGGCTCGTGCACCATGTATTCAAACAGGTCCGGGATATTCCCGCCCCCGGTCCGGCTACGGACCGCGTCGCTGATCATGTCCAGCATCGTGGAGGCCAGCTGGCTCGTCGTCTGTCCCGCAAAGGTCACCCGGCGGCTTTCGCAGGCGGTGCCGCGCCCGTCCGCCAGGGGATAGTATACCGTTGCCTGGGTGTTCAGCGGCGACCTGGAGGGATCCCCGCCCTGGGGCGTCCGCTTTGCCTCCATCTGCTCCCACAGCACGTTCAGGTTCTCGTCCGGGTGCCCCGCCAGGGATCCCATCGGCAGCCGCCCGGCGGAGTCAAGGGCCACGCTCTGCCCCGCCGTCAGCACGTTCACATATTTGATTTCGTCCATCCCGCACAGCGTCGTGGACAGGGCCAGCGCCAGCTTGTAGTAATCGCTGTAGCTCAGCTGCAGCGCGGCCGAGGACAGCGTCACCGTGCAGATCCCCCGGCTGATCTCGATCGGGGCGTCCCGGTACAGCTCGATCTCCCGCACGTTCCGGAATACCTGGTTCCCGTTCACTTCGGACAGCACCTTGCGCGCCAGCGCCGTGGCGGTGCTCTTCAGGTCCGCTTCCTCCACCCGGATGCTGTGGGCGGCCAGCTTCTGCTCGTCCTTTTCCGGCACGTACACCAGGCAGTCCTCCGCCTCCCGTACGGAGCGGTCCCCGTCCGGCGCTTCCCATCCGACGGTGGCCGGCGGCAGCGTCTCGGCCGGCTTCTGTTCCTCCCCGGGTTTCCGGGAGCATCCGCTCATCGCGGCCGCCAGGCACAGCGCCGTCAGCAGGCATCCGATCCTCTTTTTCATGCGCCCGCACCTCCCTCCGGAAAGCTCACCCGGAATTCAGATCCGCGGCCCGGCTCGCTGCGCACGGAGATCTCGCCCCCGTGCATGGATACCATCTGTTTGACGATGCTCAGGCCCAGGCCCGTGCCGCCGGTCTCCCGGCTCCGTGCCTTGTCCACCCGGTAAAAACGTTCGAAGATATGCTCCTGGTCCTCCTTCGGGATGCCCACGCCGTTGTCCCGCACGCGCCAGGCCAGCCGGTCCCCCTCCTTCGCCAGGGAGACGAAGATCCGCCCGCCGTCCGGGGAGTATTTGATGGCGTTGTCCGTCAGGTTGTAGAGGATCTGGTTCAGCCGCGCCCGGTCGCCGTTCATCTGCAGTCCCTGCTCGATGCTGCTTTCCAGCCGCTGCCCCCGCTTCTCCGCCGCCGGCGTCAGCATGTGGACCACCTCCACCGTCAGCGCGCTCATGTCCACCGGCTCGTGTTTCATTTCGCCCTTTTCGCTGTCCATGCGGGTCAGCGTCAGCAGGTCCGTCACGATCCCGGTCAGCCGGTCGATCTCGTGGTTCATGTCCTGCATGAATTCACTGCGCAGCTCCGCCGGCATGTCCGGCTGGTACATCACCGACTCCAGCATGATCTTCATCGTGGCCAGCGGCGTCTTCAGCTCGTGGCTCGCGTTGGAGACGAACTGGTTCCTCGTCTTGTCCAGCCGCTCCAGCTGCGCCGCCATGGTGTTGTAGTTTTCCGCCAGTTCCCGCAGCTCGCCGCTGCCCTTCTCCGGCACGCGGACGCTCAGGTCGCCCTTCCCCATCTTCCGCATGGAGCGGCTCAGGTTCGTGATCGGCTTGGTCAGGATCTGGCTCAGGAACAGGGCCAGCACCAGCGCCGCCACGGCGATCAGCGCGAAAACGCTGATCAGCTTCCACTGTACCGTGGACAGGGAATCCATCAGCGACTGGATCCGGCTGACGAACAGCAGCGCGCCCACCGGCCCGTCCGTCCCGTCCATGGCGTGCACGCTGTAGGCCAGCTGGCCGCTGTAGTCGTTTCCGCCCATCCGGGCCGCGCCCGCCTCCCCGGGATCGTGCATCCCGTAGGCCTGCTCCGCGCTGCCGCCCAGCACCCGCAGCACTTCGTCCAGCTGCAGCCGGTGGCCGCTCATTTCGCGCATCGTGTCGTACTGCACCTTGCCGTCCATGTCGATCAGCATCAGCCGGCCGTCCATCGCCTGCGCGTTTTCCTCCAGCACCCGGTTCACGTCCTCCGCGGAAGCCGCGGCAAAAAAAGGCGCCGCGGCGGCAGCCGCCTTTTCCGTCAGCAGGCTGTCTTCGCGCGTCTTCTGTTCAAACAGGTAGTTTCTTACAAGACCGGTCAGGTTCGTGGCGGCCACCCCGAAGGACAGCCCCACAATGACAAAAAAAGCCAGCAGGATTTTCCACCTGATGCTGGCTCCGAATGCGTGCTTAGTCCTGGTCGGTGAAATAGTAACCAACTCCCCATTTGGTAAAGATGAATTCAGGCTTCGAGGTATCCCGCTCAATCTTTTCCCTCAGGCGGCGGATATGAACGTCCACCGTGCGGGCGTCGCCGGCGTAGTCGTACTTCCAGACGGTTTCAAGCATTTGTTCCCGGCTGAACACGGTCCCGCGGTTGGTTACGAACATCTGCAGCAGGTCAAATTCCTTGGCGGTCAGCTTGACGTCCTTGCCGCCCAGCGTCACGCTCCGCTTCACCAGGTTGATCTCCATGTCGTGCACCCGGATCACCCGGTGTTCCTGCTGCTGCATATTGCCGGATACCCGGCGGAGAATGGTCTTGATCCTGGCCTTGACCTCCAGGATGTTGAAAGGCTTTGTCATATAGTCATCAGCGCCGTATTCCAGGCCGAGGATCTTGTCCATATCCTCGCCCTTGGCGGTCAGCATGATGATCGGGATGTCGCTCCTCTCGCGGATGCGCTGGCATACGGAAATCCCGTCCAGCTTCGGCAGCATCACGTCCAGCAGGATCAGGTCAAAACTGCCGGACTCAAACATGGCAAGCGCTTCTTCCCCGTCCATGGCGCTTTCCGTCTCGTATCCTTCCTGTTCCAGCGTATACTTCAGGCCCTTGAGGATCAGAGGCTCATCGTCAACAAGGAGAATGCGCTTTCCCACCGATAACACCCTTTCGTAACCATTATCGGTAAGATTGTATCTTATTTATAAGAATATTGCAAGAGTTTATTACAATTCTCTGACAAAGCTGTTTATATCTTTTACATTTTTTCTGTTTTTTGGTTGTCTTTGGACCGCAGGGCCCCCAGCCCGGCGGCGATCAGCCCCGCGGAGATCAGGATAAACGCGCCGTTGGAGATCCGCCATACGTTCTCCGCCAGCCATTCCCAGCCTTCGTTGTAAATGAATTCAATCTTGTTGTCCCGCATGAACTGGAAAAACGTGCTGCAGCCCAGCAGGGCCAGCATGACCGGCACCGGCCACCATTTTTTGTTTTTCACGCATCCGCGGATCACAAAGAAGGCGAACAGCACCGCGCACAGCACCTGCTCCAGGCTCACGAAGCTGAAGTAGAAGGACCGCACGTAGGGATACTGCAGCAGCATTTCCCATCCGATCTGCGCCCCCAGCAGGCACACCGCCGTCTTTTCGAAGATGAGCCCGGGCCGGCCCTCCTTCCCCTGCTGCTTCAGGGCGAATACCAGGCACGCCAGCGCCGTCAGCGCTTCCAGTACATATACGCTCAGGTATACGTCCCCCCAGCTGTTGTGCATCGTCAGCGGGAAGAAGTTGATCCACGGGTCCTCCAGCGCGCCGGAGGTTCCGATGGTATCCATCCCGCCCTCGGCGATCCGCGCCAGCGCCAGGAACAGGCACCCGGGGGCCGCGAAAACGTCCAGCACTTTGGCCGGGCGGATCCCGCAGATCTTCCCCGCGATCATCACCCCGCACAGGAATCCGATGCATCCGCCGATAAAGGAAAGGTGCTCCGGCTTCACGGACAGCACTTCGTCAAAGTATCCGTCAAAGAGGTTGGCAAACAGGTCGTGGAGCAGGTAGCCGATCTTCGCGCAGGGCAGCACCAGCGCCGCGCCGATCAGCGCGGCCCAGGCCGCCGCCGTCCCCGGAAGGTTTTCCTTCTTCAGCCGGAAGCAGAAAAACCCGGTTCCGGCCGCCAGGCCGGCAATCATCATCCCGACCGCAAAGGCCGGGCTGTCCGTCAGCATCATCTTCCATGTTCCTCCTTTTCCCCTTCCGCCTGGGGATCTTTGTAGATCCGCATCAGCAGCAGGCTTCCCTCCCGGACGGAGACGGCCGCCGTCCCTCCGGGAATCACCTCGTTGCTGATCCCGTACTGCCAGTCGCTGCGGATTTCCCCGTCCTGCAGCGGGTATTTCGCGCCGGTGATGTCGATCCCCCGGGCCGTCCCGCCGATGTTCAGCAGGGAGAAATATTTAACGCTGTCCGGAATCAGCACCTTTTCCCGGCCCACAGCCCGGATGTCGCTCCAGTCGTCTGCCAGCACCGCCTTTTTCCCCTGCCCGTCCAGCCAGAGGAGCAGCGAAAGGTTTCCGATGGTGTGGTCCATCCGTCCGCCGGCGGCGCCTGCCAGCAGGAATTCGTCGAATCCCCGCCGTACCGCCTCCCGCGCGGCGGCCACTGTGTCCGTGTCGTCCTTTTCCCGGGGCAGCGCAATGGTTTCCGTCCCGTCCCCGGGTTTCTCGTGGGAGTCGAAGTCCCCGACCACCAGGTCCGCCTTCACCCCCAGCCCTTCCCGGTGGCGCAGTCCGCCGTCGCAGAAGATATAGAAGTCGCCTTTCCGCAGGTATCCCCGGATCCGGGCGTAATCCCCGATCGGGGCCCCGCTGATAATCACACACCGGGCCATGCGTCCCGTCTCCTTTCCCCCTGCCTTATCCCCGCAGCGCCGCGGTCACCCGCTGCTTGTATCCGAGGAATTCCGGTGTCAGTGCGAAATCCTTCCGCTCCTCCCGGGGCGTTTCGATCCGGATCTCCTCCCGGATCATCCCGGGGGATCCGGTCAGCAGGCAGATCCGGTCGGACAGCAGGATCGCCTCGTCCACGTCGTGGGTAATCAGGATCGTGGACAGGTTGATGCTCCGCATCACCGACAGGTACCATTCGTGCATCTGCGCCCGGGTAATCATGTCCAATGCGGAGAAGGGCTCGTCCAGCAGCACCACCCCGTGGGAGCACAGCCAGGTCCGCAGCAGGGCCGCACGCTGCCGCATGCCGCCGGAAAGCTGGGAGGGATACAGCATCTGCGTTCCCTCCAGCCCGAAGGCCGCGAAATATCCCTCCGCCCGCTGCCTTGCCTCTTCCTTCTTCATCCCGGAGATTACCAGCGGCAGGCATACGTTGTCAATCACCCGCTTGTGGGCCAGCAGCAGGTCCTTCTGCAGCATGTAGCTGATCTGCCCGGGTTTCCCCGTCACGTCCCATCCCTGCAGCAGCACCTTCCCGCTGTCCGGCCGGGTCAGTCCGGAGATGATGTTCAGCAGCGTCGTCTTGCCGGATCCGCTCAGCCCCAGGATGGATACAAGTTCCCCTTCCCCCAGGGTTACCGTCACGTCCCGGAGCACCGGCTTCGCGTCAAAGTCCTTGCAGATTCCTTCCGCTCTCAGCAGTTCCATTCTTATTCCTCAGGCAGGTAATCGTTGGTGAATCCGCTGCCGCTCAGGTCCCGGCCGGTCAGTCCGTTCCGGTACAGCCAGCCGTAGAATCCGTTCCACCGTTCCGGGTCGAACCGTCCCCATCCGGACGCGTCCGCTTTGTACCGGGCCGCGAGCCATTCCTGGCTGGCCACTACCAGCTCCCGGGCGTCCCGCAGCGATCCCGTGGTGTCCCCGGCGATCAGCATGTCCGCGGCTTCCTCCGGATGCGCAATGGCGTACTCATATCCTTTCGCCGTCGCTGCCAGGAAAGCCTTCGCCGTCTCCGGATCTTTCTCCAGGAATTCGTTGTTTGCCAGGATCACCGGGGTGTAGTAGTCCAGTTCGGCTTCGAGGGAGGCGAAGTCCCAGTAGTCGCAGGCCACGCCGCTCTTTTCCGCCGCCACGCCGCTCCATCCGTAGAAGATCCATACCGCGTCCGTCTGGTGCGCCGCCAGCGCGGCGGGCTCGTCCGTAATGTTGTTGGGAATCAGCTTGACCTTGCTGAAGTCCGCCCCTTCCTTCTCCATGCAGTAGCGGATCATCTCCAGCTCCGTCGGGATTTCCCAGGTGGCGTAGGTTTTGCCCTCCAGCCCTTTGGCGGAGGTAATGCCGTCCCCCGCCCGGCTCAGGATGCCGGAGGTATTGTGCTGCAGGATCGCTGCCACCGCGGTCACCCCCAGCGGAACCTCCCGGTCAAAGGCTGGGGCCATGGTATCCTGCGCGTCCACCGCGAACTGCGCCTGTCCCGCGGCGCACATCAGCAGCGCCCCGTCTTCCGGCGGCTGGACCACGGTCACCTTCAGCCCGGCTTCCCGGTAGTATCCCAGCGCCTCCGCGGCGTACACGCCGGTGTGGTTCGTGTTCGGCGTCCAGTCCAGGCAGAATACGATCTCCTTCAGTCCCTCTTCGGCGCAGGCGGCCGTGCACCCCGCCAGGATCATCACAAGCCCTGCAATCAGGGCAATCGCTTTCTTCATACTTCCTTCTCCTTCCTTTCCTTCCGCGCCCAGGGCATGGAAACTGCCCGCAGCAGCGTCACCAGGCGCATCAGCACCAGGCTCACAATCACTACCAGGAATATGACCGCGAACATTTTGTCAAAGGCGTAGGCTTTCCGGACCCGGGTCATGTATACCCCCAGTCCTTCGAATCCCCCCAGCCATTCCGAAATCACCGCGGCCACCACCGCGTAGGAGGCGGAGATCCGCAGTCCCGAGAAAAAGTAGGGCAGCGCCGCGGCAAACTTCACATGGCGGAAGACCTGCCCCCTTGTGGCGCCCATGGACCGGAGCAGCGCCACCGCGTCCGCGTCCGCGCTCTTGAATCCGTCCAGCAGCCCCACCGCAATGGGGAAAAACGTGGTGATTACCACCAGCGCAATCTTCGGCGCCACGCCGAATCCCATCCACAGCACCAGCAGCGGCGCGATGGCGATAGTGGGGATCGTCTGGGAGGCAACCAGCAGCGGCAGCACTGCTTTCTCCAGGTTCAGGAACCGGTCCATCCCGCAGGCCAGGAGAAAAGCCAGCGCCGTCCCGATCAGCAGCCCGGCAAGCGCCTCCTCCACGGAGACCCACGCGTGGCTCATCAGGTTCGGGAAATCCGCGGCAAACGCCTTCACCACGTCCACCGGCGAGGGCAGCATGTATTCCGGAACCCACCCGGAGGCGGAGATCCCCCACCAGATCAGCAGGATCAGCAGGAACGCGCCCGCCGGCAGCAGCTTATCCCTGATACTTTCCGATCTTCTTTTCAATCGAAAGAACCTCTCCTTCAGGCTTGTAGGAAATCTTGACATAGGCGGCCACCGCCGGCGCGCCGGCTTTGATGGCGATATGCTGGCATTCCTTTACGATGTCCATCAGCTCATCGTAGGGGCCTTCGATCGTGGTCTCGAAGGGACCCACGAAATAGTTGTATCCCGTGGACGCGATATACGCGATCACTTCGTCCACAATCCTGCAGAGTTCCTCGTCGTCCGCGACCGCGGGCAGGGACTGAATGGCAACGCTTGCTTCCATGGTAAAATTCCTCCTCGGCAGAAATAATGAAAAGGCGCTTCCGCATGAAGGAAGCGCCCTGAAAAATCACGCCTGCGCTTCCCTACGGTAGGATGACCTACATCAGGTTCCAAGGGTCGGACCCGGAAGTCCTCTCAGCCATTTGGCTCCCCCAGCGACTTTGTTCCGTCAGGAACGCAGTTATTATATCACTTTCCAATCACCTGTCAATGATAGTCCCCTTATGTTTCCCGCTGCAAAATCACGTACTTACGCAGGTATGTCACCCCCCGTCTGTATTTCCTCTGTACATCTCCTTGACGCCTGTCCCCCCTCTTGCTAGAATACCCCTGCGATGAAGGAGATCCAGTAGGAAGACCGTTCCCCTGTCCAGAGAGCCGCCGGCCGGTGCAAGGCGGTCAGGGCCTTTTTCCGAATTACCCTCCGGAGCAGCAATCCCAACCCCTCCCGGGAAGTAGGAACGCCGGGTACGCCCGTTACAGCGTTACGGATATGTCAGTATCCTGAGGCTGCTTTTGCAGTAAAACTGAGGTGGTACCGCGAGTAAATTCGCCCTCTGTGTCTGTGCGGACACAGGGGCTTTT
>Ga0310690_10004024_pt1 | contig 21407 bp, 16 predicted proteins | sample AusTroGonzalo_MG_2_FD_207661 | JGI IMG/M metagenome (GOLD analysis project Ga0310690, IMG submission 207661) | Bovine rumen microbial communities from tropical cattle in Woodstock, Queensland, Australia - Gonzalo_04 (v2) (version 2) | ecosystem: Host-associated > Mammals > Digestive system >... | reverse complement strand
GAAAATATCGTTTGAAACTTCCACGAGGTAAAAGCCTGCACCTTTTACGAGGTAAAAGCATGTGCCTTTTACGAGGTAAAAGCTTCTACCTTTTACGAGGATCAAGTTTTTTGCCTCTCGGGGGCTCAACGAGCCGAAGGCCGCCTTCCGCGTCAGGCTTCTAACCTGATGGGCGTTCTTAATGATTTGATGGTGACCAAGAATAAGAGGAGGGAGGGGTGGGAAATGTAAGAAGACCCTTCGTCTCGTCGAAAATGGTAATAGGGCCGCAGCAATTATTATTATTGACGTTAAGACCACCAATGCAGTGGTAATCACCAGCACCTGTGGCTGTGCCAGTACTAGTGCCTCCGATGTTGATGGAGGGACAGTATCCTTGACAGCCAGCACCTATGCCCGCAGCATCATTTACACCATTATAATGTGAGCCATTAGGCTTAAAACCACCTGTGGCCGTGATAGAGCCGCCACTGATGATGATATTTCCACATGTAGAAGTAGCTACAGTACCTGCTGATGGATTAGCCCAAGCAGTGCTTAAACCAGTGCCTATGCCCGCAGCATTAATACCACCTGTGGCCTCGATAGTGCCGCCAGTAATGGTGATGTCTCCACATGTACTTGTGACATCAACACCACTAATGGTTTTAGATGCGCCAGCAGTGCCTATGCCCGCAGCCTCATGACCACCTTGGGCCGTGATAGAGCCACCTTCAATACGAATGTTGCCGCAAGAAGTATTATTATAAGCAGCGAAATTAGTATTATCAAAAGTACCGCAACCTATGCCGGCACCACCGAGTATTGGCATGATCCCCTGACTGGTATTGGCCTCATAATAAATAGATTGGGCGGAAAGCGAGCCGCTGCCTTTGATGGTGAGCGTCGTGCCCGTTGGCCCTGGAAGTATGCCAGGACACTGATAATAGAATGCATTCACGGTGTTATCGCCTTCAAGGATGATGGTGGCATCGCCCAAGCAGGTGAGGCCAGCCCAAGGGATCATCTGGGACACGGGATTGCGATGGATGGTGACATTCTTCAGCGTCACTGTGGCATTGTCAGCGATGCAGATTCTGTAACTGCCGTCGGGGGCCATAAAGTTACCACTGATATTTTCATGCAGTTCGCCAGTCAGCACTTGGCCGCTTTGAACGTTGAAGTCAGTGTTGCCAGAGTTTGGTGTGATAGTGCTTAGGTCAACCTTTCTGGTAGTAGTTATATCCAGAGTAACTGCGTTATTGCCGTTAGTGCCGTCATAGAGTATGTTGGAGCCAATAGACATTAGAGGGAACGAGCCACAATAGCTACTTTCAAGGGCTTCATCGGTATAGCAACAGGCTGTCTTCGTATTATCTTGCGGCAGCACGATGGCCCAAGTGACACCTTCATTCAAGGCAGGCATCTTAATCAAGCCGCAGTCTTGCTTGCTCATGCCGTAGGTGAAGCCGCTGTCGGTCGGGTCAGCAAAATTCACGGTAACTTCGTTGTTCAACCCGAGGATGCAGATGGGAGCTGAGGAATTCGTGGAAGTCGTGGTCACGTTGAACTTCATCAGCGAGCACCTGTTGTACAAGCGGGCGGTGTAGGAATCGTTATCAGAGGAGTAGTTAACACTCTGAGTCAAATCATTCGAGGCAACGGAGCGTCCCATCGAAATCACGGGCAGCCCTGTCGATGTCGTCTGGTCGCTGATGTTCACGGTGCATTCTTCGGTAGTTCCGGGTGTGAGATTGTTCACATCAATCTTGTTGCCGAGGAAGTAGAAAAAGAGCGGTTTGCCTACCGTAGGGTCGGTGATTTCACCGGAGAAGGTGCCGTCGATGCGGGTCAGCGTACCGACATACCTGCCGTTGCTGGCCACAAGGATTTGGTCGCCGTTCTCAAAAGCGACCTGCTCTGTTCCAGTCGGATTCACAATCACTCTTGAGCCTCCGGTTGCTGAGCTTGTCGAAGCACCGCCGTCCACATTCAAGGTGATGAACACGGTTTCGCCGGTGCCGGTGGGCGTTTGTTCCTTCTTGCACTGGGCAAGGCCAAGGGTCAGCGCAATGGCTGCCACAAATACTGCTAACTTTTTCATTGTTTGTCCTCCTTCTTTTTAAGTACCACATAACCGAGGCCTGCGCCAACGAGGATGGCAAGGCCGCTGCCGAGGGGAGCTTCAGGATACTCAGGTTCGAGTTCGCCGAAGTTGCCGTTGGTGAAGCCGCCGCTGGCGCTTTCAGTGATGTTAAACAAGCCACGGGTGTTGCCCACTGCATTGTCAGCAGAGGCACCGCGACTGAACAGGCCCCGAGAATTGTCGCTCTGGGCGTTCAGGTTGCCGGCCGTCAGCGTCATGGCTGCCAGCGCGAGCGAAAGCGCGAAGGCTTTCAGTTTCTTTCTGTTCATTTTTGTGAGATTTTGAGATTTATAATGTAAGGATTTAAAGACAAAAAAAATCATCCGTCCCCTGGGCTGCATACCCTTCGGAACGGATGAAACATAATGTAGTGATAATACGGTTTGATATGCCAACCGCTTGATAATCAGCGAGTTTACCCCCCCCCATGCAGAGCGGTAACTAACTGTAGATTAATCGTTTGCATAATGTTTGGCATATTCTCAAATTGCTTTTCAGCCGCAAAAATAATAAAAAGGACTCACTTCACCGACATTGAGCGGAAAAAGATTTCAGCATCCTTCTCCCCTCGCCCAGCGTCGCTTCGCGCTTCCCCCTCGCCCTCAGGGAGAGGGGCCGGGGGTGAGGGCCAGACGGCTAGCAGGATGCCAGCAGGGCCAGCAAAACAATCGCTATGTATAGGTGAAGTTTCACGGGGGCAAAGGTAGGGAAAATTTGGGAAAGTTTTGTAAGAAACTGCAGGCTAACCCCTCATCGTTTTTCAAAATACCGTACCTTTGTGGCTTCAAAACTTCGCTATTCGAGAAACGACCACTTGCAAGACCCGAGCCATGAAGAATATACCTATTAATATTATATTGCTGGCAACATTGCTGCTGATGGCCAACTGGGTCAGCGCCCAAAGCTATAGCAACGACTTTGAGAACGGCTACGAATGGTACCCGCCCTGGAGCAACCTGCACCTCGCCGCCGACGACGACACGCTGGCGGGCAACCACGTCTGCCTGTGCGACACCCTGCACGAATACGGCCTGGGCTTCAGCATCGACGCCGAGCGCCTCACCACGGGGCACCACCTCAACTGCCAGTTCGGCTTCAGCTTCAAGGCCCGCCACGACACGCAGGCCGACGTCGTGGTCACCATCAGCGACGCCACCGGCCTCCGCTATTGGAACGCCTACCCCCTCGCCGACTTTGTGAGCGACACCGCCGAATGGTCGCAGATGCAGCTCAACCTCAACTTCCCCGCCGACTACCTCGGCGAGGCCAGCGTCAAGGGATTCGTTTGGAACAAAGGTCAGGAGCGGCTGGTGTTTGACGAGGCGCGATTAGAGGTAAACGCCATTCTGCAACTCAGTTATCAGCCTGAAATTGGGCAAGACTCTCTGTCACCATACAATCGACACTTTATTATCAATCAAGACTTCATTCCCATTGTTGAATACATCAATGCAGATGGCGATACGGTCAACGACCCTTCCATAGTGGAAACCGACATTAAAATTTACCTTTCATGGAATCCCGTTTACTCCATCCCCAACCTCTTGAGTAACATCTTCAAGACCGAAACACGGTTCAAGGAGGATGTCAAACTGCTTCGATTGGCATTTGTGATGCCGCTACCCAAAGGAGAACTCACCGTTTACCGCAAGAACCAACACATCGACACAACTGATTTCCAGACCTCCTATTATCTTGACCGCGAAGGATTCAGCATCGCCAACGATACCTTAAGCCTTGCCACCTATCACAACACAGGCATCTCATCGCTGCAACTCGACACTGAAAAACGATACGCCTGCTTCAACATCGACTATTGGCGCGACCACCCACTGATTCATTACCCCATGCGAACGGACACTTCGGATTATTTTGAAGATATCTCCTATCGGGAAATAAAGGCAGGCGACGTGCTGGAAGGTGAGTTCACGCTTTATGAATCTCCATGGTATTTTGACGCGTACCAATACTTGCCCCGCCTCATGCCCGTGTGGGACGGCTACCAATCGGCTTTCATCTTCACCGAACACGCCGACTGGACCGACCTCAGCACCCATCGCGCCGTGCTCTTTGGCAACGAGAACATCACCACGCCCGAAGCGGCCACGGGCGGTTTCTGCCATTACGGTATCCCCGTCACCAAGAGCGTGTTCTACTGGAACCCCGACCACATCACCAACGCCGGGACCAGCGGTGGACTGTTCAATGGAGAAGTGGCCACCATCAAGACGGACAAGGGATTCTTCAGGCTGCTGAAGCGCCTCAGGAAAGAAGGCTTCGAGATATGCCTGCACTCGCCCGAGGTCTACACCACTATCCCGAGCGAGTTCGCGAAAGCCATGCGTTTCATGAAGCGGCAGTTCGGCACCGTCTCCTGGATTGACCACGGCTACAACAACGGTTCCGAGAAGAACCGCGAGGACATGGTCTGTGACGGCCTCCTCCCCCAGTCGCCCCAATATGCCGCCGGGCTTTGGAAGAAGAACGGGGTGCGCTACCTGTGGAATGCCTACTATGAGGAGAACCGCATGGAGCAGTACCACTTCGACAGCCATTTCGTGCAACCCTACGACGGCTTCGGCGATGCCCTGCCCAACCGACAAATCACCACCCTGCCCAACGGCGACAAGGACTTCAAGCTGTGGTCGACGCCCTCGACACTTGAGGTGAACGACGACAAAGACTGGTACTACTATTTCGACTCGACCCGCCTGCAAAGGCTAGCGGACCATCACAACGTCTTCATCACGCACGTCTATCCCGCCTGGAGCGACCCCTATCGCGGCTTCTGGCAATACGACGACGACAGCACCGCTGTGGCGATGCCCGGCTTCAACTTCGCCCTAAGCCAACTGGCCCGCTTCCGCGACGAGAAGAAAATCCTGCCCACCACCGTGGAGCAATACCTCGACTATTACGAAAAACTACTCAATATTGAATATCAGATCTGTGACAATAGAAACATCAGAGCCATCTGCCTTACCAACCACGGCGAAGCCATCAAAGGCTTGACCCTGCTTTGCTCCAAACCCGTCATCGTGGAAGGCAAGCCCATCGACTTCCGCAAAGTCGAGGAAGGTTATCTGGTGTGGTTCGACCTAAAGAAAAACGAAACAGTAACCATAAGATACAAAGAATGAAAAGACTATCCATATTCGTCAGCGGCAACGGCACCAACCTGCAACGCATCGCCGAGTATTTCGCCGACAACCAAGACGTTGAAATCGTCAACGTGGTGTGCAACAACCCCAAGGCCTATTCCATCGAGCGGGCGAAGAACCTGGGCATCCCGCTGCGGATGATTACCCGTCAGGACTTCAAGAGCGAGGCCTTCGTCAAAGAGCTGCAAGACCTTCGCGTCGACCTCATCGTATTGGCGGGCTTCCTCTGGAAACTCCCCGAGGGGCTGGTCAAAGCCTTCCCGAAGCGCATCGTCAATATCCACCCTGCCCTGCTGCCCAAATACGGCGGCAAGGGCTTCTACGGCGAGCATGTGCACGAAGCCGTGGTGGCGGCCAAGGAAGCCCACTCGGGCATCACCGTCCACTACGTCAACGAGTTATACGACAGCGGCGAGATCATCCTGCAGGCGCATGTCGCCTTAGACGAAAAAGAAACGCCTGACTCCTTGGCGGCCAAAATCCACCAGTTGGAGCAGGCGTATTTCCCAGTGGCGATTGAGCAGGTGCTCAAATCCCTTTAGGCTTTATTCCGTCGGCAGAGCCTTGAAGCCGTTGCCCATAATCTCGGAGCTTTCAATCACGTTGACGAAAGCGTTCGGGTCGAGGAAACGGAGGTTGGCCTTCAGCTTCACCAAGTCGCTGCGGTTGAGGGTCACGTAGATCATCTTGCGCTCGGCACCTTGATACAGGCCGCTGCCAGCGAAGACCGTGCCGCTGCGGTCCAAGTCCTTGATGATGAAGTCGCGCACCTCTTCAATCTTGTCCGTCACGATGAAGGCCGTCTTGTAGCTCTTCACGCCTTCCACCACGAGGTCGATAATCTTGCTTTCGATGAAGATGAGGATGATAGAATAGATAGGCAGGCGAATGTCCTCGAAGGCCACGAGGGTGGTCAGCGAGATGATGCTGTCGACCACCAGCACCAGCGTGCCGAGGCTGATCTTAGTGTATTTGTGGGCAATCATGGCGATGATGTCAGAGCCTCCCGAGGTGGCGCCCGAACGGAAGATGACGCCGATAGCCACGCCGTAGATAAGGCCGGCGACCACGGTGTTCAGGAAGAAGTCGGGCATGAAGTAGCGCTGCACCTCACCGTCCATGAAGAACAACGACGACTGCAGCTCGGTGTCGAAGAACGCACCGTCGTGGATGAGCGGCGCATAGCCCCACCAGGTCTCCACGATATAAGTAAACACGGGTATCAAGATGACCGAAATGACCGTCTTGACGCCAAACTTGGGACCCAAAACAATGGTGCCGATGATGAGGAGCGGGATGTCCATGCAGACGCCCGCCAAGGAAATCTTCCATCCCCACAGGGCGTTGAACACGTTGGCCAAACCATACACGCCACCAGGGGCCAAGTGGTAAGGGTTCACAAACATCACATCGCCGATGGCGAAAAGGGCCGAGCCCAGCACCAAGAGGGCGTAGGAAATCACTTGTTGCTTCAATTTCTCGTTATTCATGCTAACCTCCTTTATTCTTTTAAAGAATTATTATACTAATTATCAGTTGTTTAATAATAAAAACCGTCAATTTGAAGGCGCAAAGGTACGAAATTTCCAAAATCTTTCTAACTTTGCAGCCACAAAACTGGACCCGTAGTTTAATGGATAAAATAAAGGATTCCGGTTCCTTAGCTCAGGGTTCGATTCCCTGCGGGTTCACCACGATGAGAAAAGCCAGGCGGTGCTTGGCTTTTTCTGTTATTTCTTTTCCGTGATGATGACATCAATGGCCCCGACGCCGAATTTGGCAATGCTGGCCATGCGGTTTTCGGTGTTGTGATAGTCCTTCAGGGTTTCGACGATGGCGTTCTTCAGCACTCCGTTGCCCACGCCGTGGATGAAGGTCACCTTATTATAATCTGCAGCGATGGCGCTGTCGAGCATCTTCTTGAAGTAATCCGTCTGAATCTTGAACATATCGTGGCTCGACATTCCGAGGATGTTGTCCACCAGTTCGCCGATGTGTAAGTCCACGACGGCCTCGCCCGGACCCGTGCGGTGCTTGTCGATAGGAGCCTCCTGCTTCACCAACGACTTCGCCGGAGCCTGTGCGCCCACGCCCTCCTTCATGATTCGTGTAAAGTCGCCGTCGCCGTGCTTCAAGGCAATCAGCTCGGAGAGACAGACCATCACAGCCTTCTCGCCCAAGATGCCAGAAGGTAGATAGCTACCCTCTTTCATGAAGCGACCCACGCGCAGCGAGAAAGGCGCATTGAGCGGCAGCAGCATGCACTCGGAAGTCTCTGCCGTCAACAGGGCCTGCACCACGCCATTGAGCCAATACTCCAGGTCGTCGCGCGAGACGGTCTCCACCACCACCTTCTCGTAGCGGTCCATTTGTCCGTAGTCGACGTTGGCAAACTTGTCCTCTTCCTTGATGGTAAAGGTGTAGAGCATCTCGTAAGGCGTATGGTTGACCAGCACCACGTCCATCAAACCAGTGAGGAGCCATTGCTGATCGTGAGGCACAAAGGCCAGATAAACGCCCTCCTTCTCCGCCTCTTTGGCGAAGCGACGCAGGCCGCCCTTGCGGGCCTCATCCGCCTGCTGTTGTTTCAAAAGCTCCTGACCTTGAACCTCTTTCTGCACCTTGTCCACCGTCTCCTGCTGTTTCGAAGGGGCGGGCATCGTGCGGTAGTCGAGCACGAGGTCTGAGATTAGGGTAGGAATCTCGAAGCCATCCTCCACTTCAACCATCACCATTCTTGAGTCTATTATCTTGGTCACTTTGCCTCCGCCCTTGGAGCTGAGGAAGTTCACTTTGTCGCCAATCTTGAATTCTGCCATAGGTTTTCTTGTTTTGGACGGCAAAAATACGCATTTCTGGCAAAAAATTTGTAATATTGCAGCCGATTTTAACCTCCATGAAGAAAACCCCCGTTATACTGACCGTTTTACTCGCAATGGCTTTGGTCTCATGCGATAAACCCAATCGTTACGGCAACCTCTCGGTGGGCATCGACTATTCCGTCAACGGAATGCCGCTGATGACCGACAGCCTGTGCTACCACAACGAGGCGGGCAACACCTTCATGATTACCGAGATACAGTGGTTCCTGTCCCACATGGAGCTACAAGACACACAGGGCAAATGGAACCCGATTGGGACGTTCTATATCGACACCGACATCCCTGAAAGCCAGACTTTAAGGATGGCCCCTGTCCCCGTCGGACACTATCAGACCCTGCGCTTCACCTTCGGCTTGAATGAAGAAGACAACCTGTCGGGATTGTACAGCGACCCGCCCGAGTCGAATATGTTTTGGCCTGAGCCTTTGGGCGGCGGCTACCATTACATGAAACTCAACGGACGCTATGTCAACGAGGCGGGCGAACTGGCACCGCTGAACGTCCACCTCGGCATCGGACAGAACGCCGACCACTCGGAATACTACCAAAACTATTTCACCGTCGAGGGTCCCATCGACTTGGATGTCGCAGAAAACAAAGATCACCTTATCCGATTGAGCATGACGGTGGACAACTGGTTCCGCAATCCCAACCTGTACGATTTCAACGTCTATGGCAGCGCCATCATGCAGAACCAGGCTGCCCAACAGGCCCTGAAGGAGAATGGGCAGGATGTATTCACTTGGACTTTTTTTGAAGAACCTAACGAGAAAGACATGAAAAAAGAAGAACTTGCAGAAGAATTCAACAACGCGATGCATAAGGCGGCTCCGAAGCCGCACTTCTGGAATTGGAAAAGCGTCAAAGAGCGTCTGAAGGGCAAAAATCCTGCCGACACATCTCGTCAAAGCGAAGAGAAATGACGAAACGCATCGAAAAGTGGCTCTGCCAGATGCTGGTCGCAATTCTTGCGATAGCGGCAACCTCCTGTAAGCCAGAGGAGCCGCAATACGCCCCCACCCCCTACGACCTGCAGCAACCCTCCTACTTCCCCACGAGGAACAACATCCCTGACGACAACCCCATGACGGTTGAGGGCGTAGCTTTGGGCGAGAAGTTGTTTCACGACCCGCGCCTCTCAGGTCGCGACGGCACCGACGGTATACGTTGCTGCGCCTCGTGCCACCATCGTGAACATAACTTTGAATACGGCGCACCTATCCACACCCACCACGCCATGCTGCCTTTGGTCAATCTGGCCTGGAACCGCACAGGGCTGGGCTGGAACGGCGGCGTGGCCACCTTGGAGGATATGGTGTTGGCTGCTGTCACCAGTCCCGTGGAAATCAACGCCGACACCAACCAAGTGGTCAAGTACCTGCAAAAGACCGACGACTACCCCACGCTGTTCTTCAAAGCCTTCGGCAGTCGCGACATCACCTTTATTAATATAGAACGCGCCGTGGCGCAGTACGTCCGGAGCCTGGTCTCCGCCGATAGCAAATTCGACCGTTACCTGCGCGGCGAGGCCCAGCTCACCGAGGATGAGCTGAAAGGCTACGAGCTGTTTTGCACCGAGGAGGGTGCCGACTGCTTCCACTGTCACGGAGGAGGCGGTCTGGCCCTGATGACCACCAACCTGTTCTACAACAACGGCTTGGACGACGAGTTCAATGACCCGGAAGATCGTTCATCCATCACCGGTAGCCACTGGGACAGAGGCGCCTACAAAGCTCCTACCCTTCGCAACATCGCTGTTTCGGCTCCTTACATGCACGACGGACGTTTCACCACCCTGGACGAAGTGATTGACTTCTATAGCGAAGGGGTGAAAGACTCCGAATACATCAACCCGCTGATGCACCACGTGATGGACGGCGGCGTGCAACTCACAGCAGTGGAGAAAGCCCAGTTGAAGGCCTTCCTCAACACCTTGACCGACGAGAATTTCCTAAACGAACCTTAACGCGACAAGGCCTCTTCTATCGCCATACCAAACAGACGTTCCAGCGTCAGGCCGAAGCAACGCGCCTGGGCGGGGATGATACTGGCTTCCGACATACCCGGGACGATATTAGCTTCGATGAAGAATACGCCATCGTCGCTGACAATATAGTCCATGCGGACGAAGCCCTTGCATTCCAGCTTCTCGTACAGCATCGCCGTGGTAGCCTTGATTTCAATCTCGGTATCCTCGTCGACCTGGGCCGGAGTCACCTCGTCGCACTTACCGGCGGTGTACTTGGCTTCGTAGTCGAAGAACTCGTTCTTGCTGCAAATCTCCGTCAGGGGGAAGACCATCATCTTGCCATGATAGCTCATCGCGCCGCAGCCAAACTCACGTCCCTTGACGAACTTCTCGCACATCACTTGTCCACCAGCCGCCATAGCCGTATCGATGGCTGGAACAAACTGCTCGGCAGTCTTCACCTTGGTCACGCCGACGCTCGATCCGTTACAGGTAGGCTTGACGAACATGGGCAGGCCGATTTCCATGATGATTGCCTCGGCATCGTAGTTATCTCCTTTGTTAATCAGCACCGAGGGTGACACATTGACCCCGTAGGAAGCCACCACACGCTTGCAGAAGTCCTTATGGAAAGTGAGGGCGCAGGTAGTCAGGTCGGACGAGGTGCAAGGGATGCCCATCAATTCAAGATAACCCGACAACGGGCCGTTCTCGCCCGGCACACCGTGTACGGCATTGAAGGCCACATCGAATTTCACCTTGCGATTGCCGTCCATCAGGCTGAAATCGTTCTTGTCTATCTCGACGTGCGAGCCATCGTTCAAAAGGCCATACCAGCCTTTCTTCGACACTACAACAATGTAAGAATCATATAGTTGCGGATCCAGATTGCGTTTCACCACATTTGCGCTGTTGACGGAAATCTCAAACTCTCCTGAGTCACCGCCACAAATTATTGCCACGTTTTTCATATTTTTTGTACTTTTGTCGGTTGATTGTCAAACAATAAAATCGCTCCTGATGGAGTTGTAAAAACACGGCTAAATTACAAAAATATGGGACGCCTACAGTTTCTAAAGCTCAAGAAATTTTATATCAACCTGCTTATCATACTCGCCCTGTGCTTCGCGATACTTTGGTTAACCTTCAGGTTTTTAGACAGATACACACGTCATGATGAGGTATATTCCATGCCTGATTTCACAGGGATGAACTACCACGAAGTGGAGCGGCAATACGCCAAAGACTTCCATTTCTTCCTTATCGACAGTGTCTATCCCAAAGGACAGGAGCCCGGAAGCATCTATCAGCAGGACCCCTTGCCCAACTCGAAAATCAAGAAAGGGCGCAATGTCTACATCATCATCGTGGCTGAGACGCCCGAGAAGACCGCTATGCCCAACCTGAAAAACCTCTCTCTGCGTCAGGCTTTGGGACTGCTTGAGTCGGCGGGACTGAGCGTAGAGTCGCTCGACTACCGCGAGAGTCCCTTCAAGAACGCCATCCTTGACCAATACTACCGAGGGATGCCCGTGGCAGAAGGCACTGAGCTGGTGAAGGGAAGTCCCATCCAGCTGCTGGTGGGCTTAGGACGTGACGAGAACCGCCAAAAGGTGCCGAACCTCATCGGCAAGCCTGCGAGCGAGGCCAAGCGTTTGCTCAACCTGTCGGGATTCAACCTCGGCACCGAGAGCTACGAGGACAGCGACAGCCTGCAGTACATGTGCGTACGCAGCATGGATCCGGGTCCCAGCTCCGCATCGGTCTATCCTGGCACCGCCGTCAACCTCATCTACCATTCAAGCCGCACCCTCGATTTCAAGAAGGAGATGAGCCGGCTGCTGTATGAAGACTCGCTGGCCCACGCGCCGAGATACATAGAAACAAACAGTGAAACCATCGAAACCACTTCCATCGAATATGAAGACGAATTCTAAGATACTGCTCCTGCTCGCCCTTATGGGTATTGTCCACCTCGGCACCGCCCAGGAGGTGCTGACGGGATTCAACCACGGACAGCGTCCGGCAACAAACCGCAACGCCGAAGGCCTTTTCCTGCCCTTCTTTGACGACTTCAGCCAGACGCGGCTCTTCCCCAACCCCGACAAATGGATTGACGACAACGCCTTGGTCAACGACGGTTTCCCGCTCTGTCCGCCCAACCGCAACGCCGCCACCCTTGACGTATTGGATGCAAAGGGGTGCGTCTACGACTACGCCATCAGCAACGCCTTCATCGCGGAGCACCTCACCTCAGTCCGCATCCGCCTCGACTCCATTATGAATCCCGAACCGCGCGCCCTGACCCCCGCCGATTCGCTCTACCTCAGCTTCTACTATCAGCCCCAGGGCAACGGCAACCCACCCGAGTGGCACGACTCGTTAGTGCTTCAATTTGGCACCACTACCGACCATCTTGAGTTCCTGTACCTTGAATACCAACAATGCAACATCGCCGACATCTTTGCCACCATGCAGGTCGACACGCTTTTCCCTGGCGACACCATCTGGGCCTTTGGCGAAGGTTGTCACCCAAACTACTACACCATCAACACTGACACGATCACCAGCATCACACAAGGCAGCATCGCCATCCCCTGCGACTCGGTGTTCGGCATCATGACCGACACCACCTGGCACCATGTGTGGAGCGTTGCCGGACAGGACCTAATCTCCTTCATGAACGACAACAACGGAAAGCACTTCAAGCAAGTGATGATTCCCATCACCGACCCGCGCTACTTCAACGACCACTTCTATTTCCGCTTCTACAACTACGCCAGTATCGAGAACAGCAACCATCCGCAGAATCGTGGCAACGAGGACGAGTGGAATATCGACATGGTGTACCTCAACTGCGGACGCAGCGCAATGGACACCTCACTCCCCATGCTGACTTTCTCGGGACAGGTGCCCTCCTTCCTCAGTCGTTATCAGGCTATGCCTTATCGCCAATACCGCGCCAACCCCAACGCCGCGATACGCGAGCAATTTGAACTCGACATCGCCAACTTGGACAACGTGCCGCACGAAGCCACATATCACTACACCGTCAACCAGGTGGCCGGCAGCGACCACTACCGTTGGGATGTCCTTCCCGTTACCGCGCAGCCTTACGACGAGACAGGCTATCTCCCCTGCCCCTCCACCTCAGAGTCGCCCGCCTGCCCTTACGTCGGCGCCTTGTTCACTTTGAACTATCTGCAAGACTCGGCGAGCTTTCTCATCAGGCACTATGTCTACGACTCGACCTGCAACCCGCCTTTGGCCGACTCGCTGATTCATATACAGCACTTCTACAACTACTACGCCTATGACGACGGCACGCCCGAGATGGGCTACGGCGTGGTACCCGCAGGCGGTGCCTTCGCCATGCGGTTTGAGCTGGCTGAGTTCGACACCCTATGCGGCGTGCAGCTTCTCTTCAACCGCACTCTCCACGATGCCAACGACAAATACTTCGACCTCGTCCTATGGAAAGACGAGAACGGACGTCCCGGCCAGGAGTTCTACCGCCTCGCCAACCAGCGTCCGCAATGGGAGGAACAAATCTACGCCTTCCATTACTACCCCTTCGACCAAACACTGGCCTTCGCAGGGAGCTTCTTCGTAGGCATCGTGCAGCAAAACTCAGGTCTCATCAATATCGGCTTCGACGCCTCCAATGACAACAGCCAATATGCCATGTACAACACAAACGGCTCATGGCAGCCCACCGAGATGCGAGGCACACTGATGATACGCCCCGTTGTCGATGGGAGGACCCTGCACGGCACCGAAGAGCATGATTCCGCGCAAGCCATCACTCTGTATCCCAACCCCGCCAAAGACCTGCTGCATATCGAGGTCGCCGACGGCACCGAGATACAGCAGACCTGCCTCTACGACCTGACGGGACGCCGTGTATGGCAAAGCGGCTTCAGCCGCGAGATTCCTGTAGGCCACCTCAACGACGGCCTCTATTTCATCAGCCTCACCACCAAGCAAGGCCAAGTCATCACCCAGAAATTCATCATCCAGAAATGAACGACGACATCATAGCAACCCAAGACGCCCTCGCTGAGAACGAAGACGAAGACAAACTGTTTGAGCACCTGCGCATCACCGTCGATGGCGGACAGGAGCAGACCCGCATCGACAGCTTCCTCACCTCACGCATCAGCAACATCTCGCGCAACCGCGTGCAGAACGCCGCCAAAGCTGGCAACATACTGGTCAACGACAAGGTGGTGAAGTCGAACTACAAGGTCAAGCCCGGCGACGTCATCTCCATCGTCTTCGCCTATCCCCCGCGCGACACCGACATCAAACCGGAGCCCATCCCCTTGGACATCGTTTATGAAGACAACGACCTGATTGTCATCAACAAACAGGCAGGCCTTGTGGTGCACCCCGCCCACGGCAACTTCGAGGGCACCCTGCTGCACGGACTGGCCTACCATTTCGAGCAGACCCACCAACCCGTGGAAAACCGCTTCGGCTACCTCGTACACCGTATCGACAAAGACACCACAGGCCTAATGGTGGTCACCAAGAACGAGGAAGCGCAAGCTGCCCTAGCCCGTCAGTTTTTTGATCACAGCATACACCGCCGCTATCATGCCTTGGTGTGGGGTGACTTCAACGACAACGAAGGCACCATTGAGGGCAACATCGGGCGCAGCACAAGCAACCGCAAACGCATGGCGGTCTATCCTAACGGTGAGCAAGGCAAGGAAGCCATCACCCACTGGAGGGTGTTGGAGCGCTTCGGCTACGTCACGCTGAATGAATACCGTTTGGAGACAGGCCGTACCCACCAGATACGTGCCCACTCACAATATATTGGGCACCCCCTCTTCAACGATGCCCTGTACGGCGGCGACGCCATCCTGAAAGGCACCACCTTCTCGAAATACAAGCAATTTATCGATAACTGCTTCAAAATCATGCCTCGCCACGCCCTTCACGCCAAAGAGCTGGGCTTCATACACCCTACCACAGGAAAAGAGATGATGTTCGTCTCCGAACTCCCAGCCGATATGGCCCAGGTGCTCGAAAAATGGAGGACTTACCTAAGGTCGAGGAACCTTTTAGAGGAATAAGCACAGAAAAAGCCGGTAACTAATTCTTTAGTCACCGGCATATTTTTTCAACTGCAACTGCAACAACTGCAACAGACAAAACGTGTTTGTACTTGTCAACTTATCGTCACCTCAAAGTTATCTCAAAGTTACCTCGGAGTTACCAAAGAGCGCCTATAGATTTAGTATAGCGTTACTATAGGCTTGCTATAGTTTTGAAGCGTATAAAGTACTGATAATAAGTGTGTTATTTTTCTGAATGGAGCCTGCAAGTCTATCTACATCATGTATCTTTCACTAGAACAGACAGTTACAAGGATTGATATGGCTCATTCGCTACTTTGTTTTAGGTTTGCAAAATTAAACAAAAAATCTATATTCTGCAAGTTTTTTTTGAAAAACAGGTGAACCTGTGCAGTCATTTAGTCATTAGTCAAAATGGACTTTTGTTGTAGTTGTTGCAGTTAAAATTTCGGCGAGAAGTGCCGCTGATAGGTATTGGATTCTTATCCCTATCTAGATAAAAAGAAGAGGATGACCTTAAAAGGTCATCCTCTTGTCTAGATCATTATTGTTGATTTAGTTAATCTCAAACATAGGCATATCTGTAAACGTTTGAGCAACAATCACATTTGAATAGAGTTGGGCAGGATCAAATGCCGGAGCAGTTTTTTGGCAAACCAAATTGGTTCCATTATATAGAGTGAGAGTAAAGCCGCTCCACAATGCACCTTCAGGAAGAATAAAGACACATGATGAAAGTGTTTTATTTTCATCCAAAACAACAGGAGAAGCGCAATTCAAAGTAATGGAATTCCCATTACCAACAAATTGATAATTCTTACCCTCACAATTATAAGTCATGTATCCAGTTAACTTGTCATTCGCATCACTAGATTCCAAAACAACCCTATCAAATGTTCTCGAAATTCCAGGATGGGCATCAACATTTACCGAAAACTGAACATACAAAAAACCAGCATTACTATGAAAGTCAAAATTACTTCCAACATTAGAGGCATACATTGGGTAGGTGTTTTTCCATATTGTACGAGCCTCTTTAAAAGGCAACTCGGAAGCAACTGGCAACTTTACTAAAGCATCTTCAAACACGACATTCGGATAGAAAGCGGTATAGCTGCTATCCACGCTAATATTGGACATAAAATCACTATATCCATCAAAGACATGGAAAGTTGCAGTAGAACCATTAGCAGACTTTACGTAGAAATTCACTCTTCTAGGTGTTGCCTCGTGGTTAAACACAGCAATTGTATCACGATTGGATTCACCACTGTGCCAATATAAACCGATTGAACCATTCTCAGCAACATAAGTCTTACTTGAAATCGTAGGCTGTGAAATAGAGGCTGTAAAAGAATTGGTTTCACTTTTCTTGCATGAACTGAAAACCAATGCTATCAAGGTACAAAGCCCCAAAAATCTTACAACTTTTCTCATTATTTTATTATTTTTTGATTGTTTTGAATTCAATAATATTTGTACTGTCAAATAATATCATTATAAAACCCATTCAGTTCCATTTTTTCGATCGAGTGACATAGCTCCTCCGTCAAAATCCGTGGACTCGCACAGAACCTCTCGAGGTTCCATTTCGATTAGCTCCATCTTAGGAGCGACATACTTTTTTGTAAGTTTTGTTTTCATAGCACTTGTATTTTAATTGGTTGTTATTTTCTTTTTATTTATTGTTAACCTATTATTCTCCGAGGCAAAAATACGAAAGAATTATTCAATAAACATACAAAAAAAAAAAAAAAAAACTATATTCACATATAGATTATCTGATTTTTAGTTAGTTACGATAGTTATCAACAATTTCTACGATTTTTTTATAACTACTTTTTCTCGCTGTTTTTCAGCTAAAAGCCTATCCAAGCCCAAAAGAAAGTCCTTGGTTCGGTCCAAAGTTTCGAGCAGAATGATGCGCTCTTCGTAATCGCTGAATTTGTCCTTCAAGGCATGTTTGGCACCGGCAAGAGTGTAGCCTTTCACCTTCAACAGTTGATGGATGACATGCACATAACGCACGTCGCGTTGGGTGAAAAGACGGTTGCCTTTCTTGTTCTTGCGGGGACGCAGCACGTCAAACTCCTTCTCCCAATAGCGTATGGTGGAGGTGTTGACATCGAACATCGCCGCCACCTCGCCTATCGAGTAATAAAACTTTCCTGTTTTTGCCTGCTCCTCCATCATCAGTCCATCGATTGTATCGGCAGCTCCGAGCGCTCCAGTATCTGCTGGTATTCATCGGGAGTCAAATCGTTATAGAAGAAATTGACGGGGTTGACGGGCACCGTGTTCTTACGCACCTCGTAGTGCAGATGCACACCAGTAGTCTTGCCGCTGTTGCCCACGAAGCCTATCAGCTGTCCGCGTTTCACCTTTTGTCCCTTGCGCACCGCTGCGGCCTTGAGGTGAGCATAGCGCGTCACGTAGCCATAACCGTGGTCGATGGTCACCATGTTGCCGTAACCCCAAACAGTTCTGTCGACTGCCGTCACCACGCCGTCACCCGTAGCGTAGACCTCGGTGCCCATAGGGGCCGAGAAGTCCATACCGCCGTGGAAACGCGTCACCTTATATATAGGATCGGGGCGGTTGCCGAAGTTGGATGAGACGTATTTCAGCTCCGTCAGCTTCAAGGGAAGGATGGCGGGGATATGAGAAAGCATGTCGGACTTGTTGCGCGCCAACTCGAAGAGTGAGTCGTATGACACCGACTGGTGATAGAGCTGGCTGGCGATAACGTCAAGCTTGCGTGAAGCGCTGACCACCTGATTGGAGTTGACATAGCCCAACAGGTTGTCGTAGCGGCTTGGGTCGGTGAAACCTGAGCGGCGCGTGCTGCTCGGTATGGGGTCGGCCTCGAAGATAAGGCGATAGAGGTTGTTGTCACGCTGCTCCATGTCGTTGAGCAGAATCTCCATATTGTCGAGTCGGTCTTCCAGAATCTCGTATTGCAGCTTCATATACTCCAATTCGCGGGCCTGCATCATCTCCTTGGGCGACTTGAAGAAAGTGAACAGCAGGATGGCGAAGAGCGACGCCGCGCCGAGGAAACCCAGGAATATCAGGATGCCACGCATGATACGGCGCAATTTCGAGGTCTCAAGCACCTCGAAGTTCTGGGTCAGCTGATTGAATATGTAACGTTTTTGTTTCGCCACAGTAGAAAAAATATTGCGCAAAATTACAAATTTAGCGTAACTTTGCACGGTTTTTTTCACCACTTTTTCGAGTAGAAACATATAAAGCATTAAAAATGAACGCATACGAAATCAGGAACAGCTTTTTGGACTACTTCCGCTCCAAAGGGCATGCGATAGTGCCCTCGGCACCCATCGTCGTCAAGAACGACCCAACGCTGATGTTCACCAACGCCGGCATGAACCAGTTCAAGGACATCTTCTTGGGCAACCAGCCCGCCAAGTGGAATCGCGCCGCCGACACGCAGAAATGCCTCCGCGTCTCGGGCAAGCACAACGACTTGGAGGAAGTAGGCCACGACACCTACCACCACACCATGTTTGAGATGCTGGGCAACTGGTCATTTGGCGACTACTTCAAGAAAGAAGCCATCGCCTACGGATGGGAATACCTCACCGAAGTGGTGCATATCGACAAGGACCGCCTCTACGTCACCGTCTTTGGCGGCGACGAGAAGGACGGACAGCCTGCCGACATGGAAGCTTACAACTACTGGAAAGAGCACGTCAGCGAAGACCGCATCATCTACGGCAACAAGAAGGACAACTTCTGGGAGATGGGCGAAACAGGTCCCTGCGGCCCCTGCTCGGAAATCCACATCGACCTGCGCGACGATGAAGCCCGCAAGCAGATACCAGGCCGTGAACTGGTGAACAAGGACGACCCTCAGGTGATTGAAATCTGGAACCTCGTCTTCATGCAATACAACCGTATGGCCAACGGACAATTAGTGGAACTCCCCGCCAAGCACGTCGACACGGGAATGGGCTTCGAGCGTCTGGTACGCGTGCTGCAAGGCAAGACCTCCAATTACGACACCGACGTGTTCCAACCCATCATCCAGGCCATCGCCAAGATGTCGGGCATCGAATACGGCAAAGCCGAGAAGACCGACGTGGCCATGCGCGTCATCGCCGACCACCTGCGCGCCGTCAGCTTCGCTATCGCCGACGGACAACTGCCGTCCAACAATGGAGCGGGATATGTCATCCGCCGCGTGTTGCGCCGCGCTGTGCGCTACGGATTCACCTTCCTCGGCTTCGAGGAGCCCTTTGTCTGCAACCTGCTGCCCATCCTGGTGCATCAGATGGAGCACAACTATCCTGAAATCAAGTCGCAGCAGGAGCTGGTCGGCAAGGTTATCCGCGAGGAGGAGGCCGCCTTCCTGCGCACGCTGGCCCAAGGCATCAAGCGCTTTGAGGGCTACGTGGAGCAACACCCACAGCAAGACATCGACGGCAACTTCGCCTTCGAGCTGTTCGACACCTTCGGCTTCCCCATCGACCTCACCCAGCTGATGGCCGCCGAGAAAGGCATCAGCGTGGATATGGAAGGCTTCAAGGCCAACCTCGAGGAACAGAAAAACCGCTCGCGCAAGGCCGCCGAGAAAGCCAACGGCGACTGGGTGGTGGTGAACGCTTCGGAACAGCCTACCGAATTTGTGGGCTATACCGACATGCAATGCGAGTGCCACATCCTGCGCTTCCGTGAGGTGGTGGCCAAGAAGCAGAAACACTACGAGATTGTCCTCGACAAGACCCCCTTCTACGCCGAGATGGGCGGCGAAGTGGGCGACACCGGCACACTGACCTCAGAAAACGAGACTACACCTATTATTAATACTATAAAGGAAAACAATCTGGTCATCCACATCACCAACCAGCTGCCACAGAATCCTGAGGCGACCTTTATCGCCGCCATCGACACGCAACGCCGTCAGCGCATCGCCAACAACCACAGCGCGACCCACCTGATGCATGCTGCCCTAAGACAGGTGCTCGGAACGCATGTGGAACAAAAGGGCTCGTTAGTCGACGACCAGCGTCTGCGCTTCGACTTCAGTCACTTCGCCAAGATGACGCCTGAAGAAATCCGTCAGGTGGAGACCCTCGTCAACCGCAAGATCCGTGAGAACATCCCGAACGTGACCTACGCGGAAATCCCGATTGAAGAGGCTAAAGCCATGGGAGCCACTGCTTTGTTTGGTGAGAAATACGGAGACAAGGTGCGCGTGGTGGTGTTCGACAAGGATTACTCGATGGAGCTCTGCGGTGGCTGCCACACCAGTGCGACGGGCAACATCGGAATGTTCAAGATTGTCAGTGAAGGCGCCATCGCTGCAGGCATACGCCGTATCGAAGCCATCACGGGCGAGGCTGTGGAACAGTACTTGGATGAGCAGCTGGACCTGATAGGCCGTCTGCGCGAGAGCGTGAAGTCGCCCGACATCGTGAAAGCTGTCGTATCACTCAACGAGCAGAACTCCGCCCTGAAGAAAGAGGTGGAGCGCCTGATGCAGGAGAAGGCCCAATCCACCGCTGAAGGTCTGTTGGCCCAAGCTACCGACCACGAGGGCTGCAAACTCATCGTGGAGCGCCTGAATGTCAGCGGCGACCAACTGCGCAACATCGCACTTATCCTGAAACAACTCGACGAAAATGCACTTGCCATCCTCGGCTCAGTCTGTGAGGGCAAGCCTGCGCTCTGCATGCTGCTGCCTGAGGCCTTTGCCGACGCCAAGGGACTGGATGCCACCAAGCTCATCCGCGAGGTCGCCAAGGAGATACAAGGCGGCGGAGGTGGACAGAAAACCTTGTGCGTAGCAGGCGGAAGGAATGCCGACGGACTGGAAAAGGCGATGGAATTGCTGAAGCAGAAGATTTAATCCTCGGATTGCTTTCCTCTGGATTGCTTCGCTTCGCTCGCTATGACGAAAAAAAAGGCGGCCCCCATGCGGGGGTCGCCCTTTTTTGTGCGGAAGTCAATTCCGCGATGTCATTTATCTGACAACTGTGATACGGCTGACGTTCACACCGTTCTCAGTGACCACACGCACCGTGTACATGCCGGCTGTGTACTGCGACATGTTCATGATGTAGTTGTCACCCTCGATGTCGGCATCGAACACCACCTGGCCCAGCGTGCTCACCACAGTGATGTGGCGCATGCCGGCGACCTCGATGGTCACGTTGCCCT
>Ga0310690_10004021_pt1 | contig 21409 bp, 8 predicted proteins | sample AusTroGonzalo_MG_2_FD_207661 | JGI IMG/M metagenome (GOLD analysis project Ga0310690, IMG submission 207661) | Bovine rumen microbial communities from tropical cattle in Woodstock, Queensland, Australia - Gonzalo_04 (v2) (version 2) | ecosystem: Host-associated > Mammals > Digestive system >... | reverse complement strand
AAGTACGGTTTTGACGAACACGGTAGTTACAGGATCCTGTATTCTGTGATCGAGACTGCATATGCCGTATATGAAGAAGGCAATCCCACGCCTATCCTGCAGTACAATATGGACAGCGGACTACTGGAACCCAATGATCCGGAACTGCATTACAACGCAACAGTCAGCCATATAGCGGGCGCCACAGGAGCTACGGACAGCGAATATGTCATCCGGGTTGTTAATTATGGGAATGAAAAACATGGTTCCCTGACTGTCAAGAAGGTATGGCATGAAGTGGACGATCCTGACAATTATCCTGAAGTCAGGTTTACACTCTACCAGGCAACCGTAGCGGAAGTGCAGACTTATGATAATTATGGCAGGCCTGTTACCAAGACGGTATTGCAGAACGGTCATGTTTACAATTCCTATGAAAACATTCCGCTGAATTCTCTCAATGACTGGACGTGGACCATTCCTGCCAGCGATGAACTGCCGGCAGATGACGGAAACGGTACCCGTTATGGTTATTATGTTGAGGAAACCATGAACGGAAACCTGACCGCCATCTATCAGAACACAGTCAATGGAGTACCCGGAGAGCAGATTATCCTGCCCAACGGAGAAAAATATAACATTACTCCCTGGGATTATTACAATGACCAGAACACGAATCACGCCTTTACCAATTCTTCGGAACTGCCCAAGGGTATAGACGGCGGTATTTATGGCAATACCGGTACCTTGTTTATCCGGAACCGTATTCCCAAGTATATGCAGATGGATATCAAGAAGAAGATTCTTGAATTGGGTGAAGACGGATCACTGATGACAACAACCTCTTATCCCGACCGCATGAAGGATCTTGTGCTGAAGATTGTGGTCATGCGCCGCGTGATTGATGAAAGAACCGGGACCAGCGTATTCCTGACTAATTGGGAAGATTACGGTGTTCCGTTCTATGTCGGATATGACAGTGAAGGCGGATCGGTTGTCAAGAACAGTAATGTTTTTGAAATCAGGGACGCCGGGGGCACCTGGCAGTGGATTATCCATAATGACAGGCAGGAGCATGGATTGCCCGCGTATGGCTATTACGAACTGAATGGTGAAACAATCCCGGTTCGCTATCGGTATATCCTGCGTGAAATCGGAGCATATAAAAATGTAAATGAGGAACCGGTGCATATAGGTTATGAATGGAACTTTGCCTTGCTGCCGGATGCCTGGGACGGAAACGGCAGTCAGGTGCCCACATTCCCCAAGGCTGTCGCACAGGACCAGGATCGCCTGCTTAACACACAGGCAACAGATCTGTATGTAGAAAAGGTCTGGGATAATACGCCGGATAATGTGGCAGAAGTCTATGTGAAGATTTACCGCTCCCGCGGAGAGAATGGGGAGATCAGTGACTTTACTGAGGATATTGCACAAAGAACACAGACGTTGAGCAACTATGGTTTTGTGAGCGATCCTTCCAGGCTGATGACCATTATGGACGGAGTGCTGGTACTTGGCCTGACGCCTGAAAAAGCCGGTGTGCTGATTCATGGTGTGCCGCTTGTATATCCGGAACAGGATAATTACAACACAAGCCCCTACATGTACTGGATTGAAGAAGTCGGATATAAAGATAAAGCCGGAAACGTATACACAGATACAACGAGTAACTTCTTCCCGGAATACAACCAGTCTGACAGTGAAGGCAACTGGAAATCGAACTGGGAGGCCAGCTGCACCACAGAGAAACTGAAGCTTGTAACAGTAGGTCATAACAAGCTTCGCGTCCGTAACCATCCGACCAAAGACATTGAGGTTCAGAAGCTTTGGTATGAAGACGGTACAGAGATCAAACGCCCGTGGTACAAGGAAGGAACAACAGATCCGGTAACTTCTTCCATCAGATTCAAGGTTAAGCGCAGTGACGGTCAGTATCTGACATTCAATGGCGCAGACACACTGGAGATTAAACCGGAAGGCCAGCGCGCAGTTGTCACCATTGATACATACGACAGTACCGCATATACAGTAACATATGTGCAGGACAGTGCTGACAAAGCTGATATCGGCGACTGGAAGACGATTGTTCACGGGCTGCAAAAATACGCGCCTAATCCCAGTGGAACAGAGTATACAGAATATACCTACACGATTGAGGAACTTGTTGATAACCAGGGACGTCCGCTGGATCAGGCTGGAAACAGTATTCTTCACTGCGTTTCAACAGTAACGAATGACGGGGAAAGTTATACGATCACAAACGAAAAGCTTGTAAACGCACTCTCTATCCGTAAGACGTTTGGCGGAAACGCTGCTGATGAACTGACGGACGAGATGAAGAGCAGTATCCAATTCCAGGTAACAAATTCTGATGGTTACAATGTAACATTCACATACGGCATGGACGATCAGGCACATTCTGCTGCATGGAGCGGAGACACGCTTCTGATCAAGAATATTGATGCAGGAACATATACAGTGAAGGAACTGCATCACAGTTCTCCGGATGTCTTTGGAACAGGTACCGAAGGAGAGACGTATCTACATACCTGGTCATACCGGATTAATTCAGTGACTACTCCGGGAGCAGAGGACGAAACGGGAGTGAATGCAGAAGTTGCTGAACAGGGAGTAACGCTTGTTGAGATTCACAATACTTACGAAAAAGCTGAACTCGAGATAACCAAATCAGTGTTCATTACCAGAGTTAACGGTACAACAGAAACTGTACTGCCTGACAGTAAGCAGATTACGTTCACGATTTCTCCCGCAACCGGACTGACAAAGAGTACATACATTTATCCGGATGATTTCACGGATGGAAAGATCGTCCTGACACAGGCAGACGGTATCCGGGCTGATACACAGTACACCGTTACAGAGACTGATGCAGATCTGGACAATTTCACGAGAACAACAACAATTACTGTAAACAGTGATACACCAGTTATCATCGAACAGGGCAGTGCAGATCCTTTGGCAGGGACAGCTACAACCGATGTGGATGATTACAAGGCGGCGATTGCATTCCTGAACAGCTACAGTGAGATTCCGTATGGGTCACTGATCATCAATAAGGAAATCGCAACCGGCTCCACCGCAACGAGTTCCGACGTATTCAGCTTTGTTATCGAACTGATAGATTCTTCAGGAAATGCTTATACTGAGCAGGTCATGGTAACAGATAACACCAGGAGAACAGCAACAAGTGTTACGCCTGACGGTGAAGGTAAACTGAATGTGACAATCCAGGGCACGGGAACAGCGAGAATCGATAACATCCTGAAAGATACAAGATATACTGTTACAGAACAGAACCTCACGGGATGGCAGCTGATCGGGGTTGTACCTTCAAACGGTGAAGCAATCAAGACAATAACAGCGGGTGAAGAGGATACCATCACATTCAAAAACGCCCGGCTGGTGGATATCCATGTTGCGAAGATTGACGAAAGTACAAGGGACGGCGCAACTATAACTTATCTGAAAGGAGCTCAGTTTGCACTGGCAAGGAAAGGCGATGAGGAAGGATCTGACTACGCACCTTATCCCAATGCAAGCCAGAACACACAGACCAGCGGTGCTGACGGAAAACTGACATTCCAGGACTTGCCGGACGGACAGTACAGGATTTCTGAGGTTAAAGCGCCAGACGGGTACTATGCGGCAAATATCTCAATTTACTTCAGTATTGTTGAAGGTACGGTAATCTGGACAGACAGTGAAGGAACGGTGATTACGGAGCAGAGCTTGGTTTCCTATGACGCAATTGGCAGTGAGTTTACGGTAGGTAACACTTCCGGTGTTGCTCTCCCAGGAACCGGCGGATCAGGTACGCTGGCTTACATGATCGGCGGTCTGGCGCTAATTCTGATTGCCGGTGTCATCCTGGTGACCAGAAGACGCAGGAAGGTGTAATCGTATTTTACCCGGAGCTGCCCCTGAACGGATCCGAAAGGATCCCTGGGGACAGCTCCTTTTTTTGCGCTAAAGTACAAAATCAGAAAAGGCGATGAGGACAAGAACTGAAACCGTTACCATTAAGGGAGACTGAAAATAAAAAAGAAAAATCGCCAAAACAAAATAAACATGTAACCAAAAATATCAAACATATCATATATAGAAGTAATAAACAGGAACAAAAACAACCAAATACAACATAAAAGCCATAAAAACAAGAAAAATAGTTACAGTACAACCTGCGATAATAGTTATATTAAGTAATAAAACGCCAAAAAAGCACATAAAAAAAATGAAAATAATTGAATATGTAACCGTCCATGAAACCATTGGCTGCTATAATGTGATTGTAAGATGAGAAAGGTAGGGAATCTTACATCGGAATGTTACATGAGGAGGTGACGGAAATGACCATCAAGTCAAAGAAATTCTTTTCTCTGATTCTGGCTGTTATGATGCTGGTTCTCGTTTCCGTTTTCTCTTTTGCTGAAGATGAGGTGCCGGAAGCGATCGAAGAACCCATCGTGACGGAAGAGCCGACTGCGGAACCCACGCTTGAACCTACTCCCGAACCGACACCGGAACCCACACCGGAACCCACACCGGAACCCACACCGGAACCCACACCGGAACCCACTCCCGAACCTACAGCAGTGCCTACGCCTGAACCCACTCCGGAACCGACTGCGGTTCCGACTCCCGAACCCACCGCGGAACCTACTCCTGAACCCGTACAGACTGAGAAGCCGGCCGAACCTGAGACGATTGAAGAACCTGAGCAGGAAGAAGCCGAAGATACGGATGACGATGAAGATTTCGACTTTGATGATGACGAACTGGTTGAAATCGATGATGACTGGGGTTACGCCGATCCGAAGCTGATTGCAGAGCATACTCCGGAAATGAGCCCCGAATTCGTCCATGCGGATGATCCGGAATGGCTTGCTGAGAACGGATATCCGGTTCCCGGAAGCGAAGATCAGCCGGAAAACAACGAGGAAGAAGAAACCGCCCAGGTGAAGGTAACGGTGGTTACCACGATGATCAGCGAGAACGAGATGAAGCTGAGCGCGATAGTGGAAGATCCGGAAGGAAGGGATTTTAACTTCCAGTGGCAGGTTTCCGAAGACGGCGGCAACAGTTACAGCGATATTGCTGAAGCAAACGGTGAAGAACTGGCGGTAGAACTGAACGACGAGAACATCAACAACTTCTGGCGGGTCAAGGTTGATTTTACCTGAGTCAGAATAAGAAAAGATTTACGGCATGGCTAAACAGCCATGCCGTTTTGATAGTAAGGGATCCTTCAACTACGTTCAGGATGACAGGAGGTTAACGTTTCAGGAAGACAAGAATGGAAACTCTTGAAATTACAAGGGATTCAGACTTGATATGATCAATGTGGATCATCAGAACTGGGGTACCGCATTTTCCATATCCAGGAACTTCTTCATGGGGACCGGGCGGGAGAAGTAATAGCCCTGGAGGTAGTCGCAGCCAATGTCCCGAAGGGCTTTCGCCATTTCTTCCGTTTCAATGCCCTCGGCGGTAACGCTGAAGTTCATCTTCTTAAAAGCCTGGATCAGGGCGGGAAGAAGCAGATCCCGATCCCGGAAATAGTTACGGACTACTTCCATATCAATCTTGATATTGGTAAAGGGATACTGCCGTACACGCGTCAGGTTTGAGTAACCGCTGCCGTAATCATCAAGGGCAAACTGGAATCCGTTCTCATGCAGACCGGAAATCTGGTCCCGAAGCTGGGAAAAATCAATCATGGACTGTTCTGTGATTTCCAGGTGAATCATATCCGTACTGACACCATAGTGCCTGAGGATCTGATTAAACTTTTCCGGGATGTTCCGGGACATAAACTGCACGGGAGACAGATTGACATTGATCCACTGGATTCCCAGGCGCTTCATGTCATTATCCCGGATAAAGCGGCATACTTTCGACAGCACCTGTTCTCCGAGACGGGCGATGTAACCCTCCCGTTCAGCCAGGGTAATGAAAAGATCCGGACGGATGATTTTTCCGGTTTCATCCCGAAGGCGGACAAGGGCTTCGGCAGCGATCCAGCGGCCCGTAGCACAGTCTGCCAGCGGCTGGAGGAAAACCTCCAGTTTATCCTTTTCCAGCGCGTATTCGAGGCAGCGGCGGATATCGAGCTTCTGGTCGATCTCTTCAATGGATTCCAGGAGGGAGCGGTCTTCGCTCGGTTCTGTCATCTGGCTGAGCTCATCCAGGGAGATCAGCATGGCGTTCAGGAGACGATCCGCGGGGCATTTACGGATACCGGTATCCGCCTTCACAAATGAGATGTTCATTTTCAATTCGCCGGATTCGGTACGCCAGGCAAGATTAAACCGTTTGCGCAGGATATCGATCAATTCATCCAGATCAGGCTTGTTCCGGCTGACCAGGGCATAATAGCCGTTATGAAGGTAAAAGGCTTCCATCTGGGGAAAATTCAGGCCCAGGTAGCGGTTGATCCGGAACATGGCCTCATCCATGCGTGCACTGCCGAAGATTTCCCGGTGCTCATTGTAATTCTGGATGGCGAAAGCCAGGATCCTGACGGGATGCCTGCGGCGGTGGCATTCCGCCAGCACGGCTTTCAGGGCGGCCTGGTTATAGACAAAACCCCGTTCAGAGAGGTAAAGATCCGGATTGATGAAGGAAATAAAGATTACGATGATCGCCATAAGGCTGAAGATATTCATGACGATATAGTTCGGCATCAGGGACCTGACAATATTGCCGATCAGCAGGACAACCTGCAGGGCGGAAAGACTGATAATCTCATGGGGCGTCATCTGCTTCCGATGACGCCAGATGGCCATGCAGGCAAAAACCGTATAAGCGCAGCTGCATACATATAAAAGGAAATAGAGCGGACCGGAATGATATCCCTGATCGATCCGGAAGAACCAATGTGTCAACGGACTGGAAAGGACGATGGCAGAGATGAGATAATAGGGTATTGGTGTTCCGGTATGCCAGTCGGATCTCAGGATGCCGCGGGCGTCCAGCACGCTGATGGAGAAGACGAAGAACATATAGGCGCGGGCCAGGAAGAACAAAAAGAAAAGCAGGTACATGACCCATAAAAGAATGGGAGAATGCTGCTGCCAGGTTTCGTTGAGGCGGTTAGCCACATTTTCAAATAATTCCGTACCGATATCAATCACCAGAATCGCGAGGAAAGCGCGGTTCAGGCGGATCGAAAGACGGGGGCGGAAAAAATAATACCCCATGATGACGATCAGGATCAGTACGCTGGGTACAGTAAAGCTGTAATTCATGGTGGCAGTGTCCCTTCGAAGATGTTGTATTGGATGTTGTACTGCAAGCATCCTGCAATTTGACGGTACAAATGTAACATATTATTAACAAAATTGCAATATATTCATGTAACTTTTTTGTGTAAATATGTAACATTATATATTGAAATAAGAAAGCAGCGGGGGATTCCTCATTTCTCCACTTCGCTCCGCTGCGGTCGGAATGACAGGGGGGAACGGATTCGCTGCGGTCGGAATGGCAGAAAAACTTATTGCATGTAAACGTTTGCTGTGTTAAGATGGGCTTGAGAAATAAAGGGCGGAAGTCCCATAAAACAATGCTGAACCACAGGAGGACCACAGGATGAATTACGGTTATTTTGACGAAAAAGCCAGAGAGTATGTGATTACCAATCCGAACACCCCCGCCCCCTGGGCCAACTACCTCGGATCACCGGAGTACGGCGCCATTGTAACGGCGAATGCCGGCGGTTACAGCTTTGTCAAGAGCGGCGCTGCCGGACGCATCCTCCGTTACACTTTCAACCAGTTCGATGAACCCGGCAGGTATATCTACCTGCGGGATGAAGAGACCGGCGATTTCTGGTCCGCTTCCTGGCGGCCTGTGGGCAAGCCCCTGGATCAATACAAGACAGAATGCCATCACGGGACAAGCTACACCGAGATTATCAGCGAATATAACGGCATCCGCAGCCGCGCGTTGTATTATGTGCCCATGGGAGCAACGCACGAAGTATGGCGGATCAGCCTGGAGAACCTGACGGACCGGAAACGGAAGATCAGCGTGTTCGCATATGCCGAACTGACAACAGAAAGCTTCTACACACAGGACCTGGTGAACATGCAGTATACGCAGTTCATCACCAAAACCGAGTTCCATGATGACTTCCTCCTGGAGCAGATCAACGAATTCAACTATCCGAATCCGGACGGGACAACCGGAAGGGAACGCTTCTTCGGCCTGGCCGGCGCCAAGGTGGCGAGCTATACCGGAAGGCGTGAGCAGTTCCTTGGGCGGAACCGGTTTGACAAGCCCCAGGCAGTGCTGGACGGGAAATGCGACAACAGCCTGAACTACAACGCCAATCCCTGCGGCGCGCTGCAATTCAGCGCGGAGCTGGAAGCGGGCGGAAAGAAAACAGCGGCATTCCTGCTGGGCCAGAAGACCGTGTTTGAGGCTCGGAAAATCATGGACCGCTATGCTGACACCGAAGCAACGGTGAACAGGGAACTGCAGGAACTGATTACCTATTGGCACGGTGAACTGGAAAATCTGAAGATCTGCACGCCGGACAAGAACTTTGACGCGATGATCAATACCTGGAACGCTTTCCAATGCTTCACCACGTTCGTATGGAGCCGTGCGGCCAGCCTGGTTTACTGCGGCGAGCGGAACGGCTACGGCTACAGGGATACCGTACAGGATATCCAGGGCATTATGCACCTGGATCCGGAATTGGCCCGGAAACAGCTGACTTTCATGCTCAGCGCCCAGGTGCATCACGGCGCCGGCCTGCCGCTGGTAAAATATACCCATAACGCCGGCCACGAGGATACACCGGAGCAGGAAAGCTATGTGAAGGAGACCGGACATCCCAGCTACCGCGCTGACGACGCGCTGTGGCTGTTCCCGACGGTTTACAAATATATCGCCGAGACCGGCAACACGGCCTACCTGGATGAAGAGATCCCGTTCGCGGATAAGGACACGGGCACGGTGCGGGAGCACCTGAAGCGGGCCATCAACTTCAGCATGACCCATCTGGGACCGCATGGCATGCCTGCAGGCCTTCACGCGGACTGGAACGACTGCCTGGTGCTGGGCAGCCAGGGGGAGAGCACGTTTGTGGCATTCCAGCTGTACTACGCGCTGAACATCATGAAAGAATTCTGCGAAGATGAACCGGAATACCTGGCATACCTGAACGAGAAAGCGGAAAAACTGCTGGGCATCCTGAACGAAAAATGCTTTGAGGGTGACCAGTTTATCCGCGGATTCCGGGATACGGGCGATATCATCGGCAGCAAAAACGACAGGGAAGCCGCTACCTGGCTGAATCCCCAGAGCTGGGCCGTGATCAGCCGCGCCGCGACGAAGGAACAGGCGGACGCGATCATGAACACGATCCATGAGAAACTGAATACGCCCTACGGCCTGGAACTGATGCAGCCGAGCTACCGTTATGATTACTTCGAAGGCGCACGGATGCGGCTGTTCAACCCGGGCACCAAAGAGAACGGCGGCATCTTCTGTCAGCCGCAGGGCTGGGCGATTCTCGCGGAAGCGCTGCTGGGACACGGAAACCGTGCGTTCCAGTACTACGCGGAAAGCAGCCCCGCCTCCTTCAACGACAACGCGGACCTGCGCGTGATCGAACCCTATGTGCACGGTCAGTTCATTGAAGGCCATGAGAGCCCCTTTGCCGGCCGCAGCCATGTACACTGGCTGACCGGTACCGCCAGCACCGTGATGGTGGGCTGTGTGGAAGGTATCCTCGGCCTGAGGCCCACACCGAAGGGCATCCTGATCTCTCCCGCGATCCCGAAGGAATGGGACGGTTTCACGATGGAGAAGGTGTTCCGCGGAAAGAAGCTGCACATTACCGTGGACAATGCGGCGCACAAGGAAGGCAATCCCGCGAAACTGATCCTGAACGGCATCGAGAGGGAACCCGGCCTGATCGGTGCGGATGAACTGAAGGCCGAAAATGAGATCACCATTGTGATGTAAGATGAAAATTATCGCAAGGATCCGGAATCCTTATGACGGGAAATTCGGGGTACCCAGGCAGAGCGGACTGGTGGAGGAAGTGGTTTCCACCATCGTGTTTGAACCGGAATACCGGGTTCAGGAAGCGCTGCGGGGGATTGAGGAATTTTCCCATCTGTGGCTGATCTGGGCGTTTGACCGGGCGGAAAGGGAAGAATGGTCACCTACCGTCCGGCCGCCCCGGCTCGGCGGCAACCAGCGGGTGGGCGTGTTTGCCACCCGTTCTCCTTATCGTCCGAATGCCATTGGCCTGAGCTGTGTCAGGCTGATAGGTGTGGAAAAAGGGAAGGACGGGCCGGTGCTGAAGGTGAGCGGAGCTGATCTGATGAACGGCACGCCGATCTATGATATCAAGCCGTATCTGCCTTATGCGGACTGCCGGCCGGAAGCGACCGGAGGATTTACGGACAGGACGGAAAAACGAAAGGTGGAAGTCCTGATTCCGGAGGAGTACGGGAAGATCATGCTTCCGGAGGAAATGGAAGCGTTGAAGGCTGTGCTGCAGGAAGATCCGCGGCCGGCATATCAGGATGATCCGGAACGGATATATGCATTTGAGTTTGGCGGAAAGCATGTGGAATTCCGCGTGGAGGGGACAAAACTGCTGGTTGAAGAAATCAGGTAAGATAATAAGAGATCTCTCCGCAACCTCAATCGTCGCGACTGTCCCCCGGACAGATCGCTCGTTTCGGTTGATCTCACCTCTTTCGAAATTTCCGCCACAGGCGGTCGAAAGAGGTTCGACCACGCAGCTGCGAAGCGGCCTTAGTCGAGATGACAGAGAGGGATGGCTGCGAAGCAGTTTTGGCCGAGATGATAAAGAAAAATAACATAGAAACGCAGGCCGGGTCTGATGATAAGACCCGGCTTGATTTGTATTTGAAGTGTATTGAGGGTTGCTTTTTGAGTTGAAATATGGCATACTACTGAATGTGGTTAGAAAATCACCCTGCGGGACAAAAACGTCCCACTACGAATGAGGAGGATGACCCTATGAAGCGCGTTTACAACTTTTCTCCCGGACCTTCCCAGCTGGCTCTGCCTGTGCTCGAAAAGGCACAGAAGGATCTGGTCTGTTACGGTGATACAGGTATGTCTGTGATGGAGATGTCCCATCGCAGCAAGATGTACACGGATATCTATGACAAGACTGTGGCTGATCTCCGCGACCTGATGAACATTCCTGAAGACTATGACGTCGTTTTCCTGCAGGGCGGCGCGACCCAGCAGTTCTCCGCTGTGCCGCTGAACCTGATGGTAAACAAAAAGGCGGACTATATCGACAGCGGCAACTTTGCCCACCTGGCCGCCGAAGAAGGCAAACGCTACGGTGAGGTAAACGTTGTTGCTTCCAGCCGCGAGGATGTTTACACCTACATTCCAGACCTGGACGCGATCAAGTTTGACGATGATGCGGACTATGTCCACATCACCCAGAACAACACGATCTACGGCACCCGCTTTGTGGAACTGCCCAAGTGCAAGGCTCCTATCGTGTGCGACGCCAGCTCCATGATCCTTTCCGAAGAGATGGACGTGACGAAGTACGGCGCGATTTACGCCGGCGCGCAGAAGAACATCGGACCGAGCGGTCTGTGCGTGCTGATCGTAAAGCATGACCTGGTGGGCCACGCAATGGATATCTGCCCGAAACTGCTGAACTGGCAGATCCAGGTTGAAAAAGCGAGCATGTACAACACGCCGAATACCTGGGGTATCTATCTTGCCGGGCTGACCTTCGAGTGGCTGAAGGAAATCGGCGGCGTGAAGGCCGTTGAAGCGGTAAACAAGGAGAAAGCTGCCCTGCTGTATGATTTCCTGGACAACAGCAAGCTGTTCAAAGCGACAGCCCAGCCCAAATACCGCAGCCGCATGAACGTGACCTTTGTGACCGGCGATGCTGACAAGGATGCTGCCTTCGTTAAGGCTGCCGCGGCAGAAGGCCTGGTCAACCTGAAGGGCCACCGCTCCGTGGGCGGTATGCGCGCGAGCATCTATAATGCCATGCCCCTTGAAGGCGTACAGAAGCTGGTTGAATTCATGAAGAAATTCGAGACTGAAAACGCCTAAGGATTATGATCGCTGCGGCGGGAAGATTCCTCGACTTCGCTCGGAATGACAGACGACAGGACGAGGGTTTTCCCATAGCATTTGCTGAATTGAGAGGAATTATAAATGTATAAGATCCAGACTTTAAACGCGATCTCGGATGAGATCTATACACAGCTGAGCACCGATAAGTATACCGTCAGCAAGGATGAACCGGTACCGGACGCGATCCTGGTGCGAAGCGCTGCCATGCATGACATGACCTTCAACAAGGAACTGCAGGCGATCGGCCGCGCCGGTGCAGGCGTGAACAATATCCCGATTGACCGCTGCTCCAAGGAAGGCATTGTGGTTTTCAATACGCCCGGCGCCAACGCCAACGCTGTCGCGGAGCTGGTCATTGCCGGCCTGATGATGAGCGGACGAAAGATCGCTGACGGTATTGACTGGGTGAAATCCCTGAAAGGCCAGGGCGCCGAAGTAGGCAAGCTGGTGGAAAAAGGGAAGGGCCAGTTTGTAGGAGCCGAACTTCGGGGCAAGACTCTCGGCGTGATCGGCCTGGGCGCGATCGGCGCGATCGTGGCCAACGCGGCCAGCCGGGGCCTCGGTATGAACGTTATCGGCTTCGACCCGTTTATCTCCGTTGAGAGCGCCTGGAGCCTGAGCACGACGATTCATCGCGCCGCTTCCGCGGACGACGTGATCGCGCAGGCGGATTTCATCACCTTCCATGTGCCGCTGAACGACAAGACCAGGGGCACCATCAACGCGGAAATGATCTCCAAGATGAAGGACGGAGCTCGCATCCTGAACTTCAGCCGAGGCGAACTCGCGAATACCGCCGACGTACTGGCAGCGCTGGAAAGCGGCAAGCTGGAACGCTATGTGACCGACTTCCCGAGCGATGAACTGATCGGCGCGGACAAAGTGGTCTGCATTCCGCACCTGGGAGCAAGCACGCCGGAAAGTGAAGACAACTGCGCACGGATGGCCGCGGCAGAACTCCGGGATTACCTTGAAGTCGGAAGCATCCATAACAGCGTGAACTTCCCTGAACTGCAGCTTGGTGAGCCGGAAGCGGTCCGTGTGCTGGTTTTGCATGAGAATATCCCGAATATGATTTCCAACATTACCGCGGCGGCCGCGAAAGAGGGAATCAACATTGAAAACATGGTCAACAAGAGCAAGAAGGATATGTCTGTGACCGTGATGGAGATGGCGGAACTGCCGTCCAAGCACGCGCTGGAAACGCTGGCGGAACTGCAGGGAATTATCCGGATCAGGACGTTCACGAGAGAGTAAAGGATTAATTCATAATTCATAATTCAGAATTCATAATTATGAACAACCCGAGAAGCTGCGGCTTTTCGGGTTGTTTTTTAGTAAGGGATCCTTCGACTCCGCTGCGCTACGTTCAGGATGACACAAAAAAAGGAGCATTCTGTTCGGGATGACCAAAGGGAGAGAAGAGGTAGAAGATCTCTCCACGCAGGCGCAAGCGCCTTTGGTCGAGATGACAAAGAAGGTGGGTCAAAAAAGTGGAGAGCGTTTGCTCTCCACTTTTGAAGCTTAGAATGAGTAGGAATCCCGGATCTCGATGTCTTTGTAGCGCTTCATACCGGTGCCGGCGGGGATCAGTTTGCCAAGGATGACATTCTCCTTCAGACCGATCAGCGGATCGATCTTGCCACGGATGGCAGCTTCTGTCAGGACGCGCGTGGTCTCCTGGAAGGAGGCAGCGGAGAGGAAGCTTTCGGTGGCAAGGGAAGCCTTGGTGATGCCCAGCAGGATACGCTTGGCGATGGCGGGGGTACCGCCTTCCATGATGGCCTTGCGGTTGGCTTCTTCAAAGCGGAAGATGTCAACCAGGGAGCCGGTCAGCAGATCGGTGTCTCCGCTGTCTTCCACGCGGACTTTGCGCAGCATCTGGCGAATGATAATTTCAATGTGTTTATCGCTCACGCCGACGCCCTGGAGGCGGTAGACGGAAAGCACTTCGGTCAGCAGGTATTCCTGAACGGCTTTGACACCTAGGATCCGCAGCAGGTCATGGGGATTGACGGAACCTTCTGTGAGTTCATCGCCGGCATCCACATGATCTCCGACGCCCACTTTCAGGCGGGAACCATAGGTGATCTGATAGGACTTGGTATCCTTGGGATCATCATCGGAAGTGATGACGAGCTCGCGGCGTTTCTTGGTTTCCTGGATGGAAACGGTACCCGCGATCTCAGCCAGGATGGCATCACGCTTCGGCTTGCGGGCTTCGAAGAGTTCTTCAACGCGGGGAAGACCCTGGGTGATATCCTCTGCACCTGCGATACCGCCGGTATGGAAGGTACGCATGGTCAGCTGGGTACCGGGTTCGCCGATGGCCTGGGCCGCAATGATACCAACGGCTTCGCCGACATCCACCTTGCCGCCGTGGGCCATGTTCTCGCCGTAGCAGCGGGCGCAGACGCCGTTTTCAGTGCGGCAGGTAAGAACGGAACGGACCGTCGCCTTGGTGATGCCCCTGGAGACGATTTCCTTGGCCATCTTATAATCGATGGGCTCATTCATCCGGACAAGGACTTCGCCGGTAGCGGGATCGATAATATCCTCAGCAGCGGTACGGCCGCGGAGACGATCCTCCAGGGATTCAATGGACTGCTTGCCGCTCATCAGCTCAGACACGGTGATGCCGCGCACTTTTTCGCCGCGGGCCGCGAAACAGTCATCCTCACGGACGATGACTTCCTGGGATACGTCCACCAGACGGCGGGTCAGGTAACCAGAGTCAGCGGTACGAAGGGCGGTGTCAGCCAGGGATTTACGGGAACCGTGGGAGGACAGGAAGAATTCAAGCACTGTCAGGCCCTCACGGAAGTTCGCGCGAATGGGCAGTTCGATGGTCTTTCCGGAAGGAGAGGCCATCAGGCCGCGCATGCCGGCCAGCTGGGAAACCTGCGCGGAAGAACCGCGGGCGCCGGAGTCGGTCATCATGCGGATCGGGTTGAACTTATCCAGGTTCGGCAAGATCTGATCCCGCAGGTTATGGGTGCAGTCGTTCCAGATGGTGATGACGCGGTTGTAACGCTCATCCTCGGACAGAAGACCGCGGCGGTAAAGGTTATTCACCTTGCGGACCGCCTCATCCGCTTCGTCGAGCATGGTGGCTTTGACTTCAGGCACCTTGATGTCCGCAACGGAAACGGTGATGGCGCCGACAGTGGAATACTTGAAGCCCAGCGCCTTGATCTTGTCCAGTACCTGGGCTGTGCGGTGTTCACCCTGGGTATGGAAGCACTGATCCACGATTTTGGACAGCTGCTTCTTGCCGACGAGTTCATCGACTTCCAGCTTGAACATATCATCGAGGCATTCACGCTTCACAAAGCCCAGATCCTGCGGCAGCGCCTCATTGAAGATCAGGCGGCCCAGGGTGGTTTCCACCAGCTTGGTGCCGGTTTCTTCCCCGAAAGTACGGGTCAGGCGGACCTTGATGGGGGACTGGAGCGTAATCTGGCCGAGGGAATAGGCCATGATCGCTTCATCCTCAGAGGAGAAGACACGGCCGGAACCCTTGGCGCCATCGTGAACAATGGTCAGGTAGTAGCAGCCGATAACCATGTCCTGGGAGGGAGAAATGACCGGGCGGCCATCCTGCGGCTTCAGGATATTGTTATGGGCCAGCATCAGGAAGCGGGCTTCCGCCTGTGCTTCCATGGAAAGCGGAACATGAACAGCCATCTGGTCGCCGTCGAAGTCCGCGTTAAAGGCGGTACAAGCGAGGGGATGGAGCTTGATGGCCTTGCCTTCAACCAGGATCGGCTCAAAAGCCTGGATACCGAGGCGGTGCAGGGTAGGCGCACGGTTGAGCAGAACGGGATGATCCCGGATTACTTCCTCCAGGATGTCCCAGACCTCAGGACGCACCTTTTCGACGGCACGCTTGGCGGACTTGACATTATGGGAAAGCTTAAGGGATACCAGACGTTCCATAACGAAGGGCTTGAAGAGCTCCAGCGCCATTTCCTTGGGCAGGCCGCACTGGTAAAGCTTGAGTTCCGGACCGACGACGATAACGCTTCGGCCGGAGTAGTCAACACGCTTGCCCAGCAGGTTCTGACGGAAACGTCCCTGCTTTCCGCGCAGCAGATCAGACAGGGATTTCAGCGCGCGGTTTCCGGGACCGGTGACCGGGCGGCCGCGGCGGCCGTTATCGATCAGCGCGTCAACGGATTCCTGCAGCATACGCTTTTCATTGCGGACAATGATATCGGGCGCGCCCAGTTCCAGCAGCCTCTTGAGGCGGTTGTTCCGGTTGATGACCCGGCGGTAGAGATCGTTCAGGTCAGAGGTGGCGAAACGGCCGCCGTCCAGCTGGATCAGGGGACGAAGATCCGGCGGGATTACGGGAACCACGGTCAGAATCATCCATTCCGGCTTGTTATGGCTGGTGCGGAAGGATTCCACGACTTCCAGGCGCTTGACAGCGCGGGCGCGCTTCTGGCCTTCAGTCTCCCGATCCCTTTCCTTTTCGGTCAGCTGGGCGATTTCTGCTTTCAGTTCCGCGGAAAGCTTATCCAGATCCAGTTCCATGAGGAGGTCCTGAACGGCTTCGGCGCCCATCTTGGCGACGAAGGAGCCTTTGCCGCAGCGCGCTTCGACTTCACGGTAGCGGGCATCATTGATGAGCTCCAGGCGCTTCAGGCCGGTTTCCTCACTGTTGCCGGGATCCAGCACGATAAAGTTGGCGAAATAGAGTACTTTTTCCAGATTGCGGGGGGAGATGTCCAGCAGCATACCCATACGGCTGGGAATTCCCTTGAAATACCAGATATGGCTGACAGGAGCGGCAAGCTGGATATGGCCCATCCGTTCACGGCGGACCTTGGCGCGGGTCACCTGAACACCGCACTTGTCGCAGATTTTGTCCTTATCCTTAAACTTGATCCGTTTATATTTTCCGCAGTTGCATTCCCAGTCCTTGGTGGGTCCGAAAATGCGTTCGCAGTACAGACCATCCCGTTCGGGCTTGAGCGTGCGGTAGTTGATGGTTTCCGGCTTGGTTACTTCACCGTGAGACCAGGCAAGGATCTGCTCGGGGGAAGCCATACCGATCTGAATGGAGTCCAGATTAGAAAGTTCGAACAAAAGGGGCACACTCCCTTCGATTATTTAAGTCCGTTCGTCGAATCAATGTGAGGAACACACTGACCATATCAGATATCATCATCCAGGTTAAGGTCTACCAGGTCATCCACGCTGAAGTCTTCCAGATCTTCCACGTCTTCATCCGCGAGGGTGAAATCATCTTTCTCTTCAGCATCCTCATCGGTGCCGAAGGACAGATCATCTTCAGACATGCTGAAGGCTTCATCCGCGGCCTGCTCGAGGTCTTCGCTTTCCTCGGCGGCGGGCTTATCCTCAGCCTCCTGGGCTTCAGCCGCCCTGGCAGTGAAGGAGGCACGGAGCGCATCGGGCTGCGGGATATCCTCGGGATCCAGCTCGGGAATTTCGATTTCATTCTGAGCGGCATCCAGCACGCGGATATCAAGGCTCAGCGCCTGCATTTCCTTCAGCAGGACCTTGAAGCTTTCAGGCACACCCGGATTCGGGATGTTCTGCCCCTTAATGATCGCCTCATAGGTTTTTACGCGGCCCACGGTATCGTCGGACTTGACGGTCAGGATTTCCTGCAGGGTATTGGCCGCGCCGTAAGCTTCCAGTGCCCAGACTTCCATTTCACCGAAACGCTGGCCGCCGAACTGGGCTTTACCACCCAGGGGCTGCTGGGTAACAAGGCTGTAGGGACCGGTGGAACGGGCATGCATCTTGTCATCAACCAGATGGTGCAGCTTCAGGAAGTACATGATACCGACGGTGACGGGATTTTCGAAATAGTCGCCGGTGCGGCCGTCACGGACACGGATCTTTCCCTGGCGGAAGAGCGCTTTGCCTTCCTCATCCAGGTCCAGGCGAAGCGGTTTTCCGTTATGGAAATGATATTCGTTTACATGAGGATCGTTTTCATCTTCAGGAGCGGCCATTTTCTTTTCGGCCAGTTCCAGATGCTCCAGGATCTCCTCGTAGGTGGCGCCGTCAAAGACCGGTGTGGCGATATGCCAGCCCAGCGCGCGGCAGGCGAGGCCCAGATGGACTTCCAGCACCTGGCCGAGGTTCATACGGGAGGGAACGCCCAGCGGATTCAGAACGATCTGCAGGGGAGTACCGTCCGGCAGGAAAGGCATATCCTCTTCACGGAGAATCCTGGAAACAACGCCCTTGTTGCCGTGGCGGCCGGCCATCTTATCGCCGACGGAGATCTTCCGCTTCTGGGCGATATAGATCCGAACCATCTCATTGACACCGGGAGAAAGCTCGTCCTTGTTTTCGCGGGTAAAGACCTTGACGTCCACAACGATACCGCCTTCACCATGGGGCACACGGAGGGAGGTGTCACGGACTTCGCGGGCCTTCTCACCGAAGATGGCGCGCAGAAGGCGCTCTTCAGCGGTCAGCTCGGTTTCACCCTTGGGCGTGACCTTACCAACCAGGATGTCACCGGCATGCACTTCGGCACCGATGCGGACGATACCGCCTTCATCCAGGTCCTTGATGGCGTCATCGGAGATGTTGGGAATATCGCGGGTAATCTCTTCCGGCCCGAGCTTGGTTTCACGGGCTTCGGATTCAAACTCCTCAATATGGATGGAAGTATAAATGTCTTCCTTGACGAGCTTTTCACTCAGCAGGACAGCGTCTTCATAGTTGTAACCTTCCCAGGTCATGAAACCGATCAGGGCATTGCGGCCCAGGCCGATTTCACCCTTTTCGGTGGAAGGTCCGTCCGCCAGCAGGTCACCGGACTCAATCTTCTGGCCCGCGGAAACCACGGGATGCTGGTTGATGCAGGTGGACTGGTTGGAACGGGCAAACTTGGTCAGGTGATAGGTGTGGCGCTCGCCGAAATTATCCCGGATCACGATCTGGTTCGCGTCGACCTTTTCCACAACGCCGTCTTCCTTCGCCAGGATCACAACGCCGGAATCGTGCGCAGCACGGTACTCCATACCGGTGGCGACCAGCGGCGCTTCGGGAACCAGCAGCGGAACAGCCTGGCGCTGCATGTTGGAACCCATCAGAGCGCGGGTAGCGTCGTCGTTTTCCAGGAAGGGAACCATGGCGGTTGCAACGGAAACAACCTGGCGGGGGCTGACGTCCATGAAGTCCACCTGGGAAACGGGAACTTCGATAATCTCAGCCTTATCACGGACGGTGATCCGATCCTGAACAAAGGTTCCGTCGGGGTTCAGGGGTTCGTTGGCGGTGGCGACCTTGTAGAGGTCTTCCTCGTCAGCGGTCATATAGTCGATCTCATCAAGCACCTTGCCCTTTTCCTTGTCCACCCGGCGATAGGGCGCTTCGATGAAGCCGTATTCATTGATCCGCGCATAGGTGGCCAGGGAACCGATCAGACCGATGTTCGGGCCTTCAGGCGTCTCGATGGGGCAGATACGGGCATAATGGCTGTAATGCACGTCGCGGACCTCAAAGGAGGCACGGTCGCGGTTCAGACCGCCGGGGCCCAGGGCGCTCAGGCGGCGCTTATGGGTCAGTTCCGCAAGGGGATTGGGCTGATCCATGAACTGGGACAGCTGGGAAGAACCGAAGAATTCCTTGATCGCGGCGCTGACAGGACGGATGTTGATCAGGTCGCCGGGTTTGATATCGGCGGAATCCTGAATGGACATCCGTTCACGAACCACACGCTCCAGCCGGCTCAGGCCGATGCGGATCTGGTTCTGCAGCAGTTCACCGACACTGCGGAGGCGGCGGTTGCCCAGATGGTCGATATCATCGGTGGTACCGATGCCGAAGGGCAGGCCGAGCATATAGTTGACAGAAGAAACGATATCATCGGGAATGATATGCTTCGGAACCAGCTCGGACACGTTTTCCTTCACGGCGTCAAAGAGCTGGTCCGGCTCAACGGACTCGATGATCCTGCTGAGGGTGGGCAGGTGAACCATTTCCAGGATGCCGGCTTCCTTCGGATCGAAGGGCAGCCAGGAGGAAGCGTCCACAAAATTATTGCCGACGACCCGGCGGATCTGTCCTTCGCAGTCCAGGCAGACGGCGTTGACGCCGGCGTTCTGGATTTCACGGGCAGTTTCCAGCGCAATGGTCTCACCCTTTTTAACCATGACTTCACCGGAACGGGGATCGATAATATCCTCGGCGGCGATGTGATTATGGATACGGGTGGCGATGGAAAGCTTCTTATTATATTTATAGCGGCCTACGCGCATCAGGTCATAGCGCTTCGGATCAAAGAAGAGGGAATTGAAGAGATTGGTCGCGCTTTCCAGGCTCGCAGGCTCACCGGGCTTCTGGCGCTTATAAATCTCGATCAGGCCTTCTTCCCGGGATTTGGCATTATCACCTTTCTGGATGGTGGCTGTCAGGCGCTCGTCTTCACCCATCAGTTCGATGATTTCAGCATCGGAGCCGTAGCCGAGCGCGCGGAGAATGACCGTAATAGGCAGTTTGCGGGCGCGGTCGATACGAACCCAGAGGACATCATTGGAGTCGGTTTCGTACTCCAGCCAGGCACCGCGGTTCGGGATGATCTGGGAAGAGTAAAGCTTTTTGCCGGCTTTATCGAACGCCACATCAAAATAGACGCCCGGAGAACGAACCAGCTGGCTGACAATAACGCGTTCGGCACCGTTAATAATGAAGGTGCCATGGTCGGTCATGAGGGGAAAGTCACCCATAAAAACGTCGGATTCCTTGATTTCACCGGTCTCCTTATTCTTCAGGCGAACAAAAACTTTCAGCGGCGCAGCGTAGGTAATATCCCTTTCACGGCAGCGGGCGATGGAGTTTTTCGGTTCGTCCAGAGAATAGTCCACAAATTCCAGCACAAGATTCCCATTATAGTCGGTAATGGGAGAAACATCGGCCAGGACTTCGCGGAGATCGGTATCGAGAAAGCGCTGATAGGAGTTCTTCTGTACCTCAATCAGGTTGGGCATTTCAAGAACTTCATCAATGCGTGAGAAGCTCATTCGTTCACGGAGCTTCCCCATGTGGACCTCGTGTACCATGTTAAGAAATCACCCCTTATTTCATCCGACCAGCCCGTCCAAAACCCCGGTTAAAAATGGACTTGCGTTTCACACAGAACCTGTGTAAAATAGGGAAGTCGACATACCAAACCAGGCATCAGGACGATACTGATGCAATTATAAATTGTATCATAGCGTTTTCGGAAAGTCAATGATTAATTCCCAGGAAAGTCAGAATATTTTATATTATATTAGGAAGGAATTGCACTTGAAAACCATCA
>Ga0310690_10004019_pt1 | contig 21414 bp, 17 predicted proteins | sample AusTroGonzalo_MG_2_FD_207661 | JGI IMG/M metagenome (GOLD analysis project Ga0310690, IMG submission 207661) | Bovine rumen microbial communities from tropical cattle in Woodstock, Queensland, Australia - Gonzalo_04 (v2) (version 2) | ecosystem: Host-associated > Mammals > Digestive system >... | reverse complement strand
CCCATATTATTTTTGTTTGCCATACGAAACTCCTGATACCTTAGTATTGGACAAAATACTACAAAAAGTTATTCTTTGTCAACAAATTTTATGGTATAATGGTCTGACAATACGGGGGATTATATGAAGAAAATTGGAATAATGACAACGGGTGGTGATTGCAGTGGTTTAAACACCGCAATTCAACGTATTATGCGTGGTGCACACCTGCGCAAATGGCGGGTTTTCGGCATTTTGGACGGTACAGACGGTTTGTGCACAACACCACCAAATGTGGTTGAATTGACCGATGAAAATATGCCAATTGAAAACGCGCGTTTGTCGGGCAGTTTCCTGCACAATGGTCGCGCAGAAGCGGAAAACTTTGCAACCGCCGCGCGCAAGGGAACGTTAAAGGCATTTAACAAAAAACTTTATAACGCAATAAGCGAATTGAAACTGGACGCGGTTATTTTAATTGGTGGCAATGGCAGCATATCGCTTGCTTGGGCGCACCGCGATATTTACCGTGATGTGCAATTGGTTTGTATTCCAAAAACAATTGATATGGATATACCGCTTACCGATCACACAATCGGGTTTAATACTGCGGTTGAACAGTTGACGCGTTTTTGCGATCAACTGATGTTGACGGCACGCAGTCATCATCGTTGGTTCGTTGTACAAACAATGGGGCGCGATTGTGGTGCATTGGCATTAAACGCGGGTGTTGCGGTTGGTGCATCGGCTATTTTAATACCGGAAATAAAGTTCAATGTTGATAACTTGGTTAAGCACATTAAAAATTCATCAACCGATTATGGTGTAATTATGGTGAGTGAGGGGATAACCCTGCGTGGTCATTCTGGAAAACCGGCTGATATGATTTCGCGCAAATTAACCGCGGCAGGTATTGCAAATCGCACTGCGTTCCCAGAACATACACAACGTGCGGGCGACACAACCGCGACGGACAGAATACTTGCCACATCCATGGCGGACACCGCATTGAACGCGATTGAAAACAATGAAACATATGTAATGGTTGTGGAAAATTGCGGAAAATGTAAAACCGTTTCGTTGGCAGACTTTGTTGCGGCGGGTGAGTGCGTTGCCGATCCAAATATCCCAGATGTTAAAACATCAAACGCCTATGTTGATTTGGATGATCCATTACTTGATACCGCGCACGACATGGGAATATATATCGGTGAAATAAAATAAAAACCGCCCAAACGGGCGGTTTTGTTTTGGTTCGTTGCGATTATTTCTTTTCAGAAAAATCAGCATCGGTTGCACCATCATCTTTCTTTCCTTCAGACGCGCCGTTTTGTGTGGCATTTTGTGCTTCCTGTTGCGCCTTATAGACCGCTTCGCCCAATTTCATGGCTTTTTCGGTCAACGCATCTGTTTTTTCTTTCAATGATTCCGCAGTTGCGTCTGCCTTGGCCAATTCATCAGACAACGCCTGTTTTGCGTCTTCAATCGCTTTTTTATCGTCGGCACTGATTTTATCGCCATGTTCTTTCAATGACTTTTCAATGCTGAACACTGCGGCTTCGGCGTTATTGCGCGCTTCGGCTAATTCACGTTTCTTTTTATCAGCGTCCGCGTTCGCGGCGGCTTCATCAACCATACGTTTGATTTCGTCTTCGGACAAGCCACCATCTGATTTAATTGAAATCGCTTGTTCTTTGCCGGTGCCTTTATCCTTGGCCGACACGTGTACAATACCGTTGGCGTCAATATCAAAAGATACTTCAATTTGTGGCATACCACGTGGTGCTGGTGCGATACCTTCCAAATTGAACTGACCCAACAATTTGTTGTCTGCCGCCATATCGCGTTCGCCTTGGAATACGCGAATAGTCACAGCCGATTGGTTGTCTTCGGCGGTACTGAACACTTGTGATTTCTTTGTTGGAATTGTTGTGTTGCGGTCAATTAAACGCGTAAACACACCACCCAATGTTTCAATACCCAATGACAATGGGGTAACGTCCAACAGTAACACGTCTTTGACGTCGCCTTTTAATACACCACCTTGAATTGCGGCACCCAATGCCACAACTTCGTCCGGGTTCACACCCTTGTGTGGTTCACGACCAAAGAATTCTTTAACTGTTTCAACAACTTTTGGCATACGGGTTTGACCACCGACCAAGATAACTTCGTTGATTTGCCCCTTATCAATACCGGCATCTGCCAATGCTTTGCGGCACGGTTCAATTGTTTTCTGAATCAAATCGTCAACCAACGATTCCAATTTCGCACGTGTAAGTGTTGTTGTGAAATGTTTTGGACCCGTTGCGTCTGCTGTTAAATAAGGCAGGTTGATTTCCGTTGATGTCTTGGAGGACAATTCAATTTTTGCCTTTTCTGCGGCTTCTTTCAAGCGTTGCAGAGCCAATTTGTCGCCCGACAAGTCAATACCACTTTGGCCACGGAATTCGTCAATCAAATATTTCAAGATGCGCGCATCAAAGTCCGAACCACCCAATGCGGTATCACCGTTTGTTGATTTAACCTCAAACACGCCATCAACGATTTCCAAAATTGAAATATCAAATGTACCACCACCAAGATCGTAAACTGCGATAGTGCCATCTTTATCTTTGTCCAAGCCATAGGCCAGGGCGGCCGCGGTTGGTTCGTTCACAATACGCAATACGTTTAATCCCGCAATACGACCCGCGTCTTTTGTTGCCTGACGTTGAGAATCATTAAAGTATGCCGGAACGGTAATAACTGCATCTGTGATTGTTTCGCCCAAATAGTTTTCGGCATCTTTCTTTAATTTCGCCAAAATCATGGCAGACACTTGTGATGGGGCATACTTTTTACCGTCAATTTCAACCCATGCATCGCCATTATCGCCCGCAACAATCTTGTACGGAACGCGTTTTGCGATTTCTTGGACCGCCGGGCTGTCAAAGCGTAAGCCCATTAAACGCTTGATTTCATAAATAGTGTTTGTTGGGTTCGTAACCGCTTGGTTTTTCGCGGTAATACCGACCAATTGTTCGCCACCCGATGTAATTGCGACAATTGACGGGGTTGTACGTTGACCCTCAGAATTTTCGATGATTTTTGGTTCTGTTCCGTCCATGAAAGCCATAGCGGAATTGGTTGTACCCAAATCAATACCTAATACTTTTGCCATAGTTTTTACTCCTTACAAATTTCTGTTCTCCGGAAATATAGTGACATAAAAATCTATTTCAAGGGTATAGGAATGAATTTTTTACAAAAAAGAAACCGCCCAAACGGGCGGTTTTTTAACGTCCTTTTACATTTATCAACTGTTGAATATCTGTCATATATTGCTTGGCTGCGGCCAATTCCGCTCCTAAAGTATAATTTTTTATCACTTGTCCCCTAAAGCACAAGAACGATGCATCAGGGCGATAGTCAATATTTACCCGAATACACAAATGGTCGCCATCTCTAACAAACTTATCTTCTATTGTAATTTCATGCTGGCCACCATCAGAATCAACTACCGTTGCACATTTTGCTGGGGGAAATACACCAATTTTTTCATACAGATCCGCAAGGCCCGTTGGCAATTCAATAGCCCGTACTACTTTTACCTGTACATAACTTCCCGCTTTCCAAAAAGTTCCTGCCATAACAAACTCCTATTTTGTTTTTTATAGTAGCACAGAACGGTACATTGTCAAGATATCAAAAAACCGCCCGAACGGGCGGTTCATATTGAAACAACTTGACATTATTTCTTTTCTGGTGCCGCAGCAGAAGTAGCAGCCGCAGTTGCAGCCGCAGCAGCGGCAGCAGCCTGTTTGTTATCGGCTTCTTCGGCCATTTTACCACCGATTGTGGCAAATGCCAATTCTGCCTGGTGCAAGCCCAATTCAATACCGGCCGGCAACACCAGGTCGGAACCGTGGACCGTTTCACCAATGTTCAAGTTAGTCAAATCGATTGTGATTTTTTCTGGAATATTCTGGACCAAACCACGCAAGGCAACCTTACGTACTGCAAAGTTCAGAACACCACCCAATTTGATACCTTTTGATGTTTCAATATTGATAACTTCGACTGGAACGACCACGTTAACAGGTTCTTTGACGTTGATACGTTTGAAATCTGCGTGGATAACCTTGTCAGAAATCGGATGATATTGAATATCCATCAACATTGCATCTTCGACACCATTTGGGGTTTTAATGTTGAATAATTTTGTCCGCAAAGCAGGCGTTTTCAACAATGTTTCGAAATCGCGACCGTTCAATTCGATTGCGATAGGGGCTTTCTTTTCGCCATAAATCACCGCTGGAACATTGTTGCTTTTGCGGATGCTGCGTGAGGCCCCCTTGCCAGCGCGCGCGCGAATTTCTGCTGTAATTTCAATAGCCATTTTTAATCCTTTTGATAGCTTTTTGTTTAATTTACACAGCCTCCAAGGGTGCTGTGCGGGGCATATTATTACCGACTTTTATTGAAAAATCAAGGAATTTTTAATTACTTTTTGCGTAAAATCAGGAATTGCGCCCGGCCGTATGTTTTATCACGTAAAACTTCCCACGTGTCCGTGTTTGGCTCAATTGAATTGTTTGATTCTTGTTCCCAGACCAAAATTGTGCCGGAATCAGTGGTTCGACCCAGTTTATTCACAAAAGCGCGCCCAATTTCCGCCACGTCATATGGCGCATCAACAAATACCAGGTTCGCACTCCGCGCAAACTGTTGAATTGTGCCAATTGCATCGGTTTGGATGATTTTTGCGCTGTTTTCTGCGGAAATTGCAGCGATATTTTTACGTATTGTTGCGATTGATTCTGGGGCAACATCGGTAAATATGGCGGTTGCATTATAACGCGATATACATTCAATTCCAAACGCGCCCGAACCCGCAAACGCATCCCAAACGACCAAATTATCAGTGTTTTCAATAATTCCCGATTCCAGCATATTAAACAGGGCAATTCTTGCCCGATTTTGTGTTGGACGTGCGGACGGTGGCAACGCCAACTTGCGCCCACGATATTTTCCCGAAATAATTTGCAATTTAGATTCCATGGGTTAAAGTGTACAATATGAGTTTTATGAAGCAAGCAATAATTTCGGCGAAAAAAGCATACAAGCACGATGATGTGCCAATCGGTGCGGTAATCGTGTGTGGTGGTAAAATTATTGCGCGTGGCGAAAATATGGTGCAAAAGAAGCATAACCCAACATTACACGCGGAAATCGTTGCGATAAACCGCGCGTGTAAGAAATTGGGGGCGAAGTTTCTGGACAATTGCGATATTTATGTGTCACTGGAACCATGCGCCATGTGCGCGACAGCCATTTCTTTCGCGCGTATTCAAAACGTATTCTTTGCGGCGGCGGACGAAAAGGGCGGGGGTATATTATCCAACGCGCGTGTTTACGATACCGATAAACACCTGTGGTTGCCGGCGGTACGTCAATTGCCCGAATATGCGGACGAAAGTGCAAAATTATTGCGCGACTTCTTTGCAAAACGTCGCTTGGACAAAAAGGAAACAAAAAATGCCAGATAATAAATACATTGTAACCGAGAATTGTAAAACATCACGTAAAACTAAATTAAACGTGTGTGATATTATCCAGATTGACACCGGAAATTTCAAGAATGTAGCACAAACAGCAACAAGGGCTGTACCAAAGCCATTGAATCTTGATGTTGGAAGTGTCATAGAACGCCTTGATGACAAAGTTTGGGGCATAAAAAAGTGTGAATATGTCGATTGTAAACCAGCAATCGTGCTTAGCACCGATATGATAAGTGGCGAAGACATCAGCCGGTCTTATAAATTGGTATGCGCGTTCAGTAAAGAATTTGGTGATATTCGTTTAAAGTTAAAAACAAAAAGCCCGTTCTTTTATACGAAAAGTGGTGACGAAATTATGGTTTCCAGAACGGTTGAAAACAACGAACCACGATATGAAATCGCCACAAACAAAACTGTTGATGAAATGCGTGCGAAATTCTTACAAAATCAAAAACAGAAATAAAAAACCGCCATTATGGCGGTTTTATTTCAGAATAACGGTTTTCCGGTCATTTCCACCGGTTGTGGCAATCCCAAAATCTTTAACATTGTTGGTGCAATATCGCTTAAACCGCCATTGTGTACGGGTGTCGCGTTGTTTGACACATAAATAAAGTTCACTGGATTTGTTGTGTGCGCGGTATGTGGCGCATTGTGTTCCGTGTCCCACATTTGTTCCGCGTTACCATGGTCGGCAATAATAAGTATTTCGCCCCCCAGTTTCAGAACACTTGGTACAAGGCGCGATAATTGCTTATCCAAAACCTCCATCGCCGTAATCGCCGCGCTTTCATTACCGGTATGCCCAACCATATCGCCATTGGCATAGTTCAGAATCACGACATCATATTTCGGTAATTCTTTGATAAGTGCGTCTGTAATTTCGGGCGCACTCATTTCTGGTTTTAAGTCAAAAGTTGCGACATCTGGGGACGGAATAAGAATTTTATGTTCGCCACCAAAATCAATATTGCGTTCCGCGTCCATAAAGTATGTCACGTGATTATATTTTTCTGTTTCTGCAATACGTAATTGCGATAAACCATTTTGTTCCAGTACGTCGCCCAATGTATTTGGCACTGCAATATCGTCCAACAGAGCGGGGCATTTCTCATTTAACCCCTCACCATACTGCGAAAAGCACAGTATTTCACAGCCCACGCCCGTCATAGCGCGCACAATTTGACGCGCACGATCGGAACGATAGTTTCCGAATAAAAAACCGTCTTTCTTGGTAATTGCAACATTGCCGTCAATAACGGTTGGGTAAATGAATTCGTCGCTTTCGCCACGCGCATACGCATCGTCCAGTGCGGAATCAATCGTTGGTGCGGTATATTTCGCCATAGACAGCGCAATCGCATTAAATGCAATTTCGGTACGGTCCATATTGTTATTGCGGTCCATTGTGTAATAACGACCCGACAATGTGCCCCACATTACACGCCCATTTATGAAATAATCAGCCAGCTCGCGCTTTATTTCATAAATATATTGCTTTGCACTGTGCGGCGGTGTATCGCGTCCGTCGGCAATAAAGTGAATATAAACACGCAACCCCGCGTCCAATATGTATTTCGTAATTGTTATAATCTCGCTAATATCGGAATGAACATCACCGTCGGACATTAAACCCGCCAAGTGCACCACACCACCACGCGCGGAAACATTCGATATAAACTGATTCAGATTCTTGTTGTTTTCCCAGTTTTCCAACTGAAACCGGCGCAGGAATTGATTTACAACACGGCCGGCACCAATTGTTATATGTCCAACCTCAGAATTCCCCATAACCCCGTCCGGCAAACCAACCGCCGCGCCACTGGCATTTAATTGGGAATGCGGATATTTAGATAATAAAGAATCAAAAAACGGCATATTTGCCAACGCGACCGCATTATGTTCGCGCGTACTTGAAATACCAACCCCATCCATAATACATAATACCAATGGTTTTGACATATAACCCCCATACATATACGAATAATAGTACCATATTTTCATTGCAAAATAAAAAGAAAAATTGTATAAATATTAAGCACCAAGGAAACACTTCACAGCAATCGGGGGAAACAATGGCACAGGTTAAAAATTGTGTAACAGCAGTCGACGAACATATTGGACATCGTATCCAGTTGCGTCGCGTTATGTTGGGTCTTTCACAAAAAGATTTAGCAAAGGCTTGTGGTATATCTTTTCAACAGATACAAAAGTATGAAGTTGCAGACAATCGTATTTCTGCATCGCGTCTTTTCAACATAAGTACCGTACTGGAAACCCCGGTATCGTTTTTCTTTCGTGGTTTACCGGGCAATATGCCCGAAGAAACGCGCAGTGGGCGTCGTCCATTACATGTATCGGACGGTGGGGCGGACGATCCATTGGGCAAAAACGAAACATTGGAAGTTATTAAATTATATTGGCGACTTGCCACCGATGACCAGCGTAAAATGGTAATGCAAATGCTTAAAACCCTGACTGGCACAGTGGATTAGGGTTGTTTATATTACCTTTTTTATAATCAAAAAACAATTCAGTTGTTATACCCGCGAAGGTGGTTATCCAATGCACCGCAGGCAATTCACCGATTATATTGGCAAACGTACAATTGACCCTGTGTGGCACTAGATTTCCGCCTGCGCGGGAATGACAACTCTGTGCAATAAAAAAACCGCCATATCGGCGGGATGTTTAATTCTGTTTTCCACAAGCTTTTAATGTGTCTGCGTCCAACGCGATATCTTTCGCATAACTTTTTATACACTTTTTTAATGTGACAGGAGTTGAACATTTATAGCAATCTTTGAAAGCCGCCTGAGGTACTTGAACCATATCGGACAATGAGAGACACTTTAACTTACTTGTGTCCCAAAGTTCATTCTCAGCACAAGAAACCAAAGTAGCATTTTTTATACCTTTTGATGGATCTCCTGTCGGAAATTGAACACAAGTATCATCGTTTTCACTTGCATAAACATAACCCACCTTACACGCTTTGACACATTTTGTTTTTCTTTTTGTGTTGCCACTCGCATCGGTCTCAGTATAACTACGTGTTACGTAATCTTCTTGGCAATCTTCAGATGGTTCTGTACATTCGTCTTGGGGGTTATCAACCCAACCACATACGTTTATCCGTTTCTCCCATGTGCATGTTCCAACTGATTTACCATTCGTATCTTTAATCTCTTTTTTTGTATTTTCTGTACGTACTATCCACTGTGTACCCGATACATATCGTCCTGTATCATAGGCAGCTGGATCCGCCATACAACAATAATAACCACCCTCTCTGTCTAGGTAATCACCATTATTGTGCCAATGGACCGCATCAACACTCCAAACAGAAACGCTTCTGCAACTTTTTGACTGCGATCCACAGAAATAAAACGAATCACTATCCCAACGATCAACAAGATAACACTGGTATTCATCATTAAAGCCCGTTCCACCCTTGGCGTGTACAACCGTTGGCATACACACTATAAAAATCCCCACACATAATAACTCTGTAATTGACAATTTCATAATACACACCCTTTATTAATCAATGAAACAAGTATTATTCAACCAATACGATCCCGGGATCTCTTTACATCTGTATTCAAAGTATTCGTTTTTGAATGTACAAGAGTTCGTTGTCGCATTATATGAAACCCAGCCATTAGAATCAGTGCGCAATTCTTCAGCTTCGCATGCCGCCTTTTCAGTATTCTGTAAACAGAATCCCCAACTGGCACTGGCATCACGTTTTTCATTATCCAAATCGGCATATTTCCCACCAAATACGGTCGTATAGAACTTGTCTTCCAGTGTGTTACCCCTGTTAACATCAACCCAAATGCCAGAGTATGTATTTTCGCAAATATCTGCCAACACTTGATCCATTTCATCCGACAAGTCGCGCATAGCACTTACAACCTTGGTTGTTATGTCAACTGTCAACTTTCCATCTTTATCTGCTGGATCGGCACAGGCGGATTGTACATGACGACTTACTATGCCATAAAGTGATGTTGCTGTCTCACTGTTGATATCGCTGGAACCGCCTGCTATTGCCGTACGGCATTTATATGGATAACCATATTTACCATCACCGCTTGGTGTGCACAATTCTTTCAAGTAATTACTGATAACTGTATCACACGCTTCGGTCATACGGGTTGTGTCAACCGTATCAACAAATGCCAACAATGCTTTCAAACCGCAACGACTTGCTGTATTCGATTGATTGGTCAACTTACCATTGCCATCAAAAGCACAGCCAGTTGTATCGCCATACAATGATGCACAGGCGATAACCTTGTCTTGACACATTGCACGTGCCGCAACAACCGATGCAACACCCGAGTTTTGTGCGGTTGTTGTATCGAAATCAATCAATGAAGATGTTTGTTTGTCATAGCATTGTGCCATTGTGCTGACGCAAGACATTTTGATCTCTTCAATCTTTTCATCTTGAGCCTGGGCAATTTCAATCAATGCAGAACGTTTGAATTCCGTCCAAACAGTATCTGCAATATCACGACAAGAATCAAGAGCATTTCTTGCAAACACACGTTTCGTATCCAAGAAATCATTAAACGCTTTGTTTTGTTTTAAAACATCGGCAGTTACACCATCTAATGTAATTAAATCGTTTAATTGGAACAAACGTGGTGAATAAATTGCATCGCCGGTTGTTTGATTGATATAAGCACCCGAATAGTCCAAACAACGTTTGTAGTTTGCGCCGCATGCCGTATCAGCAAGCAGGGCGGTTTTAACCTTGCCAATGCATTCATTGATATCGGCACTGTTGTGTGAACGATATTCTTCCAAACGCGCTTCACGTAAATACTTTTCCGCCGTACGAACAGTTTGTTTAACGGCTTCTTTCTTGGAATCTATACTTTTTTCATATGCATTACAATCTTGGGTAATCATAATGTTATATGAACTGCGTGCCATTTGTAATACGGCATCACTGGAACACGAATCGGAAACCATTGCGACACATTGTTTGTTCGATTCATTATATAAACTTTCGCCCTCCAATTCCGCCAAATTGACGTTGGAACCACGACTTGTGAATATAGAACCACCAAAAGTACTGCTGCTGCCACCACTCCAAATGTCGTCCAAATCACCACTGGTATTCAATGATTCAAGGTTTAACGTGCCCAACGAATACGAACTGACGGTTTTAGATGCTTTGCTGGTCTTGGTTTTGCCCGACAACAAATCGCTAATTTGATTAAGGATATCTGCCGCGCCACTGGTATCGTTTTTAATTGCTGCCTCACCAACGGTAGCGCTATACATCGCGCTAACCTCAGCTGCGGTTTTATCCACAGCGTTCAGGTTATTATCCTCAAACTTCATCAACAGGGTTTTTGCCTGGTCCAGGGCCGCTTCGGTATCACTGAAATCACTAAAACGGGAACTGCAAAAGCAACGACGATATTTGTCGTTTGCCGTTGCACAAAATTGATCCATACATGTTGCATATGCATCACGACAATTCGCATATCCGCCGCCAATCTTGGAAACGTCAGAAAATACTGCAGTTGCACGTGCCATTGACGAACGTGAACCCGCCGTACCCGTTGCGGAACGCGACACCGATGTGGATACAGGTGCCGTTGCACCGCGTACCACCGCAGCGCGCGAACTGGTCGTAGAATTAGCAGAACGTGCCACCGTTGAACCACCACGCATCGCACTGGATACAATTGCACCACGTGTTCCAACACGCGATACCGTTGCACCACTGCGTGAACTGGGTGAACGTGAAACCGAACGTTGTGCCATCGTCGAATCGGTCGACGCAGTTGTGCGTACCCCCGAGCCATTCGACGCACCACGTGGGTTTGGCGATTGCGCCGCATCTACAGAAACCGCGCCACACATCAGTGTCACAGCGGTCAATATTCCAACAAAATTTCGTATATTGTGCATTTGAAACATCTCTCTTGGTAATTCATTTTACCATATTTTGGGGGTGTGAATCAACAGTAAATTTAACCGTTAAAAACATATTCCCAGTTTTTATGAATGACTATTTAATAATCATCCAAAAAATCAGTGTTGTTATTGCCAACGCACCCAATGGCCATACAACCTTTTGGAACGGAAACCACGCGTGTCCACCGTTTTTTGCCTTGATTTTCTCGTACCATTTCCCAGCAAGAAAAAATACGACCGAACCAACAATCACCCCAAGCAAAAACTGGTCAATGCCCCACATTGTTGCCGCACCGAAGTGCAATGTCGGATTTTCCGCTGGCAAAACGTAAATCAAAGCCAACAAACCATAATATATAATATAGTTTAATAAATGCAGTAAACGGTTATGAATACCATGTGCCGACATATAGCTTGATGTCCATGCTGCCAGCGACAGCATTAAACCACCGGCCCAAAGCCCCGTAATAACGTCCGAAACACCCATGACGCGTGCACCTTCAAGTCCCGCACCAACGGCAACCGTACAAACCGGACAAAACGCGTTTGCCGTACCAAACACAACCGTTGACGCGATTGCACCACATGTAATTGCTGATAATTTTCTCATTTTTTCCTTTCCTTTCTGTGTATATTACATAATTTTATGTATGTCGGTCAACACGATTTTATAACACCACGCATATGTGCACTGCGTGCACGTGGATTATTCTTTAATTCATCATCATTTGGGGTCGCGGGTTTAATCAATTTAAATGGGGCGGGACGCATTACCGGCAATCGTGGGTCACCCGCCGGCGTTGTCCAGTCGCGAAAGGTTTCTTTGACGATACGGTCTTCAATCGAATGAAATGTCACACAGATACATTTGCCACCGGCTTTCAGTTTTGCTGGTACCGCCGCCAGAGCCTTTTCAATTTCACCAAATTCATCATTTACCGCGATACGCAGTGCCTGGAACACCGGCGCGATATCATTTGGGTTAAATATTAAATCGCGCAGGGCAAATGTAGTTTGTGGTTGTGACTCTTTTATCGCGCGTGCGATCACACCCGCTTTTTTTACATCACCATATTCACGCAAGATTTGTGCCAATTCTTTTTCGGACTTTTCACGAATTAAATCAGTCGCCGACATACCCGTTCCAGACATCCGCATATCCAGTGGTGCATCCATACGAAATGAAAATCCACGATCGGCATTATCAATCTGCATTGACGATATACCCAAATCAAAGACAATAACATCAAATGTTTCGTCAATTTCGTTTAAGTGCGAGAAAGGTTGGGGTATAAACCGAAACATATTGCCGTACTTTTTTTGGAATAATTCGGCATCTGCGACAACATTTGGGTCACGATCAAACGCCACGACACGTGCACCTGCATCTAAAAAAGCACGTGAATATCCACCAGCACCAAATGTACAATCGGCGATGGTGAGCCTCCGTATATCACCAATGACGGAAATAACAGAATCTAAAAGTACGGGGATATGTTTCATTATTCGATTTCCACCCTTATGCCCAATGCCACCATATCTGTCGCAGTTGTTGGCCCCAGTTCAACACCACCACGCAGACGAACGCGCGTCATTGTCGCCCCAGAACGTAAAATCAGTTCAACCGATGTTGCGCCACGTGGCAATGCCGCAAGTGCCTTTTTGACGTTTGGTAAAATCTTGGCATTGGAAATATCAAGTGTCATCTTTTTGGCGATTTGTGCAACCCATTGTGTCAACGGTATTATTGAATCAACAAAGATGGATACGCGATCATCACGATTAGATAATTTACCACTTATCAACACAACGCTTTCGTTGCCCAGTTTGCCCGCCAATTCAACTGCAGAATCACCAAAGGCAACTGCTTCTATATTACCAAAGCTGTCGGTGGCATTTATGGTCAGCATTTCTTTGCCCATCTTGGTACGGCGACGTGAAAACGAACCGATGTTTGCGGCAATCTGTACCTGTTTTCTATCGGACATATTGGTTAAAGAATCGCTTGTCGCCAAATGGGTGCGCGCAATAAGGTGTTTGTATTGATCCAGTGGGTGTGCCGATATGTAAAAGCCCAAAGCAGACAATTCATTTTCCAAACGTTGCGAAAAATTCCATGGTGCCGTTTTGGTCAAATTCTTGTGCAATCTGTCTTCGGAAACATCATCTTCGACCGTGTTTGCGAAAAGCGACAACGAATATGCATCGTTTTTAGATTTAGACGCATAGGACAAAATCGCATCAGCATTCATAAATATTAGTGCACGGTTTGGCTCCAAAGAATCAAGCACACCGACACGCGCGAACGCTTCCAATATACGCTTGTTCATAAATGGCGCGCAACGTTTTGCAAAATCGGTCAAATTTTTGAATCGCCCATGTTCTATACGTTCACGCACAATCACGTCGGTCGCGGCGATACCAACACCCTTAATCGCGGCCAAACCATAGACAATTTTGCCGTCACGCACAGTGAACAAAGAATCACTATCATTTATATCTGGGGGTACGATTTGAATACCAAAGTTTGTTTTTGCGTCGTCTATAAGTGCAATCAGTTTATCTGTAGAGTTTAATTCGCTGGACATTGCGGCAGCTAAAAATTCGGGTGTATAGTTTGCTTTTAGGTATGCACATTGGTTTGCGACAATAGAATAGGCGATAGCATGCGATTTATTAAACGCATATTTTGCGAATTCCTTGAACTTTTCCCACAAATCTTTGGCCTGGTCTTTGGTCAATGTACCTTTCTTTTCACAACCGTCCAAGAATTTGACTTCCATTTCGGCCAACAAGTCGGCTTTCTTTTTACCCATAGCCTTACGCACGGTATCCGATTGACCGCGTGTAAAGTCCGCCAACGCACGTGTCAGCAACATAACTTGTTCTTGGTACACGATAATTCCGTATGTTTCTTTTAATATTGGTTCGGCCAACGGGTGTACATATTCGATTTCTTCTTCGCCATGCATACGCGCGATAAATTGTGGAATATATTGAATTGGTCCCGGACGGTTTAACGCGTTTAATGCCGAAATTTCCAAGAAACTTGTTGGGCGCATTTTGCGCAAAGTCTGTTTCACAAACGGGGCATCGAATTGGAATATGCCTTCGGTAAAGCCGTTCTGCCACAATTTGATTGTCTGTTTGTCGTCGGTTGGTATTGTGTCCAAATTGACGTTTATTCCGCGTGTTTTCTGAATCAGTTTAACCGCATTCTTTAATACGACCAGCGTTTCCAAGCCCAAAAAGTCGAACTTGATTAAACCAGTTGCTTCCAAATAGTGTCCGTCATATTGACTGGATGGCAATGGGTTGGCTGGGTCGCGATAGACCGGGGCTATTTTGGTTGTCGGACGGTCGCCAATAACAACGCCACATGCGTGCTGGCCCAGGTTACGATAAGAACCTTCTAACCTTTCAGCAATCTCAACCACCTTGTTCATATCGGCATCACTGTCCAAAATATTCTGAATCTCTGCCGATGAATCAACGGCTTCTTTTAATGTTGCGGCATCATCAGGAATAATTTTAGTAAATCTATCCGTTTTGGAATAAGGTATCCCATACACACGACCAACGTCACGGATTGCCCCCTTGGCCTTTAGACCACCAAAGGTGATAATACGACACACTGATTCCGCACCATATTTATCACAGACGTGCTTTAACACCGCCTCGATTCCTTCTGGCTCGAAATCAACGTCAAAATCGGGCATTGAAATACGGTCTGGGTTCAAGAAACGTTCAAAAAGCAAGCCATACTTTAATGGGTTAACGTGCGTAATACCCAACGCCCACGCAATAATAGACCCCGCGCCCGAACCACGACCGGGACCCGTCAGAATATCATTGTTGCGGCACCAGTTAATATATTCCGCAACGATTAAAAAGTATCCTGGAAATCCCATACCGATAACAACACCCAATTCAAATTCGGCTTGCTCATAGTACGGTTTTGTGTCTTTGATTTTGTGTTCTTTTAAACGCCGCGCCAAACCCGCCATAGTGTCGTCACGCAGCATTTGGCATTCAACTTCGAAATTTTCACCGAAACGTGGCAACAATGGTTTTTCTTTGACGTTCACCATAAAACCACAACGTTTTGCAATAACAACCGTGTTTTCAATTGCTTCGGGCAAATCAGAAAACAGTTCAACCATTTCTTCGGTTGATTTGAAATATTGTTCGGACGATTTACGCGCACGCTTTGGATCAATAACTTTTGTTTGTCCCAAAATACACGTCAGTGCGTCTAACGCCTCATAGTCATCGGGTGTCGCAAAACACACATCGTTTGTCGCGACAATTGGAATATTCATATCGCGCGCGATTGCTAAAAATTCGGGTTCAGTAGCAATTTCACTTTCCAGACCATGGCGTTGGATTTCAATGTAAAACCGGTCACCAAACATATCCAAAAAACGCTTTGCGTACGCGCACGCCAAATCATTTTGCTTATTCAATATCGCAACACCAATCGGTCCCAGATGCGCGCCCGACAAACAAATCAAACCGTTGCTGTGTGATGCCAGTTCGGCAAAAGTTATATATGGTCCCAAATGGTGATTTTCTGTGCGCATATACATAATGCGTGACAATTCACACAGATTTAAATAACCGTCATGATTTTGCGCCAACAAAACAATTTTGCTTAAACTGCTGGCGCGTAAAATCTTTGGATCGGCGTTGTGCTGATTTAAAGATAATTCGACACCAATAATCGGTTGTAAATGCTTTGACGGCATAACATCGGAAAACTCCGCACAGCCCGACATCAAATTAGTATCGGTCATCGCGCACGCGTCCATTCCATACGCCGCACACATTGCCGGTATTGTTTTCGCAACAATTTCCGCTGGCGCTTTTTTGGGTGCAGACATCATCAGTGTCGAATTACCAATCGACAACTGGGTGTGCGTATGAAGATGAACAAATTGCCCCATATTCCTTCCTTGTCTTATGCTTGGCAATTTAACTAAGTTTACCGTGACAGTGTTTATACTTTAATCCCGAACCGCAAGGACAGGGTGCATTACGACGGGCCTCGGTCGATTGGTTCATGTCGGCATCATGCTTTGCGTGTTCTGCGGCCGCCGCATCAACATTTTCACGTGTCAATTCCATACGACAAATATACGACACAGACATTGTCTTGAAAGTGCTGATAGTATTTCTGAACAACCCCAGTGCCTCACGCTTGTATTCATACAATGGATTCTTTTGCGCATAGCCACGCAATCCGATTGATGTTTGTAAATAGTCCATCTGTTGTAAATGACGTTTCCATACCGCGTCCAATGCACCCAACATCATTTGACGTGAAGCCATTTGCATAAGTTCCACACCATACTTTGTTGTCTGTTGTTCATATCTGCGCAGAGCAAGGTTGTTCAAAACTTCATACGCTTTGCGTTCATTTATATTTTCATCGGTTTTCCAATTTTCAATATCGGTAATATCCAATGCAAATATGCGCATCATTGAATCGTGAATAGCCGCAATATTCCAATCAGCTGGCATCGCTTTTTCTGGGATATTGTTTTCACAAATCATTTCGACAACATCACCAATCATTTCGCGGGCCAGACCACTTAAGTCTTTTGATGTCATCAAATCATCGCGCTGTTTATAAACAACCTTGCGCTGTTCGTTCATAACATCATCGTATTTCAGCAATTCTTTACGCATTTCGAAATAGCGCGCTTCTACACGTTTCTGTGCTTTCTCCAATGCTTTCGTTATCCATGGATGCGTAATTGCTTCGCCGGCTTTCAGACCAAGCGTAGTCAACATTCCGTTCAAACGCGCGGCACCAAAGATACGCATTAAATCATCGTCCAATGCCAAAAAGAATTTGGAATCGCCTGGGTCACCCTGACGGCCGGAACGTCCGCGCAATTGGTTATCAATACGGCGCGATTCATGACGTTCGGTACCAATTACGTACAAACCGCCCGCATCTAATACAAGTTTCTTGTTTGCTTCAATTGTGTCATATATCTCTTTCTTTTTAGCCTCATAATCTGGCGCGCTTGTGTCCAGTGCCGCAATCAATTCTTCGGCATTACCACCCAGTTTAATATCGGTACCACGACCCGCCATATTGGTTGCAATTGTGACCGCACCCGGCGCACCAGCCTGGGCCACGATTTTTGCTTCGGATTCGTGATGCTTCGCATTTAATACCGCTGGATTTATACCCAGTTCACTACGCACCAATGCTGCCAATTCTTCGGACTTTTCAATAGAAACCGTACCAACCAAAACTGGTTGTTTGCGTTCCATACAATCTTTGATTTGTGCCAAAATTGCCGTATATTTTTCCTGTTTATTGCGATAAATTTCGTCATGGTGATCAATACGCGCAACTGGACGATTTGTCGGAATTGACACCACACGCAACTTATAGATTTCCTCAAATTCGGCGGCTTCGGTCATTGCGGTACCCGTCATACCCGCCAATGTTTCATACAAACGGAACAAATTCTGATATGAAATACTGGATACAGTCTGATTTTCTGGCTGAACGGTTACGTGTTCTTTGGCTTCAATTGCTTGGTGCAACCCTTTACCAAAACGGCGACCAGTCATAACACGGCCGGTAAATTCATCGACAATTAAAATTTCGCCATTACGCACAACATAGTTCACGTTTTTCTGGTACAAATGATGCGCCAAAAGCGATTGCTGAATATGCATAACCAACGCGGCATTTTCCGTCGCGTATAAATTATCACCAACCAACAAACCCGCTTCCTTTAACAAACGTGTCACATTATCAACACCGGTTTCAGTCAGCGTCACATGTCTGTCTTTTTCGTCTTTCTTGAAATCAGATTCCGTCAATTGCGCAACAACCGCATCAACCTTGTTATACAATTCACTGATGTCTTCGGCGGGTCCGGAAATAATAAGCGGAGTACGCGCTTCATCAATCAAAATACTATCAACTTCGTCAACAATACCGAAATACAACGGGCGCAAAACCTGTTGCTCTTTGGAAAACTTCATATTGTCGCGCAGATAGTCAAATCCCAATTCCGAATTAGTCACATAAGTAATATCGCAATTATATGCGGCACGGCGTTCTTCATCGGTCATATCGTGTTGAATCACACCAACTGTCAGACCCAAGAATTTATAAATCGCGCCCATCCAATTCGCGTCACGCGATGCCAAATAGTCATTGACGGTAATAAGGTGCGCGCCTTTACCATGCAGCGCTTTCAGATACATTGCCAACGTCGCAACCAGTGTTTTACCTTCACCAGTTTTCATTTCGGCAATTTGCCCGTCATTCAGAACCATACCGCCAACAAGTTGTACGTCAAAGTGGCGCATGCCAACACTGCGATTTGCTGCCTCACGCACGGCTGCAAATGCATCTGGTAAAATGTCTTTTTCTTTTTCGCCAGCGGCTAAACGTTCACGAAAAAGTGCTGTTTGTGCGCGCAATTCATCATCGCTCATTGCGTGATATTTTGGTTCCAAATCATTGATAATTGAAACAGTTTTATTGTATGTTTTAATAAGCCTGTCGTTCGCCGACCCCAAAAGTCGTGTTAAAATATTCAGCATTTGTAATTCCTTGTCTTTTTTATCAGGAAATATATAGCAATTTTGCGCCTTTCCGTCAATTACTTTATGATATAATACGATTGTTTATCGGGTGCAAGTGCGAATTGAAAAATATTTTCAATATTTATGTGAAAAAGTCATAAAAATATGATATATTATAATGGAAAAAACGAAAGCAGGGGGAAAAGAGATGCGAACACCGATCCAAAATCTTGATACAGCCGATATTACAAGTACTGTTTACACCATCGCGCCAAGTCAGATAGAGTTTATTGCGCGAATTTTCGGTGATTCTGTGGCTGACGCAATGAATATGCGTGCCTTTGCGGGACGTTTTCGTGAAATTGCGACCCAGTCATTACATAGCGCACTTTCCCGCGCTAAACACATGGGTGAATAAACACTCTTTGTCATTGCGAACGAAGTGAGGCAATCCATTATCTGAACTTCGTACACAAAAAAAATCCCGCCGAAGCGGGATTTTCCCTTGTGGTTGGGAAACTTTACGGACATGTGAATTCTGTAGATGTTGCACTAGAATAAAATACATCCTGTACCATATCATACAAACCGCACTTGTTGTCACTATTCCGTTTTACAGGAACAAAGTCGTGGATAACAGTACCGTTTTGTGTAATAGTGGAGCCATAAAACTTCATTATTGCACCAGTATCAGAACCAACATGCGAATCTCCCAGTTTCAATGAGCTTTGCGAGCTAATTGTTGAAGCTGCATTATTGTTATCAATCCTTGTGCCATTCAAATAAATTGGTGACACAGCATTGGCATTCAGGTTCATCTCTAACGTATTTATCCCATCTGTTGTTGCAACGGTACTATTCAACAAGTTCTGTGCTCCACTAGTTCCAACGTATACAGCGTATATGCCAGAATCAGTCAATCTCACATTGCCGGACCTACCGTTGGTTCCTGTTCCACATACATACCTGTACATACCAGAATTTGACGACACATTAAACCGCACTACATGTTTATAATCGGTTGTCGGCACAAACCCAGTATTTATATAACTGTTACCGTTACTCTGGATATACCCTACCTGAGAATATCCGGTTGGCAGTCATATACTGTCGTCATGGACCCAGTACGTTGTATTGCCGTCCTTGACTTTCAGTTTCTTGTTCACACCATCACTCATGTTCTTTTGTGTCGTTGACATATTGCCATAGAACGTGGTGCTACCAACTTTGACGTTCAGGGCTTTTGATCCCTTCTTGCAACTGCGCAGGTACAGATAGCCATCACCCGCATGGAACTTACGTCCACAATCGCATGCTTCATCAGCCCCCGCACCATATCCAATCGTCGTCAACGGCGATGTACATTGTGTACGAGAACTCGTCGAGCCTTGTGCAACTGTTGACGATGCCGCCCAGTATCCCGCACCAACATTTGTGCAAGACGTGTCATTTGCAGTCTTCAGGTAAGAACCACCATTACATGTAATCTTACAGTCGCTGCTTGCATCGTGATCGGTGCGTGCCGTTTCAGTGATGTGATAGTTGGTCAAGCAAGATGTACAACTGGTCGCACCGTCGGCCGAATACTTATCCGTTGCACAAATTGGACAAGTATTACTCGATTTATAAGAACCAGCCAAACATGTGCCAACCGAACACAGATTCGACATAGTGTTATTACTGCTGTTCCAACTTGGTGTCGCCCATGCCTTCAAGTTTGCAATTGATGAACAAGACGTCGCACATGTTGTATTTGCATCTGTATTAAATGCTGTTCCGGTGCCCGCCGTTGTCTTGCCACCCGGACATGCAGTACAGCTTGATGCTCCCGCCGAACTGTACGAACCCGTTACACATGCCGTTCCAGTATAGGTCGTTATACCACCATCGGTATTGTAGTAGACAGCACTTGTGCTTGTGCAGTACTTACCAGCACTACAGTTGCTCGCACCAGCTCCGGCACTCGCTACCTGTTGACCCGCTGTCAATGTCAGGTAACATTTACCGACACTGGTTGCACCAGCTGCAGATTGCGTGTACTTGCTGTTCGTACCACTTGAACATGTTGGACATGCGTTACCACTCTTATAGTAGTTCGCACTGCATCCAGATGTTGTACACAGATTCGTCATCGTGTTGTTGCTGCTGTTCCAACTGGTCGTTGCCCAGCCCGCAGAGCCACTTATCGCAGTACAATCTGTACATGAACTTGATGATGTCGCTCCGGCACTGCTGGTCTTTCCATTACCGCATGCTGTACACGCACTCGATCCAGCCGTACTGTATGACCCAGCTACACACTGCGTCCCAGTATATGTCGCTGTACCACCATCCGTGTTGTAATAGATGTTCGATGTGCTTGTGCAATACTTCCCAGCTGTAC
>Ga0310690_10004018_pt1 | contig 21415 bp, 16 predicted proteins | sample AusTroGonzalo_MG_2_FD_207661 | JGI IMG/M metagenome (GOLD analysis project Ga0310690, IMG submission 207661) | Bovine rumen microbial communities from tropical cattle in Woodstock, Queensland, Australia - Gonzalo_04 (v2) (version 2) | ecosystem: Host-associated > Mammals > Digestive system >... | reverse complement strand
CCTGACGGCACTTACGACTATTACGACAAGCGCCATCTCTTTGGTTATGCCGGCGAGACCGATGAGTATGTGGCTGGCGCCAGGCGTGTGGTGACAGAATGGCGAGGCGTGCGCTTCCTCCTTCAGGTGTGCTACGACCTGCGCTTCCCCGTGTTTTCGCGCAATCAGGGCGACTACGATGCCATTATCTACGTGGCCAACTGGCCTGACAAGCGTCGCGATGTGTGGCAAACGCTGCTCAAGGCCCGCGCCCTCGAGAACCAATGTTTTGTAGTGGGAGTCAACAGGGTAGGCACCGACAGCGCCTGCGAGTATCAGGGCGACTCAGTCGTCATCGATGCCTATGGTCGCACCATTGCCGCCTGTACCCCAGGTCAGATAGAGGCAGCCGTTGCCGAGTTCGACATGCAGCAGCTGCTCCACTTCCGTCAGAAATTCCCCGTGCTGGCCGATGCCGACACCTTTATTATGAAATAAGATATGACAGAGAAACAAGAGAAATACCAACTGCTCACCGAGCAGATCAGCGCCCTCATTGCTGGCGAGACAGACCCCATTGCTGTGATGGCCAACGTTTGTGCGGCTATTCACGAGACGATGGGCTTCTTCTGGACGGGCTTCTATCGCGTGCAGAACGACGAACTGCTGCTGGGTCCCTTCCAAGGACCTGTGGCCTGCATGCATATCGCCTATGGACGAGGCGTCTGCGGCACAGCATGGAAGCAACGCCAGACCATCGTGGTGCCCGACGTAGAGCAGTTTCCTGGTCATATTGCCTGCAGCAGCCTCTCACGTTCGGAAATCGTCGTGCCCGTCTTTTCAAAGGACAACGACGTGCTGGCTGTCCTCGATATCGACAGCAAGGAGCTTGCTACCTTCGACGATACAGACCGTCAGTATCTGGAGAAAATTTGTCAGTTGATGACCCAAAACGCTTGATAAGATGATTACAGAAGAGCCTTCGCACTACGACCACCTGGAACAGATGTCGGTGGGAGAGTTGTTACAGCACATCAACGATGAAGATGCGCTGGTGGCTGAGGCTGTGAACAGGGCTCTCCCACAGATCAAGGCGCTGGTCGAGGCCATAGAGCCGAGGATGCAGCGAGGCGGCCGCCTGTTTTATATCGGCGCAGGCACCAGTGGCCGATTAGGGGTGCTCGACGCCAGCGAGCTGCCTCCAACGTTTGGTGTGTCGCCCGACTGGGTCATCGGCATCATTGCTGGTGGCGACAAGGCCCTGCGGCAGGCTGTTGAGGGTGCTGAGGATCATGCTGAACAGGGCTGGCGCGACCTCCTTGTCTATCATCCTACAGCCGACGATACCCTGCTGGGCATTGCGGCCTCAGGCACTACGCCTTATGTCCTCGATGCCATCCGTCAGGCTCGACAAAACGGTCTTCTCACAGGTTGTATCACCAGCAATCCCGATACCCCTCTGGCTCAGGCTGCCGAGCATCCCATCGAAACCATCGTTGGCCCGGAGTTCGTCACCGGCTCCAGTCGCATGAAGAGCGGTACAGCCCAGAAGATGGTGCTCAACATGATTTCCACCACCCTCATGATTCGTCTGGGGCGCGTGCAGGGCAACCGTATGGTGAACATGCAACTCACCAACAACAAACTCATCGACCGAGGCACCCGCATGCTTCAGGATTCCCTCGGCCTCAGCTACGACGAAGCCCGCCAGCGTCTCCTCGAAGCCGGCAGCGTCAGCAGTTGTTTGGATTAGGAAGCCCTTCCTCGAAGGCCGCCCGCATAATGACTTTCTCGCCCTGCGAGATAGCTGGTGATACGAGCACCGCACCTTGGCGGGCAGCGCCGCAGCATCGATGGCTTCTTCTCTCCTGCAAATGCTTTCTTGCTTTCAAACTTCGCTCTATCCACTGTCTCTCCGTGCCCTCGAGCTGCCTTCTTCGTTTTAACGAGCGGCTATATTGCATTTATTTGATTTTTTTCACAAAAACACCTACCCTCCTGCCTAAATCTCTTGAAACACCTGTGCTTAAAGGCGTTTTGGTTAGGTAGGTGTTAGGTAGGAGTTCGAGGAACACCTACCTTGTCGCAATCCCAGTGTTTATCGGCGTTTTAAACCACCTTAGGTAGGTGTTTAGGTGTTTTGAAAAGTTTTTTGTCCTAATTATCAAAAACTGGGCAGAGATTTTTATGGAGATGCCTACTTAGGGTGAAAGAGATAGGCTCTACGGGTGTAAGGAATGGGACTTTACGGTGTAAGGAGGCATCCTTTAGGGGGGTAAAGTCCTATCGGAACGAAGCGTAGAAGGTATCTGAACGAATGGTAGAAGGTATCGGGACGAGGCGAAGAAGGCAGCTCGAGGGCATGAAGCCGTAATCTTCGAGGGTCAGAGATTACGGCTTGATGGCCTTCCGCACCTGCTCTTCATCGACGAGGAGGAAAACCTTGTTGAAGACACCGACGGTGACGGGGTAGGCGGTGCCGTGATGATTGACGGTGCCCACGTTGATGAAGAAGTAGTCGTTGACCATGAGGTTGTTGAGCAGATACATGTTTGCTACGCCCATGGCCGTTTCTGAGCCGATGTTGACGATTTCGTCAGGCAGTATGTCGGGAATGTTGCTCAGCTCCTTGTCCACCATGTTCTGCGTCAGTTGTGAAACGGCATTGAAATGTGCCTGTCTGTCGGGCTTTGTAAATGTCATGGCCACCAAGGCGACAATAATCACGAGGCCCAGCAGCACAAATAGTTTCTTTATCATAACTCTATTTTTTTTAGTTCTCAGAGCGCAAAGTTACAACTTTTCTTCGAGAAATGCGAGGTATTGGCAGAAAAATGCAATAAAAGTGCACGAATTGCGTTATGTATAGGAACAAGATTCTATAGAACTGGTTTTGAAACGACTCATATATTTGCTGCTCATCGTGCTGATGGGGGTGGGAGCGACGGCTCAGACACCACAACGCAACGAGGGCAATACACCAAACAAGCCCGTACCTAAGGCGCAGCCAAAGGGTATGGTGATAGAGGATGAAACCATCCCCGATTCTTTATTGCATCCCCGCTGGAAGATTCAGAAGACGGCTCCTGTGCTGACTGCTGACCTGGATTCGAGTGCCCTCGACCTGAGAATGCCTGAGAACGTGAAGCAGCAGGTGGAGTACGACGACTCGCTGAACGTATATTATATTGGTTCGAAGATAGGCGATTCGTACCTGAATGCGCCTATCGTGATGACGCCTGAGGAGTATATGCGCTGGAGTGAGCGCAGGGCTCGTCAGCAGTTCTTCCGCACCAAGGATGCAGAGAATGTGAGCTCGAAGGGCAAGGAGAAGTTCGACTTCAGCGATATGCAGTTCGACCTGGGTCCTGCCGAGAAAATCTTCGGTCCAGGAGGCGTGAGGGTGAAGACGCAGGGTACTGCCGAGCTGAAATTCGGTGCTACCATCAAGAACATCGAGAACCCGTCGCTGCCTGTCCGCAACCGTAAGACGACAGCCTTCGACTTTGACGAGAAAATCAATCTGAGCGTCAACGGAAGCGTGGGCGACAAGGTGAACCTGAAGCTCGACTACAACACCGACGCCACCTTTGAATTCGATACCAAGAGCCTGAAGCTGAAGTACGACGGCAAGGAGGACGAGATTGTCAAGCTGGTAGAGGCGGGTAATGTGACCTTCCCCTCGAACAACTCGCTGGTGCACGGCTCGTCGTCACTCTTCGGTATCCACACCGAGATGCAGTTCGGCAAGCTGAAATTGGGAACCGTCATCTCACAGAAGAAATCAACGTCGAAGAGCGTTTCCTCACGTGGCGGCACCCAGACCAACCCTTATGAGATTGATGTGGTGGATTATGAAGAGAACCGCCACTTCTTCCTCTCGCATTTCTTCCGCGAGACCTACGACAATGCCATGTCCACGCTGCCCAACCTCACCACGGGTATCAAGATAAACCGTGTGGAGATCTGGGTGACCAACAAGACGGGAACCACCTCGAACTCGCGTAACATCGTGGCCTTCAGTGAGTTGGGTGAGAATAGGTATATGGTAAACCCCAACTGGCAGACTACAGGCATGTCTGTGCCCAGCAATCAGGCCAACAACATCTACTCTACGCTGGTGCAGAACATTGACTCCGCCTCGCGTTCCATCGACCAGGTGACTGTGAAGCTCGAATCCTTTGGCAATGCGATGGTGGGAGGTGTGGACTATGAAAAGCTGGCCTCAGCCCGCCTGCTGACATCGTCAGAATATACGGTCAACACAGCCTTGGGCTATGTGTCGCTGAAGACTGGACTGCAGACCGACCAGGTGCTGGCTGTAGCCTTTGAATACACCTACGGCGGTCAGACCTATCAGGTGGGTGAGTTCTCTACCGATATCACCCAGACAGGCAAGTGCCTCTTTGTCAAGGCCTTGAAGAACACCCAGAACAGTCCTTCGCAGGCCAACTGGCGCCTGATGATGAAGAACGTGTATTATCTGGCCTCGACCGTTGAGAAAGAGAAGTTCCGCATGGACATCAAATACCAGAGCGACACCACAGGTACCTATCTGACCTATCTGCCTGAGGAGCAGCTGAAGCAGACCACCCTGCTGAAGGTGATGGGCTTGGACCGCCTGGATGCCAACATGAAGCCCCACAGCAACGGACAGTTCGACTTTGTGCAGGGCTACACCATCAGCGGCGGTCGTATCTTCATGCCCGCAGCAGAGCCCTTTGGCGAATACCTGCGCAACTATCTGAAGTCGAAAGGTATGGAGCAACTGGCCGACAAATACTGCTTCGACCAGCTGTACGACTCAACCAAGACGGTGGCCAAGCAGAATGCCGAGAAGGATAAGTTCATACTGACCGGACAGTTCAAGGGCACCAGCGCCAACGTCATCTCGCTGGGTGCTGCCAACGTGCCTCAGGGCTCGGTGATTGTGACGGCAGGCGGTGTCACCCTGAAGGAAGGCTCCGACTATACCGTCGATTACTCGGCTGGCGAGGTGACCATCCTGAACCAGAGCATCATTGATGCAGGCACCAATGTCAACGTGTCGCTCGAAGACAATACCAGCTACGGCATGCAGCGAAAGACGATGCTGGGCGTGAACTGGGAGTACGACTTCTCGAAGAACTTTACGCTGGGAGGTACGCTGATGCACCTCACAGAGCAGCCTATGACCACCAAGGTGAACATGGGCGACGAGCCGCTGAACAACACCATCTGGGGACTCAACGTCAACTGGAAGCAGGAGAGCCAGTGGCTGACGAAGATGCTCGACCGACTGCCCTTGCTGCACGTCACTCAGCCCTCGCAGATATCCTTCACGGGTGAGTTTGCACACCTCATAGCCCGCAACGCCAGCGGCACACAGGACAATGCCTCGTATATCGACGACTTCGAGAATACCAAGGACCTGCGCGATGTGTCTGACCCCAAGGCGTGGGTGCTGTGCAGCGTGCCTTCAATGTTTGCCAACTACAACAACAAGACCTCGGTGAACAGCGGCTACGAGCGTGCCCTGCTGGCGTGGTATAATGTGGACCCCATCTTCACCCGCCGTTCATCAAGTCTGACTCCCTCGCATATCAAGAACGACCTGGAGCAGCTCTCCAACCACTATGTGCGTGAGGTCTATGTGCGAGAACTCTATCCCAACCGCGACCAGTCGAGCTATAACGGAGCTATTTCCACGTTGCCCATCCTCGATCTGGCCTACTATCCCCAGGAGCGAGGACCCTATAACCTGACTCTCGACCTCAACAGCGATGGTACGCTGAAGAACCCCAAGCAGAAGTGGGGCGGCATGATGCGCAAGCTGGAGACCACCGACTTTGAGCAGGCTAATATAGAATATGTGGAGTTCTGGATGCTCGACCCCTTCATCTACACTCGTAAGGACGGCACAGCCAGCCGTCATAGCGGCGACCTCTACATCAACCTCGGCGAGGTGTGCGAGGATGTGCTCCGCGATGGTAAGAAGTTCTACGAGAGCGGTATGCCGGTCGATGGCACCTCGAGCTTCGAGGAGACCCAGTGGGGTAAGATTCCTGTGCAGGCCACCCAGACCTATGCCTTCGCCACCACCAGCGGCTCTCGCGAGAAGCAGGATGTGGGTCTCAACGGTCTGACCGACGAGGAAGAGCGCACCTTTGGCGCCTATGCCGACTGGCTGAACAGCGTAGGCACCATCGTCAGCAACGACTCGCTGCTGCAGGCTTGGCGCAACGACCCTGCAGGCGATGACTACCACTACTTCAGAGGTTCCGACTTCGACGATGAACGCATGCCTATCCTGCAGCGCTACAAGCGCATCAACAACCCACAGGGCAACTCGCCTTCCAACGACAATCAGACCGAGGGCTACGACACCTCTTATAAGACGGGACCTGATGTGGAGGATATCAATCAGGACTATACCCTCAACGAATACGAGCGCTACTATCAGTATCACATCCCCATCAGCGACGACGAGTTGCAGGCCTATAACCGAGGGGCGAAGTCTGACAAGTCGCATATCGTTGACCATCGTGACTATACCGCCAAGCTGCGCAATGGCGACTCCATCACCGTTCGCTGGTATCAGTATCGCATTCCCTTGGCCGAATACGACGATAAGATCGGTTCTATCAGCGACTTCACCAGCATCCGCTATATGCGCATGTTCCTGACAGGATTCCAGGAGCCTATCGTGCTGCGTTTCGGCTCGCTCGACCTGGTGCGTGGTGAGTGGCGTCAGTATAAGCAGAACCTCATGACATCGGCTGGAGCCGAGACAGGTTTGCTTGAGATGAGTGCCGTCAACGTGGAGGAGAACACAGACCGCCAGCCTGTGGCTTATGTGTTGCCTCCTGGTATCACCCGAATGACCGACCCCAACCAGCCGCAGCTCACAGAGAGCAACGAGCAGGCGCTGTGCCTCACGGTGAAGAACCTCTCACACAACGAGTCGAAGGCGGTCTATAAGAACCAGAACCTCAACCTGCGACAGTACAAGCGTCTGCAGATGTATGTACACGCTAACCATCTGGTGCCCAACAACACACAGCTGGAGGACAACCAGCTGGCCATCTTCATCCGCCTGGGCTCTGACTACAAGAACAACTACTACGAGTATCTCATTCCCCTGAAGCTCACACCACAGGGCAACTATCGCTGGAACGTGCCTTCTGACCGTCCGCTGGTGTGGCCGGAGGAAAATATGCTCGATATCGACATGAGCATCTTCACCGCCGTGAAGAAGAACCGTAACAAGGCGCGTGGCGAGGGCTTGGCCAGCTTTACCTCCGTCTATTCAGAGTATGACCCCGATAAACCAAATAATAAGGTGAGCGTGATGGGTAATCCCTCGCTGTCAGAGGTGAAGACGATGGTGATTGGTGTGCGCAACCTGAGCAGCTCGATGAAGTCGGGTGAGGTGTGGGTCAACGAACTGCGTCTGCGTGAGACCAACAACGAAGGCGGCTGGGCTGCATCGGGTGCTATGAACCTGCAGCTTTCTGACTTCGGTAGCCTGAATATGACGGGACGCTACGTGAGCGACGGCTTCGGAGGTCTGGAGGAGTCTATCCTGCAGCGCTCCACCGATACGCAGAAGTCGTATGCCATTACCGCCAACCTGGAATTAGGAAAGCTCTTCCCAGACAAGGCCAAGGTGTCGGCACCGCTCTATTACTCTTATTCTAAGGAGGTTGTCAGTCCGAAGTACAACCCGCTGGATACGGATATGGAACTCGACGATGCCTTGGAGTCGGCTGCCAACCAGCGTGAGCGCGACTCTATCGAGTCGATTGCTGTGACCAAGCATACATCGCGTAACTTCTCGCTGAGCAATGTCAGGGTGGACATCAAGAACAAGCGCCATCCGCTGCCCATCGACCCTGCCAACTTCTCGTTCTCCTATAGTCACGCCCATCGCAATACCACCGGCGAGACTACCGTCTATGAGAACGACGACCAGTGGCGAGGCTCGTTGAACTACAGCTACTCGCCTGTGTATAAGACGTGGGAGCCCTTCAAGAACTCGAAGAGCAAGTCGAAGTGGATGAACTTCCCCAAGGCGCTGGGCTTTAACTATCTGCCACAGACCATCGCGTTCAACACAGAGATGACTCGTTCATACTATGAGCTGCAGGAGCGCGACCTGGAGAATACGGAGAACCCCAACCTGCCGCTGACGTTCAGCCAGCAGTTCCTCTGGAACCGTGAGTTCCAGCTGCGTTGGGACCTGACGAAGAATCTGCACATGAACTTCCAGAGTGCCACACATGCTGAGATTGAGGAACCCTACACGCCTGTAAACAAAGACCTCTATCCTGACCGCTATTCTGCTTGGAAGGACTCTGTGTGGACCAGCATCAAGCACTGGGGTACGCCACTCGACTATCAGCAGTCGTTCTCGGCCAGCTATCAGGTGCCTATCGACAAGCTGCCCATCTTCGACTGGCTCAAGGTGGATGCTTCCTATAACGCCACCTATTCATGGATGCGTGGTACGGAGCTCGACGATGGAACCTCGCTGGGTAACACCATCTCGAACAACCGTAACCTGAACATCAACGGCTCGTTCAATATGGAGACGCTCTATAACCATATCCCCTTCCTGAAGAAGGCCAACGAGCGTTTCAAGAAGGCACCTGCCAACAACTCGCAGAAGAACAAGCAGGTCAAGAAGCCTGTTGGCGATCCGAAGAACTCGAAGGCGACGCCTGACGACCAGAAGAAGGAGCAGGCAGAGCTGCCCAAGAACAAAAACACCTTCCAGAAGGAAATCACTTTGGTGCCCGATAGTCAGGTGGTGGTGCAGCACGGCAAGAAGTCGAAGCGACTCTTGGTGTCGGCACGCAACAAGGACGGCCGTGTGGTACCCGTCAAGTGGAAGGTGGTCGATGATAATAATATTAAGGTATATGGTGCTGACTCGCTGCAGCTGAAACTCAGCATCACACCCAAGGAGCCGCTCGACGACCAGTGGTGGTATAAGACGGGACAGTCGGCTTCGCGTCTGCTGATGATGCTGCGCAATGTCAGCGTGAGCTATCGTAATCAGTATGCAATGACGCTGCCGGGCTTCCTGCCAAACGTGGGCGATGCCTTCGGACAGGCGAGAGGCAGCGTGCTGGCTCCTGGTCTGGGCTTCGCCTTCGGACTCACGGGCGATGGCTATGTGGAGACGGCTCGCGAGAATGGCTGGCTGCTCTGCAACGAGAGTGTGGCTACACCTGCCAGCTCGTCGGCTACGGAGGACCTGCAGATTCGTGCTACGCTGGAGCCCATCCGCGACCTGAAGATTGACCTCACCGCCACGCGTACTGTCAACAAGGCCCGCAGCGTGCAGTTCATGTATGCTGGCTCGCCCACCACCTATAGCGGTTCATTCAATATGACCACCATCTCTATCCGTAGTGCGTTGGAGGGTATGGGCGATGCTAACAACGGCTACGACAGCCCGTCGTTCAATGAGTTCTGCAATAAGGTGGCATCGTTCCGTGACCGAGTGCAGGCGCAGTATCCTGCCGAAGGTCCTACATTGGGCAATAACACCATCACGGCGAACCAGGTGGATGCCTACAGCGGCGATGTGCTGATTCCTGCCTTCCTTGACACCTATACGATGGGTGCTGGCGGTTCTCTCGATGTATTCCCCGTTCTCACTCGTCTGCTGCCCAACTGGACGCTGCGCTATTCTGGATTGTCGAAGCTGCCTTGGCTGAGCGACCATCTCAAGAGCGTCAACATCAATCATGGCTATAAGAGCATCTACTCGGTGGGCTCGTATGCTTCCTACAGCTCTTGGATGGAGTATATGGGCGACCTGGGTTATGTACAGGCTGCTGATGGTTCGTACACACCGTCTTCTCGCTACAACATCTCGACGGTGAGCATCAACGAGAACTTCTCGCCGCTGCTGGGTATCGATATGACGTTCAACAACAACCTGACATGTAAGGTGGAATATCGCACCACACGAGTGCTGAACCTCTCGATGACAAGTGTGCAGATCAACGAGTCGAGCTCGAAGGACTGGGTCATCGGCATGGGTTATAAGATTACGGACTTCAACTTATTCGGCAAAGGCGGCTCGCGCAAGACCAAAGGCAGCAAGAAGTCGAATGATAATGACAGAAACCAGCAGCAATCCAGCAAGAAGGGTATTAACCACGACCTGAATACACGTGTGGATATCTCGTTCCGTAAGCAGGCTGCCATCACTCGTGATATTGCGACGGGTGTGTCGTCAGCCAGCAGCGGTAACTCAGCCCTGAAGATCTCGTTTGCTGCCGACTATACCATGTCGCGATTGCTGACGCTCTCGGCTTATTACGACCGTCAGACCAACACGCCGTTGCTGTCGTCGAGCAGCTATCCCACAACAACGCAGGACTTTGGCGTTTCCATGAAGTTCTCGCTGACACGTTAGTTTTTTCCTGATGGTGCTATGAACGATTTTGCCTCCACCCTCCTGAAATGGTTTCATCATGATGGGCGCGACCTGCCTTGGCGACAGACACGCGACCCCTATGCCATCTGGCTCTCGGAGATTATCCTACAGCAGACGCAGGTGAAGCAGGGTTGGGCTTACTGGGAGCGGTTCATGAAGCGATGGCCGAAGGTGGAACTGCTGGCTGCTGCTACTGAGGACGAGGTGCTGCGCGAATGGCAAGGACTGGGTTATTACTCCAGAGCTCGTAACCTGCATACGGCAGCACGTCAGATTGTAGAGATGGGAGGCTTCCCTACCACTCTTGAGGGTATCAAACGTCTGAAAGGGGTGGGCGACTATACGGCTGCGGCCATCGGCTCTTTTGCCTTCGACCTGCCTGCCGCTGTGGTCGATGGGAATGTGTATCGTGTGCTGAGTCGCCATTTCGGTATCACCACACCCATCAACTCTACGGAAGGCAAAAAGGAGTTTGCCCTACTGGCTCAAGAACTGTTGCCAACCTCAAATCTCAAATCTCAAACCTCAAACCTCAAATCTCAAACCTCAAACCTCAAATCTCAAACCTCAACTTACAACCAGGCCATCATGGACTTTGGTGCTACTCTTTGCACACCTCAGGCTCCTCGTTGTATGGAGTGTCCTCTGCAGGAGTCATGTGTGGCTCTGCGGGAGGGTAAGGTAAGTGAGTTGCCTGTGAAACTGAAGACGCTGAAGGTCAAGGAGCGCCGCCTGGTCTATGTCTATATTCGCTATCAGGGCGAGACGGCTATCCATCGGCGAGGCGAGGGGGATATCTGGCAGGGACTCTATGAGCCTCTGTTGACGGAACAGGTGCCTCAAGGTGCCGTTTTGCTGCGTCAGGGTGTGAAGCATGTGCTGACGCATCGTATCCTGATGGCCGACTTCTGGTTGTGGGAACCGACTGAACGTCCTGCATTGCCGGAGGGCTACTTCTGGATTAAGGAAAAGGAACTTGACGATTATGGCAAGCCTCGACTGATAGAACATCTTATTTCTTTAGTATAGGATTATGGACATCAAACCTGTGGCATATTTTCGTTCTCCGCTGACGTCGAAATTCGGGCTGCCCAGACAGAGTGGATTGGCTAGCGACCTGTCAGGACGTATCGTGCTGGAGCCGGAATACAGACGGGAGGAAGCGCTGCGAGGACTGGAGCAGTTTGACTACCTGTGGCTGATATGGGAGTTTAGCGGCAATCCGCATGAGCAGCAGGGACTCACCGTGCGTCCGCCTCGATTAGGAGGCAACGAGCGGGTGGGGGTGTTTGCCTCGCGTTCGCCATTCCGTCCCAACCGTCTGGGACTTTCATGTGTATATATTAATAAGGTGGAGATGACAGAGAAGGAAGGACCTGTGATTCATGTCAAGGGTGCCGACCTGATGGATGGCACACCCATCTACGATATCAAGCCTTATGTGACCTATGCCGACAGCCATCCTGAGGCGCGTAGCGGCTTTGTAGATCAGACCTCGTGGGAACCTCTACAGGTGGTGATGCCAGAGGAACTGGCTCAGATGTTCTCTGAGGAAGAACAGGCAGGGCTGTGTCAGGTGTTGGCGCAAGACCCTCGTCCACGCTATCATGATGATGCGGAGCGTGTCTATGGGATGCCGTTTGCAGGAAAGGATGTGCGTTTTCGCGTCAGCGATGGGGTGCTGACGGTTATCGGGATTCAAAACGAATAGTGATATGACGGAAGCCTAAACCCTGTAGCAACTGGCGCATCTGGGTCTCGGCCAGCTGGCGCGTCTGCTCTTGGTTCTCGTCGTTCATGGCATATCGTATCATGATGCTTTGGGCTTCTGCATACATCTCATTATGTGTCTTGTTATCCCACTCGCCCGACTCGTAAAAGGTCTTGGTGAGGGCTTCGTCAATGAAGGCTTCATCCAGCAACTGTACAGGGGGCAACAGGATGCTGATGCTGTCGCCTTCAATGCTGATGGCTGTATCCTTCAGCTTCTCAAGGTCAATACCCAGACGCAGCGTGCCGTAATAAATGCGCACCAGCTTGTCGTCGCTGAGAATCAGGTTCTTGCGAGTGCGCTCTACCACTTCTTCGTCAGTAATCGTCATAAACTCCCACTCGCCGATATGACGCATGCTCTTGATGATGATAGGCGTCTGCTCGTAGGTGAGAGTGGTGGTAATGCCCACCTTTGGAGCCACATCGCCTACTTTATGGACAATGGCCTTCACCACAAAGAAAGCCACAGAGCCGAAAACGGCCAGAGCCACCAGCGTGCCTATGATGAGATTCTTCTGTTCTTTGGTCATGGGTCAGTCGGTTTTGATTCTGAGGTTCTCGAAACTGAAGTCCTTGCGGAAGGTGATGGTGATGTTCTGCTCGTCAAAGCCCATCCTGCTGATAAAGGGTATCAGCAGATTGGCGGCATTCTGACGGGCCGACTCTACGATATGGCGTTTCTGCCTGCTGTCGTTCTTCACCTTATTAATAATATCCTGTCGGCCTTTGGCAGCATGGGCGGTCTGTTCGGAAGTGTCGAAGTTGGAAAGATACCACGACACATACTGCTTGGTGCCATCGTGGTCAATGCGGCTGCTGGTCAGCATCACCTCTGGGTCGGGTAGGGTGATGGTGACTTTCTCTCCGTCGGTCTCTATATCATCTTCTGAGAAATTGCTGAAGTCGATATAGCCTTTCAGCGTAGCCTCCATAGGGATGAGCAGACGGCGCTCACCCAAAGGCAGGTTGAAGCCTACACCCAGAAAGCTCGTCTCCAACTGTTTGTCGGCCTGTACCATTACCACCTTATGAATACGATACTCTGTGGTGTAAAGGCGCGAGCATTGCTGTATGTGGTTTGCGAGCAAGGGAATGGCGTTCACATCATCATCTGCCGTCCCGTCTTGCTTCTGACATCCACAAAACAGGGGCGTGATAAGGGTGATGGCCAGTATGAATGCTATGACACTTCTCATCGTTTTCTCCTTTTGGTCTTGCAAAATTAATAAAAAAAAGGAGGGAAAATAAGAAAAATGCAATTTTTTTTGCTGTCTGATTAAACTTTTGTCACTTTCCTGCGTCAAAGCTATGGTTGCAACACAGAAAGCTACAAACTAATGTTTAATTTTTTAAAGTAAAGAAGAAATGAAGAAGATCGTTTTAACAATGATAGCTGCGGTAATGATGGGTGCTACAGCAATGGCACAGCAGGCTAATCCTAACAATGGTGAGCGTAGACAATTTGACCCGCAGGAAATGGTGAAGCAACGCACAGAAGCAACTGCCAAGAAGTACGGACTCAATGAAGAGCAGACTCAGAAGCTGTTGGATTTGAACACTCGTTACCAAGGCAAGATAGGTCCCATGGGAGGTATGGGAGGTATGCGTCAGGGCCAGGGCCGTCGTCAGATGGGTCAGAGACCTCAGGGTCAGGCTCCCCGCAGAGCACAGAATGATTCTGTAAGAAGTGAAAGACCACGTCCTCAGGGCGGTCAGGGCAACTTCGGTGGTGCCAACCGTGAGGAGATGAGAAAGAATATGGAAGCTTATGAGGCTGAACTGAAGACTATCATGACTGAGGAGCAGTACAAGGCTTACCAGAACGACTCAGTAAGTCGCAGACCAATGCGTCGTGGTGACAGACCGGCAAGAAACAATAATAATTGAGATTTTTTCATAGTGATTTAGGTTAACATAGTATTTTGAAGAGGGCAAGCGTGCCCTCACCACGAAACGAATCAGTCGTGTGACTGATGATTTTGGCGCCCGCTATTAAAATAGTGGGCGTTTTTTTGTGTTGTATCGAAAATATTTTGTAATTTTGCTTCGTCAAATAAAATTATGAAACGATTACTACCCCTTATTTTAGTATTCGGCATCATGATGCTGGGTGCTTGCAAAGAGAAGAAAAAGACTGATGACATCATTACCACCAAGTATGTGCCTAAGAAGCCGGAGCCTCCTATCGCAATGCCTGAGGCAAAGCAGCAACTGACGGTCAACTGGGGTGGAAGTCAGTATGCGGTGTCAGTAGTGCGAACACCTGCTGACAGCTCATCGATGGTATCGGATGAAAACAATCAGAAATACATAGACAATGTGGTGAGGGTTTCTGTCAACCGTCAGGATGGCAGTTCTGTTTTCAATCGCACCTTCACTAAGAGCGCGTTCTTGTCGTATATCGATGAGTCATTCAAGAAGAATGGCATTTTGGCCAGCATCCGTTATGACGAGGTGGACAACGGGAAACTGGAGTTCTCTGTTGTCATTGCCTTGCCCGATGCTGTTGACGATGTCTTTATTCCTTTGGAGATGACAGTGGACAAGCAGGGCGTCATCAACATTCGTCAGGATGACGATATGGAGATGTTGGACTATGTCGATGCCGACGACGATGATGATGATTAGAAATACGAGTGCCAGCGCTCGCTGAGAGTGGGCATATCGGGAAGTACCAAGTCGGCACCTTCTTTCTTTAGAACTTCATCTGGAAGCGGACCAGTGTTGACAGCAATCGTAAAGATTCTTGCTGCCACACCTGCCTTGACGCCCAGAGGTGCGTTCTCTACTACAATAGCCTCCCAAGGATTCAGGTTGCCTGCTTTCTGAAGGCCCATCAGGTAAGGGTCAGGATTGGGTTTGCCGTGTTTTACGTCGTAGGCGGTGACGATATGGCTCTCGTCCAGGAACTCGCCGAAATCTTTCATCAGACGATTGATAAGCGGACGCTGTCCGCTGCCTGTTACTACGCCGATGGTCAGTCCATCGGCTTTTATTTGTGCCATTAGTTCAGGAATGCCAGACATGATATGTGTTTCTGGGAGGGCGTGAAACTGGCGTGTCTTCTCATCGTACATCCGTTGGGCCTCGGCTTCGTCGATGTCGCGTCCCTGTTGCTTCTTCACCATCATGCGGATGGTATCCACACCACGGGCTCCCTCTGTGGCATAGGCGTCGGCCTCCGTCATGTGGATGCCGAAGACCTCCATAGATCGTTGCCAGGCAATAGCGTGGTTAGGCATCGAGTTATAGAGCACGCCATCCATATCGAAAAGCACGGCTTTGGGGCAAAGTGCCTCAAAGCCGTGTTTCTCTAAGTATTTCTGGATTTCCTTATTCATGTTCAAGTCGTACTAGTCTTACTAGTGATACTAGTTCTACTAGTTTACTTCTCCTTTGCCAGACGCTCCTTGATGGCCTTTGAGTCAGCCTCGTAGCCGGGCTTGTCGAGCAAGGCAAACATATTCTTCTTGTAGGCCTCAACACCAGGCTGGTTGAAGGGGTTCACACCCAGCACGTTGCCGCTGATGCCACAGCCAATCTCGAAGAAGTAGATAAGCTGGCCGATGTAGTATTCGTTGAGCTTGGGAATGCTGATGCGGATGTTGGGCACACCACCATCGACGTGAGCCAGACGAGTACCCAGCTCTGCCATCTTGTTCACCTCATCCACACGCTTGCCAGCCAGGAAGTTCAGACCGTCGAGGTTCTCCTCGTCGCTGGGGAAGAGCAGCTTCTTCTCAGGCTCCTCAATGCTGATTACTGTCTCGAAGATGGTGCGCTCGCCGTCCTGGATCCACTGACCCATAGAGTGCAGGTCGGTGGTGAAGTCCACAGATGCAGGGAAGATACCCTTCTTGTCCTTACCCTCAGACTCTCCGTAGAGCTGCTTCCACCACTCGCTGACGAAGTGCAGCTTGGGCTGATAGTTCACCATGATCTCTATCTTCTTGCCGCTCTGGTACAGACCATTACGTACGGCAGCATATTGTGCAGCGAGGTTCTCTGCGAAGGGAACATCTTTGCCACAGGCTTTCTCCATATCCTGAGCACCCTCAACCAATGCCTTGATGTCGAAACCGGCACAGGCGATAGGCAGCAGACCAACAGGAGTCAGTACAGAGAAGCGACCACCCACGTTGTCAGGGATGATAAAGCTCTTGTAACCTTCCTTGTCAGCGCAGGTACGGGCAGCACCACGCTTGGCGTCGGTAACAGCCACAATAACCTTCTTGGCCTCCTCCTTGCCACGCTGGGCCTCACACTGCTTCTTCAGCAGACGGAAGGTCAGAGCGGTCTCTGTAGTGGTTCCAGACTTGGAGATATTGATAACGCCGAACTTTTTGTCCTTCAAGTATTCGGTCATCTCGAACAGATAATCCTCGCCAATGTTATTGCCAGCGAAGAGAATCGTGGGATTCTTCTTGTCCTGAATGAGCCAAGCAAATGAGTTGCCTAAGGCTTCAATGACGGCGCGAGCTCCCAGATATGAGCCACCGATGCCGGCTACAACGATCACTTCGCAGTTCTGGCGCAGCACATCGGCACAGGCCTGAATCTCTGCAATGAAAGCGGGTGTGATAGATGATGGCAAGTGGAGCCATCCCAGAAAATCGTTACCAGGGCAAGTACCGTTCTCAAGTGCTTCCTGTGCAGCCTTCACCTGAGGCTCAAAAGCTGCTACAGCACCTTCTGCCAAGAAGCAGGAGGCCTTTGTAATGTCAAGCGTGATATTCTTCATATTGATTCATTTTTAAATTATATGCTTAAAAATCAGTGCAAAAGTACAAAATATCTGCGAGTTGGCAAAACTTTAGATATTTTTTTGTACCTTTGTGCCCATAAAAAGACAATAACTTGATTCATATGAAGTTAAATATTGCTATTTTTGTGTCGGGCGGAGGAACGAACTGTGAGAATATCATCCGATATTTCAAAGGGTCACAGAAAGTCTGCACGGCTTTGGTGGTGAGTAATAAACCTGATGCACCAGCGCTGGAGAAAGCGCAACGGCTGGATGTTCCCACCCAGGTGGTGACGAAAGCAGAACTGAATGACGAGACAGTGATGATGCCTCTGTTGAAACAGTATCATATCGACTTTATCGTGCTGGCAGGCTTCCTGCCACTCATCCCTGACTTCCTCATTGAGGCTTTCCCTCGTCGTATCGTGAACATTCACCCTTCGCTGTTGCCGAAATACGGTGGCAAGGGCATGTGGGGACATCATGTGCATGAGGCCGTTAAGGCTGCTGGTGATGCAGAGACGGGTATGACTGTACATTGGGTAACACCCGTCTGCGATGGTGGCGACATCATCGTTCAGTATCGTGTCAGCCTTTCGCCCGATGACACAGCAGACGATATTGCAGAGAAGGAACATCAGTTGGAGATGAAGTATTTTCCACAGGTTATTGAGCGGTTGTTAGACGATGTCTTTTAACGATAAGTAAGGAGAAACAATTATGGCAGCAGATGATGAGTTGTTGACCCCTTGGTATATGCCAGGCAAAGAATACGATTATGGACTGGAATCCAAAAGTCGCAACTTCGAGGAATATTTTGGAGAGAAGAAATCCGTTCCAAAGCCTGTTCAGATAAATCCTGAGCCTACGCCTTATGCCGAGCCGAAGCCCGCTGTCGAGATTAGAACGATTAGAGATAAACACACACCCTACGTTTGGGGATCTGCCAGCAATGGTAAGACGCTGGCACTGGCCGAGTTTGCTGTTGCCATGCGACGTGCTTTGCGAGGCGATGCGTCGTTTTCGATGAGAAACAACGGTATGCAGACCGTTTGTGGCGAGTGGTTTGTTGCTAAGAAGCAGGAGGGATTGCATGATGTTCTCTTGGTGTTCGGCTATCTGTTCGACGATCCAAAAGCCGTTGTGGGCATGGAGCCTGCTGTCATCATCTGTTGGTTTATGGATGGCAGAATTACACGCGTGACCTTTAACCGTAACGAAAAGGGGCTTTATGTCGACGAGAAACCAATAGAGTTGGGAGGCTGGAATGCTCCTCAGTTTACAGAACCCTATGTTGATTTGCGTGCCGCCCTGCTCGACATGGCCTCATTAGCCCGTCAGTGCACGCCTACCGACTATTGGCCTGACATGTTTATGAGTGCTGTCCATGTGATTGACTCAGAGAACTGCGAGTATGACAAGCAGCCAAATCTCTTCTATTTGCCCAAACCTTATTTTAAGTATCTCATGGCTGTTCAGATGACTTATCTGGGCATGGGTATGGGTTCGTGGTATGATCTTCCTATGGTGGGCGAAAAGGATTTTAAACTTGCTACTAGCGAGTTTGAGTTCCAGAAATACAGGGCTCTGCTCTATGCTGTCAATAACAATTAAACATCTGCGAGCCTATGGACTACCAGTTATATCCTATTAAAAAGAGCGACTTGGACCTTCCTTTGTATCTCATTGTGAAGGCCATAATGGTGATGCGCTCTGTGAGTAACTATCGTCATTATGAACAGGAGTTTCCTGAGGAGGAACAACTGCCCATGCGTGAGCTTGCGATGAAATATGAGCACTACGCCATCTATCTGGTTTTTCCTGCACATCATCCGCAGTATCGTCTCTTCCCGCCTGAGGTAGCCAGTCAGCGGGTCATCATTGCCCTTTACAAGCAGCCCAAGTCCTATGGCTTGGCCTTTGAGGATGCATACAGGTTTGTAGGTTTTTTAGACTCCACTCTGACGTTCCATGAGTGTAAATACGGGAAGGTGCCGATGCCGGCTTTCCCAGATGCCTCAGCACAGCTCTCAGATGCCATCAATCCAATTTTGGTATGTATGGAGGAACGTCACATGATTGTACACGACTGGTACAAGCGTCTTTCCGATGCCCAAACAATGATTTCCAATCGTGTGGAGGGCTTGCATATCCTGCATAATGCAGGCCTCTTCGACCACACCACACTTTGGAACCTGCTGTATTCTTCAGGCGTCTCTCAGCAGAAGGTTGAAATGCTAAAGGCTCAGATGGAGGATGCCCTCATGGCATTTGCGATGTCTGTCGTCAACGCCTCGTGGAAGAGTACATCGGTTGAGGCTCCTGCAGAGAAGTTCAATATCAAGACTATAGCCGAAAAGAAACAAAAAGAGCCAGAAAATCTAAAAGAAAGAGAGAAACGGCCTATAAGCGATGCTGCGGACGCCTATCTGCAACAGCTTGAGATAGAGCGTGAAGCAGCTGAATTAAAGGCGAAGCAACAGGCGGAAAGAGAGGAGAGAAAAGCAGAGCAGGAAGCCCAAAGAGAGCTGGAGAACAACAGTCGCATCATCAAGCGCGTGCTAATCTTCGTTGCTTTTGTGGTCGTATTCTTCTTGGGCATATGGTTTACGCAGTATATTCTGATAGGCACTGTGGTTGCCACGGGTAGTGTGATATCTGTCCTCGTGGCTGCCAAGGTGAGGATGATGACAGAGAACTACGAATACACCCATCCACTAGGTTTTCGTGCGCTGCTGCTCTTCGTGGGATTATTATGCCCTTTCCTTCTCATGTTCCCTTGCATTGAATTGGGCACTTACCTTCATCATGCTACACATGGCGCCGTAGGACCAGGTTCCCTATTCTTCTTTGTACTCTTCATCATGATTCCGCTGTTCCTTTGGGCTTGGATGCGTCGTCGCCAGGTGAATGCCGACAAGCCCGCACGTCCCTATTCGTTCCTCATGGCTCTGGCCTTTGCTGTCTGCGCTGGTCAGCTTCTGGGAACCGTTGTCGCTGCCGACCGTATCAGGAATGATGAATGGCAGATGGAAATGAACAAAAGTCAGACGGAAATAACTATTGAGAATGAGTCATGAATAACGAACTATTACAACCGCTGTGGTACGAGAAGGGCACGCCAGCCAATGGCTCCTTCTTTTTTGGTCGCCATTCTACTGCAACTGTCAAGGATGTTATAGATGGTGTGTGCGACTATACCTTGTATCCCATCCGCAGGTCAGATGCAAACCTTCTGCTGTATCATACCATTTGGGACATGATTTCTGGCGATGACCCTATGGAGTTCTACAAGACGGTGTGTAGCGAGAAATCTATCGTTCGCAAACAGGCGAATAATGCATATACGGAGTGGATGCGCCCCTTCCTGCTCTTCCCTTCTGACGATGAGTCCAAGAAATATCTCCTCGATCATTATCTGCATCCATTCTTCGTTGCCGGCTATTCCATGTCTTCTTATTCTTATGGTGAGAGCGGCATCATTGAGGAAGATGATGAACCTGTGCTTAGCGTGTATTTTGTGCCAGAGTGGTCTGTCGTCGATGGTGAGATGGAGGTTGTCTATCGTGAGATGCGTGGTGACGAATCTCTTACCATGCCTTATCTTGACGAACGACCTGACAATCTGAAGACAAATATCCGTACGTTGCTGGCATTTCTCGATAGGAATCACGTGGATGCTGGTGACTGGAAGCAGCGTCTGGAATTGTCGCTGCGAATGATAGACACCCATGCCAACGAGTTGCATATCCTCCATAATGTAGGACTCTATGATATCGACAAGCTATGGACGCTCCTTCTCCAGAAGGGATTGGCCGGTCAGGAACTGTTTCGACTGAGCTCAGACGTGACCCGTCGACTGCATCAGTATGCGATGGCAGTGGTCAATCTGATTGACTGGAAGAATGGGGGACGTTTTGCGCAGAGTGCCTATAAACCGCAAGAGGTTAAGATTCAGAAAGATATGCCGCCAAGCTTCTGGAACAATGTTGAGGCTATGGAGAAGGCTTTTGAATGGACGCCTCAGGAGGAAGAACTGCTGACGCGTGCCTTCTATGGTACCAGCCGCGATAATGCTGGTGTCAACTACGTTGATTTGCTACGAGAACTGGTGCGAAAACGTATGGGTATCCTCAAATAGATTGCACAAATCGACCAAAATGCGCACAAAAGAGTCGATTTTGTGCAATTTGTTTGGCTGTGTGCCCAAAAAAGTGTACCTTTGCAGCCGATTTTCGAAAAGGATATCAATTTTACACATTATTATAATAATATGGCATTAAAAATTGTTGTACTTGCTAAGCAGGTACCCGACACAAGAAACGTGGGTAAGGACGCCATGACTGCCGAAGGCACCGTCAACCGTGCTGCCCTGCCCGCCATCTTCAATCCAGAAGATTTGAATGCCCTGGAGCAGGCCCTTCGCCTGAAGGAGCAGAACCCAGGCTCAACAGTAGGAATCCTCACGATGGGTCCTCCACGTG
>Ga0310690_10004016_pt1 | contig 21417 bp, 17 predicted proteins | sample AusTroGonzalo_MG_2_FD_207661 | JGI IMG/M metagenome (GOLD analysis project Ga0310690, IMG submission 207661) | Bovine rumen microbial communities from tropical cattle in Woodstock, Queensland, Australia - Gonzalo_04 (v2) (version 2) | ecosystem: Host-associated > Mammals > Digestive system >... | reverse complement strand
GCTTGCTGATTGACTTGAACAATGAACGCATGGTGCCGTGCTACAACATTTATAGCAACTGGGTCTATTCTGCAAATTCTAGCGCAATTGACTCTGTCATGTGCAATGGCAAGTTCGTGATGCGCGGTCGCCATGTCGATGGGGAAGAAGAAATCCTCCGCGACGCTCGCGAATGCGCAGCCCGCCTCGCTTCTAAATAACGATTATTTTTTAGCAGCGTTTGAAGACGAGCTCTTTCCGTTTTCAAACGTTTTTACTGCGGCATCCTTAGCGGCGATGGCGGCGTCTTTTGCTTTTTCGGCTGTTTCGCTAACTTTATTTGCTACGCTGTCGGCTGCATTCTTGACGGCAGTCTTTGCGCTGTCTGCGGCTTCTTCTGCCGTATCTTTTGCCTTGTTGATAGTTTTGTCCGTAATCGACTTAGTAAGTTCGCTTGCTTTTTCCTTTGCCATCTTGCGGAGATTGACTTCGTCTGAAGAATAGCCCATGGTTTCAAGCGTCGATTTATAGACATTGTAAGCGATGGCGTCGTTTCTGGTGGCTTTGAGATTGCCTTCGACGGGGAGCAAATGCAGAATGGTCAGGAGGACAAAGCAAATAAGGGCTGCCTTGATGAGTCCGAACAACATACCCAAAATGCGGTTCGTCTTACCGACGATCGTGTCCTTGATAGAATCGCCAACGATGTGTCCGATGAGCGAGAACAGAAGGAACGGCACTAAAAAGCCGATGCAGGTACAGATGAGGCGTGCCGCAAAGTCGCCAAAGGCGAAATTACGTATAAAAAAATCCCCAAGTAAACCTTGTGCAAAATATGCACCAAAGATAGCGGCTACCCAACCGCACAGCTTAAACACACTGCTTAAGAGCCCGCGCCACAATCCGAGAATGCCGAACACGAGTATGCAAGCTGCGCATGTAATATCTATCCAATTCATTGGACAAATCCTCTAAAAACCTCTAGATAGCTAACTGCACACCGATGAATGCGATGGCTGTAACTATCACTCCTAGTATAAATCCTATTCCATACTTAAATGTAGTTTTTTGCGGCTTCGGAGATATCACGGAATCGATCGGTTGGTCTTCGTTTACGGTATCGGCCCATTCGGCGATGTAGGGGGTCATATCGCGCGGGTATTCTCTCATGAGGTCGGCGAGTTCGTTGGCGGCGTCGCATGCCGAAGAGGGGCGCTTGCTGGCGCGTTTGTTGAGCAGTTTCAACACGAACTTGCGGAGCGGTTTTGGAACATCGTTTGGGAAAACTTCCAGCTTGAACTTCATCTTGAGAATGTTTTCGCGGGTCTCCTCGAAGTCCTTGCCGCGGAAAAGATTCTCGCCGATGAGCATTTCGCTTGCGATGATGCCGATGCTAAAGAGGTCGCTTGCGTAGTTGACCTTTTGCCCCATGATTTGTTCTGGGCTCATGTAGGCGGCGGTCCCGATGATGCAACCGGTCTGCGTAAGTTCCTTGCCGATTTCGAGCGGGGTTTCGGTGTGCGCAATGCCAAAGTCGAGGAGGCGCACTCGTCCGTCCTTGTCAATCATCATGTTGGCGGGCTTCAAGTCGCGGTGGGTCACGCCGTTTCTGTGGGCGTGGCTCAAGGCGCTCAAGAGTTCGTACAAAATGGTCTCGACAACCCAGACGGGCGGTCGCTTGTTCCTGAGGAGCAAGTCCTTGAGGCTTGAACCTTGTACGTACTCCATCGACATCGTGTAGTTGCCGTCGCTGTCTTTCCAGAGGGCATACGGCTGGATGATGCTCGGGTGGTTCAGGTGGGCGAGGATGCTCCCTTCTTGCAGGAATCTCTTGATGTAGATGTCCTGCTGGTTCAAGTTTGTATTGAGCCTTTTGGCGACGACAAGTCGGTCAAGGGACGGGTCTCTACAGAGCCACAGGCTACCCATGGCTCCGCTATTGAGAGCTTGTATTGGTTTGTATCCGCCAATTTTAGACGGGAGTTGATCCTTGACTTTCTTTCGAGACTGTGTTGCCCTGACCTCTTCCATGCTGCCCTATATAGAAAATGATTTATTTCTTGTCGCTCAAGTAAATGCTCTGGTGCTTCGTCTTCGGATCCTGATTCGGGTAATCGAGGATGTAGTGAAGCCCGCGAGATTCCTTGCGACGGAGGGCGGCGATGAGAATCATCTTGGAAACCTGAAGGGCGTTCAGGAATTCCAGGAAGTGCAAGTTTTCAGTTTCTTTGTTCTTGATAGCGGCTGCAACGTCGGCTTCGAGGCTTTCGATAACCTTGAGACCTTGGTTGAGTCCTGCGACGGTACGGACAATGCCGCAGTGCGTCCACATCATGTCCTGGAGCATCTTCTTGCGCTTGCGCCAGTAGGCGGCCTTTGCGAAGCTGACCGTTTCTTTCTTGGACTTGGGTGCGGTGAATTTATCCTTAGTGATGCCGCTCTTTTCGATATCATCGACAGCGCGGATGGCAAACACTACGCTTTCCAAAAGCGAGTTCGAGGCAAGACGGTTTGCTCCGTGAACGCCTGTTGCAGCAACTTCGCCGCAAGCATAGAGTCCCTTGATTTCGGTGCGGGACCAAGTATCGACGAGAACACCACCACACATGTAGTGGGCTGCCGGAACGACCGGGATCCATTCCTTTGTAATGTCGATGCCTGCATCCATGCACTTAGAATAAATGTGCGGGAAGTGGCTCTTGATGTCCTTCGGGGTACGGCCAGAGAGGTCGATAAACATGTGGTCCTTGCCGAGACGCTGCATTTCGCTGTGGATTGCGCGAGCGACAATATCACGCGGGGCGAGGGAGTGCAGTGGGTGCACCTGGTTCATGAATTCTTCGCCCTTGTCGTTCTTGAGGATACCGCCGAAACCGCGTACAGCTTCGGAAATGAGGAACGGCTTCTTGAACTTCGGTGCGTACAAGCTAGTCGGGTGGAACTGCATGAACTCGATGTCCTGGAGAGCTGCGCCTGCACGGGCTGCAATTGCCATGCCGTCGCCACAGCTATCGGGCGGGCAGACGGTGTACTGCCAAATACGGCCTGCACCACCTGTCGAAAGGATGGTTGCCTTGGCGTAGATGCTTTCGACTTCGCCGGACTTCTGGTGGATAATCTTTGCACCGACGCAGCGTTTGTCCTTGCCTTCGCCTTCGCAAATCAAGTCCTTGATGTAGCAGTTTTCAAGGTAGTCGATGTTCTTTTGCTTGTGAAGTTCGCAGAGGAGGGCGCGCATGATCTCTTTACCGGTGAGGTCTGCAGCGTGCAAAATGCGGTGGTGGCTGTGTCCGCCTTCGAGGTGGAGGTCGAACTGCGACTTGTCTTCGGGCGACGGTGTGAACTGGACGCCCCACTTGACGAGCTGCTTGATGGTCGAAGGACCGCTCTTGGTCAAAATGTTGACGGGTTCCTTTTTGCAGAGACCTGCACCTGCTTCGAGCGTGTCTGCAATGTGGAATTCAAACTTGTCTGTTTTTTCGGTAACGGTAGCGATACCGCCCTGGGCGTAATTTGATGAACCGTCCGGCTTTGCTCCTTTGGTTAGGATAACTACGTGGAAACCTTTTTCTGCCGCGTGGAGAGCTGCGCTCAATCCAGAAATGCCGGCGCCCAGAACCAAAATATCGTACATGTGATACTCCAAAGGAATTGATGTATTTTTATGTCCAATAAATAGAAAAAATAGGGCTTTTCGGCATTATATTTGGCTTGCAATTTCGATAAAATAAAATGCAAACATTTTTTTTTGCTATTTTTCGAGCGACAAAATTTTAATGGAGTTGTCTCTATGTTAACGTGGATTAATGAAAAAGCCAAGTGGGTAATTGTGATCTTTGCCGCCGGTATCGCCGTCGGTCTCCTCGCCATGGACCGTGTTCCGGACCAGGGCCGCAGCTATCCTATCGGCGTTGTCAATGATACCAAGATTTCTTATACGGATTTTGATTCTCGCGTGAAGATGATCGTGCAGAATCAGTACCAGAACCAGCACTTGGACGACGAACAGTACTCTCAGCTCCGCGCTCAGGTGTTCTCCAGCTTCGTTCGTCAGGCTCTTTTTGCCGAACAGTACGAAAAGGCCGAACTGAGTGCCTCGGTTGCCGAACTCAAGAACGAATTCAAGCGCAATTCCGACGCCGTTCGTGCCCGCTTGGTCCAGGAAGCTCAGGCTCGCCTCTATGCCATCCAGCAGCAGGCTACTTCTCAGGATGACTTGATCCAGCGTTCTCAGGCATACCTCAGCTCTTTGCCGAAGTTCCTCACGGACACGACTTTCAACAAGGCTGATTACGATGCTTGGATTGAAACTCCGGCTGCATACCGCTGGAGCTCCATGCTCATGCTCGAAGACGAAATGAAGAACAACACCATTCCGGCTCGTCAGCTCCAGACCTTGGTTGGTGCTTCTGTCCATCCGACTTCTCTTGAAGCCAAGTGGAGTGTCGAACGCCGCATGACGGATTACGAACTGCAGGTGGCGGTCGCCCCGAATTCTGCATTTGTTGTGGATAGCAACTCCGTGGATAGCGTGATGGTCGCTGGCTACTTCAACGCTCATCTCGACAGCTTCTTTGTTAAGAGTGACGCTGCTCAGTTCCAGTATGTTTCTATCCCGGTCGAAGCTACCGCCGGTGATGACGCAAGCATCCGCGAATACGCTATGACGCTTTACTACCAGCTCACCGACTCCTCTTCTACGACGACCTTCGAAGACATGGCTCGCGTTTCTTCTGAAGATCCGGGCAGTGCTGAAAAGGGCGGTATCTTGAGCGACGATTTCGTTGGTCGTGGCACTTATGTGAAGCCGTTCGAAGAAGTTGCTTTTGCTCTTGACTCTGGCAAGATTTCTGAACCGGTCCGCTCTCAGTTCGGTTACCACATCATCAAGTCTTACGGCAATGTGAAGAACGCTAAGGGTGAAGTTGAAAAGGTCAAGGTTGGCCACATCCTCCTCACCGTGACGGCTTCTTCTAACACTATTGATAGCCTCGAAAAGATTCTCACCAACATCAAGAAGGATGTTGATGCTGGCTCTGACTTGCTGACTGAAGCTCAGGCTCGCGGTCTCGAAGTCAAGACTTCTGAATGGGTTTCTCGTGATGGCAACATGGCAGCCTTTGGTTACCTCAAGGGTCTCGCTTCTTTCGCATGGCCGAACGAAAACCTCCCGAAAGAAGAAAGCGAAATCTCTGGCGTGCTCAGAAACAACAAGTGGGTTGTCATTGCCAAGAAGATTGGTTCCTTCAAGGCTGGCGAACGTAGCCTCCCGCTCTACTACAGCGATATCAAGGAATCTCTCCTCAAGCAGAAGGCTGGCAAGGCTGCCGAAATCTACTTGAACTCTGTTGCTGCTCAGGTCAAGGCTTGGAATCCGGCTGATTCTGCTACCAAGATTGAAAAGGTTGAACTTGAAACCAAGAATTCCTCTGTTGATGGCTTTGTTCCGGGCTTTGGCTACGGCAATGCCCAGATTGCAAAGGTTGTTGGCAAGGCTACGGTTGGCGAATGGACTGCTCCGGTTGTCGCTGAAAACGGTGCCGTGATGCTCAAGGTTGTTTCCAAGAAGACTCCGAAGCTCGAAGAAGTCGAAGACGCCATCAAGCAGGATGTAGACAACTCCTACCGCTTTGGTGTGATGACTGCTTTCAACGACTACGTGACGACTCTCGAAGCTTCTACGCCGGTCCAGAGCAACCTCGATCTCTTCTATAGAGACTAGTCTTTAGTTAATGGTTATTGGTCAGTAGTCATTAGAGATGATTTCTAAAATCAATCACTAATGACTAACTACTAATAACTACGGACGAATTCTAGTAAATGCGGCAGAGCAATCCTCAGCAAATAAACTCAATTATTGGTTGACGGATAAAGTTTAAATTGCTATAATGTGCCGCACTCGCCCCCATCGTCTAGTGGCCCAGGACTCGGGATTCTCATTCCCGCAACAGCGGTTCGAGTCCGCTTGGGGGTACTAAAAACGACCAACGAAAAGTTGGTCGTTTTTATTTTCCGCCCCAGGGGTATAAAAAAGTCTAACCGAAAAGGTTAGGCTTTTTTTGTAATATGAAAGTCTTGCGGGCGGGGCCCCAGCTCGGAAAAATCTAAAACCCATCCTGGCGCAAGCGCCAACCTTACGGCTCGACCATGACCATACAAGTATGGTCGCGGCACTCGCCTTTAAAGGTTGTGGCCGACGCTCCATTCTCACAACGATAAAACTTTTCTTAAAGTAATTGGTATTCTCGCTTTTTCACTTATTAATGTAAAAAGCCAGGGCTTTTTACCCTGGCATTTCAAATGCTTTACGCGAATTTCGCGCAGTTAAGTTAATATGACCGCGCGTTTTGGTTATTTCAATTACTTGATCGTGCTGGTCAAGCGGAATGCAAATCCAACGTCGCTGATTTCGTTGCCGCTGTATACGCTGAACTGGAGCTTGGAATTGGCAATCTTCTTTGCCCATGCCACCGTCCATGCCCAGTTATCGACGTCCTTGTTGTTAGAGAGAACGTCGCGGTCATTGATGTGTTCCCATTCAACGTAGAGGCTGCTCATGAGAGTGTTCATGAAGCAATCTTTCTTCGGAGTGTATTCAGCACCGATGTAGAACGGATGGTAAGCGTCACCCGGTTTCATGTACTTGTATTCCGGAGCAACGTAGTTGGGAGCTGTCGTCTTGACGGCATCTTCCTGCGTGACGATATAGCCGTATTCACCATAAACGCGCAAGAAATCGAGCGGCTTGTAGCTCAAGTAGGTTGCAATGCGGTGGGTGAGGGCTGCTGTATTTTGGAATGGGTCAATAGCGTTCACGCGATAGGCGAGCTTTGCTTCGAGCGGGAAATCGAACTTGAGATCTTCTTCAAGGCGGATATAACCCGTATTGAACTTGTTGTCTCTTGTGGCGACCATGGCGGTGAAGTTCGAGTAACCGGTCTGCCAGCCGAGTTCAGCGGCATTGTGGCTGTAATCGCGCATCCAGAGGCCGCGGGCAGTGAGGTCCTTATCGATGTAAGTACCGAAGTGGGTAGACTGAGACCAGTCCGTCTTCCAGTGACCGATTTTGAGGTTGAGTTTGTAGGTATCAAAATTCCACTTGTAGTTTGCCCAGTAGAGGTCTGCGAGAATCTTGTCGTAGCTAGTGGTCTTGCCATCGCCATCCTTAATCTTGTTGCCGAACTGCGGGGCGAAAATGCGAAGCATCACCTGTGCATCAAAGTTTTCGCTCTTGTAGAGACCGCCAATGTTGGCGCGGATCCAGAAAGAGCTCAGGTTGTTGTCGTGGTCGGCAATCATCTTGGTTGCCTGAGTCTGGACATTACCCTTGAGATTGAATTCGCCATCGGCTGCAAAGGCTGCAGAACACATGCCCGCAACCAAAAGTGCGCTTGTCATTTTTTTGAAGTTCATAGTATCTCCGTGTAAGTTTTTCGAGCGCAAATCTAGAAATTTCGGAAAATATTTAAAGATTATTTGAAAGTAAGCGAATCAATTTTTATTTTTGCCACGCAAAATACGCTTCATTTTTTAGGAGTACAAGAATGAGAATGATATCCCGTATTGCCCTTTCGGCTATGGTGGCTGCATCTTTTGCATCTGCCGGCAAGCTTGCACCGAACAAGACGCATGCCGTGTTGAACGTGACTTACACGAACGAAGATAACGTTCCGCATGCCAAGAAAAAGCTCACGTTTGTGGGTCAGAACAAGGGAAAAAAGGTGGTCATCACGACGGACGTTTATGGTGAAGCTAGCTTCCATATTCCGCGTGAAGATTCCTACACGATTCTCTGTGAAAGCTTGACGGGACCGTTCGAATGCGGCGAAACTCCGTATGTTTCTCGCACGGCAAGCACGGGTGGAATTTCGGTTGTTTTTGACGATACTCGTTCGGAACTTACGGGTGTGACGTTCAAGGCGGGCAGCGCTGAACTTGTGCCGAGCTCCTTGAAAACTCTCAATGCTGCAATTGCAGGGCTCAAGCGCAATCCGAAGGCTAAGATTGAGGTGGAAGGTCATACGAGTAGCGAGGGTTCCGCAGAACTCAACCAGCAGCTTTCTGAAGACCGTGCAAACAGTGTCCGCAATTACATGATTGAGCAGGGCATTGACGCTGACCGCGTGACTGCAGTGGGTTACGGACCGAGCCGCCCGAAGGGGGACAACTCGACTGAAGCGGGGCGCCGCGCTAACCGTCGCATCGAGCTTAAAGTGCTCAACGCCGACGAAGTAAATTTTTAATTTGTTCTAATATCGCGAAAATACTAGAAATTAGAAAAAGTGCGTTTTTTACGTGAAAATTTGTGAAATAATGCAGATTTTCACGTATTTTTTTTATGTTGTGTGTCTTTTCCCGGCTCCAAAACACATTTTTGTCCCTCAAAAGGGAATGAAATCGGCTGAAAAATGAAAAAATGGCTCCTTTAGGTACTTAAAGGAGCTTATTTTTATTTCATTTTGGTTAGTTTATTTTGATTTTTACGTGAAAAACTTGAAAAAATAGTCCGATTCACGTAAATTTGGGCATTTTTTCGAAATTTGGTTCTAAATGCCTCTTTTTAAACTGCGCGAATTCCGTCTTCGGTAATCACGATTTTTTCTTCGCGGAAGAGCGTTCCGATAATCTTCTTGAACGTTTTCTTGGACATGCCGAACTCGCGACGGATGGTTTCCGGGTCGGTGTGGTCGCCGTAAGGGAGGTAACCGCCCGCAGCTTCGAGCTTTTGCATGACTGCATTGGGGCTTTCGCTTTTCATCACGCCCTTGTAACCGATCGGAGTTAAGTTGAGCGTAATCTTTCCGTCGCTTGTGAAGCGCTGGATAAATCCGGGCATCGTATCGCCGATGTAGATGCGTTCCATGCCGGGCGTCATCATGAGGCGGCCCGTGTAGCGGTAATCCACGAGGCAATCGACGTAGTCGGGTGTGACTTCGTAAGCGGCGAGTTCTACGCGCTGACCGATGTGCAAGTCATTCGTGTCCGGATCGATAAAGCTCTTGATTTTTTCGGTGGCGATGATGCGTCCGCTCTTTTCGTCTTCGAGCACAAAGACAACGCAGCGGTCGCCTTTCTGCAATTCGCCGAGTTGCTGCTTGAAGGGGAGGAACAAGTCCTTGTTGAGACCCCAATCCAAGAATGCGCCAACGCGGTTGACTTCCTTGACGGTAAGTACCGCAAATTCGCCTACCTGTGCGAGCGGCTTGTCAAGCGTTGCAATCGGGCGGTCTTCGGAGTCCGTGTAAACGAACACGTCAATGATTTCGCCTTCGACGAGTGTGAATTTGTTGCGGTTGCCGGGGAGGAGCACGCTTCCGCCGGTTTCAAGTTCGAGGTAATACCCCTGAGGCGTGATAGATTCGACGCGTGCGCGGTTAATTCTTCCAAGTTCCATAATTTGCCTTTCCGTTCAAGTGATACCGCAAACATGATTGTCTTAAAGTTGCGGCTTTTTCTCTGGATTCGTCATCCTGACACCGTAGGTGGAAGGATCCAGTGATTTTTACAAATATACTTTTTTGCGCGAGCGCCCGCAAGGGCTCTTGTTGTTTGAAAGCTTAGCTTTACTCAGTCGGCAGTTCCTTGCAATGCCGCATAAACCTAAGCGTTTCTTTTTCGCCATCCTTTGCGAGTTTCTTGAGCAGGAAGAGTAACTTCTTGTAAGTCGTTTCCGTCATCTTCTCATGCGCGGTGCTTTTCGTCAAATACAGGAGCGGTGCCTCTTGCGTGTAACCTTTCCTGTTATACGTCTTGGAGGCTGCCACGCGGTCGCAGAACATCTCCTTGATGTAGCGGTCCGGCATGTCCATCGGCACGATTTTCTTCGTCTTCATGTCGTAATCGTACCAAAATTCAAAGTGGTGCTTGTTGCGCCCCTTGTGGTGCATCCATGCAAGACTGTAACCTGTATCGCGACGCTCGCCGTTGTTCGGCGATTCCTTGCCTGTGTAATACTTCGCGCCAGGAATAAATTCGGTAGGGCTGTATTTCGACAAATCGTGGAATAGCCCCTGTAACCCGATACCCGCCTTTATACAAAGCCGAATGACTTCGTTTCGGTGTTTTGTAATCGTAATGAAATGACGGATCGGGTGGAACATAATTGCAATATGTAATATAATAAAAATTGCTATTCCAGATACGTTAGACCATTATAATTGAATCGTACAATGTCTATCGACTTGTCGGCTTGCTCGATCAGTTTCTGTTTCCATTCGCTCATCGGGATGTCGCTTGCGATGAGTTTGTTCAGACGTTGACCGAACAGAATTTCTTCGCGGGTGATTGTTTCGCCGTTTGATTTGGTGCAGCCGTTGATGTGGGCCTCGGTGGGGTTGCTGATGAACATCGACGAGAAAAATCCGTGGAGATTCATGTTCCTGGCAAATGACGATGCGTAACACCAGATTCCGATAACGCGTTTTGCCTTGATGTGGCGTACATTTTTTTCAGATATAATAAATGGATTGCCGTGGGTTTGTGGTGACAAGAGTCCGCTGGGGTAGCCGTGCCCACATAATATAATAGTGTCTTTTTCAGTGAGCAACGCTTGTTCGACTTTCTTTGACCATGGTCCGTTGAATCCGTTGATCTCGATGACCTTGACGTTCGGCAGGTCTTTCCAGATGTGTTTGAGAACCAACGTGTCCGTGTCGCCCATGTTAGAAAAAATAACGGTAGCAGAATTCATAATAATCTCCTTTTTTTTCTGTATCGTTGTTTTGCCTAAATTTGTCAACTAGCTGGAGTGACAGAAAATGACCTTGACAAAAATCATATTTTTTACTATATTTGCCCGGCTTTTATGAGTTTTATTTTATAATTGTTTAATGAAAATAATGTTTTAGGGTTTAAGGAAAATTAATTGTTTTCCTGTTTCCCTCTGTCGTTTTTCCTTGACATCTTTGTTTGACTTTTAATCCATTAATTAAAGAGGTAAATTATGGATATGTCTTGTGCTGTACAGACAAATGACTCTCCACGCTTTAAGCAGGAGGATAAAGAATACATCTACGCATTGTTCGATGCGTTCATCAAAAAAACTCTTGTCGAAGACCGCGCCATCGATTTTTCGGCACCCGCAATACTCAACGACGATGGCTCCATAGAATTCTACGAAAGCGACTACCGGTTCTCAGACTTATTTCGAGGGCCCGTCCTCAATAAAACAAAGGCTTGTTTCGAACAACTAATAGCTAAGCGAGTCACGAAAGAAATCAAGCAACTAGCGACATCCGAACCGGTAGTGGAAAAATTACTACTGCTGGCTGCTCATTTCTACTGGTTGTGGAGTTTGGGTATTTCCTTTTGCAAAACTTCTTGCGGTGAATATAGCAAGGCACTTTCTTTCAAAGAAGGTTGGGCAGATTACATTGACGACTACGATATAGAAGAAGGTCTCTGGAATGCATCGACAAATAGCCTCACGCGCAAAAAAGAACTGATGTTGATCTATTCTATCTTCGAACAGTTCATCTCATGGCCGAAAAAGCCGACGTTCAAAAACTTGTTCGAACTGAAACAGTCTTTGGTCCATTTCATCTTCAAAACCAAGCTTGATTCAGTCGCTCCAATTCGCAACGGTCTGCTCCATTTCTGTAATCCCGACCGTTACATCGACTTCTACCATTATGAATCAAAAGTTCAGTACGTCGAAAATAACTCCAACCTGCTGCGAGATTACAAGGTGTCGGACTACGCTCAAATGCTCACACAGGATGGTCTCTACTTCTCCACCAGAATCGGTAAGGTCGAAGACCGTATGGTCTACAAAGCTAACCGAACCGAAGAAAAAATTTGCTACATCTACGACAAGCTCACTCTAGTGGGCTAGTCCCCCATTTTTATAACCCAAAGGATTTATTATGATCGCCAAAAACAAAGAACATCTTATTGAACTTATCCGTAAAGCCATTGACGAAAAAGGTTATGAGTGCGACCTGAATTTTATTGACGTGTCACAAGTGTATGATATGAGTGGATTGTTTAGCCATTCTCCATTTAACGGCGACATTAGTAAATGGGATGTGTCAAATGTGTGGAGCATGAGAGAAATGTTTGCACTCTCTCAGTTTAATGGCGATATTAGTGGGTGGAACGTATCAAACGTGACGGATATGGGAAGCATGTTTTGGAGGTCTAAATTCAATGGCGATATCAGTCATTGGGATGTGTCTAATGTGACGTACATGGCGTGTATGTTTAGCTGTTCTAAGTTCAATGGTGATATCAGCCGTTGGAATGTGTCTCGTGTGACAGATATGAGAGGCATGTTTGTTCATTCTCCATTCAATGGCGATGTCAGTCATTGGAATGTATCGAATGTGAAAGATTTTGGCTGTATGTTTGACGAATCTGCTACGGAATGGGCGATGTGTTATCCGTCCTGGTATAAGGGTAAGCGAGTAAATGGGATTGTTGCCGAGAACCGCGAAAATCTTATTGAAATTATTAAAGCCGCAATTAAAAGAAATGGCTCAGAGTGTGATTTGAATTATGTTGACGTGTCGCAAGTGACGGATATGAGATATCTGTTTGTTCATTCACAATTCAATGGCGATATTAGTGGGTGGGATGTGTCAAATGTGACAGATATGAGGGGAATGTTTAGAGATTCTCTGTTTGCAGGTGATATCAGTCAGTGGAAGGTCTCAAAAAAAACGGTCAAGGATAGCATGTTTTTAAACTCTGGTATTGAGAAAAACAATTGCTATCCATCTTGGTATGGAAAAGATGAACAGGTCCATAAGGTTGTTGCTCGGGATCGTGATCATCTTATCGAACTTATTGATGCGGCAATTGAAAGAAATGGTTATGAATGCGACTTGAATTTTATTGATGTGTCGCAGGTGACGGATATGAGTTGGCTGTTTGGTTTTTATCCGTTTGATGATGAAACGGATGAAGTCATTCCCGAAGAAGAATTGAATGAGTTGCAGAAAAAAGCTCAAAAAAGAAGTCAATTTTATGGAGATATCAGTCAATGGGACGTGTCGCATGTGACAAACATGAAAGCGATGTTTTTTCACTCTTGTTTTAATGGCGATATCAGTCAGTGGGATGTATCAAGCGTGAAAGACATGAGGGGGGTGTTTTTCTCTTCTCGATTCAATGGTGATATTGGTCGGTGGAATGTATCGAACGTGACGGATATGAGTATGATGTTTATTGACTCCAAGTTCAACAAAGATATTAGCCAATGGAATGTATCAAATGAGACGCTTAAGGATGATATGTTTAAAGATTCAGCTACGGAATGGGCGAATTGCTATCCGTCCTGGTATGGGATAGATGAACGGAACCAGAAAGTTGTTGCTACCGACTGTTATAATCTTATGGAGATAATTGATGCGGCGATTGAAAGAAAGGGCTTGCAATGTGACCTGAATTATATTGACGTGTCGCAAGTGACGAATATGCGCAAGTTGTTTGGGTTTAAGCGAATTTTTAATGATTACGGCGAAGAAATCCTCGATGAGGAGTATGATGAATGGACTCTAAAAACACGATTGAGAAACAAGTTTAATGGCGATATCAGTGGGTGGGATGTATCGAACGTGACGGATATGACGGATATGTTTCGCGGTTCTGATTTCAATGGTGACATAAGTCAATGGGATGTGTCGAATGTAACGAACATGGAAGGGCTTTTTGTCAGCTCAAAATTTAATGGCGATATCAGTCGATGGAATGTATCGAACGTGACGGATATGAACAATATGTTTGGCAGCACTGAATTCAATGGCGATATAAGCGGGTGGGATGTATCAAACGTGACTAATATGATGGGTATGTTTTGGGTCTCTGAATTCAACGGCGATATTAGTCAATGGGATGTGTCAAATGTGACAGATATGTATGGCATGTTTGAATGTTCTAAGTTCAATGGCGATATTAGCCATTGGGATGTATCTCATGTGACGAATATGAAAAACATGTTTTATAGTTCCGAATTCAATGGCGATATCAGTCAATGGAATGTCTCAAATGTGACGGAAATGAGCAGCTTGTTTGAATGTTCTAAGTTCAATGGCGACATCAGCCATTGGAATGTATCCCATGTGACGAATATGAAAGACATGTTTCATGGTTCCGAATTTAATGGTGATATCAGTCAATGGAATGTCTCAAATGTGACGGAAATGAGCGGCATGTTTCAATATTCAAAATTCAAAGGCGACATCAGTCAGTGGGATATGTCAAATGTTACAGATAAAGAGGATATGTTTGATAACGATGATGATATGATTGCCGAAAATGATGAAATGTTTGACGAAGATGATGAGTAGAGAGGAAAAAAATGAATTAATTTTTATAAAAAAATTATATTATGGTAAACAAAATTTTTATAGAAGGAGTTTTTATGCCTGCTGAACAAGAAAAAATTGTCGCTCTCGATTGCGCTCATCTTCAAAAGCTAATTGACGAGGCTATAATGAAGAATGGTCAAAACTGCAATTTGAACTACATTGATGTATCTAATGTTCGCCGTATGGAAGCTTTGTTTAAAAATTCCTCTTTTAACGGTGATATCAGCCAGTGGGATGTCTCCAATGTCGTCAATATGAAGGACATGTTTTGCAATTCTCAATTTAACGGAGATATTAGCAAATGGAACGTTTCCAATGTAACCTCCATGAGTGGAATGTTTAAAAATTCTGTTTTTAATAATAGCATAGCAGAATGGAATGTATCCAAAGTAACGAATATGAAGGAAATGTTCCGTGATTCACAATTTGACGGCGATCTCAGTAGATGGAATGTATCTAGCGTAAAGTACATGCAAAAGATGTTCTATGCATCTCGCTTTTGTGGAAATATTGGCAAATGGGATGTATCTAATGTGAAGAACATGGAAAAGATGTTCTTTGATACGCCGTACAATATGGATATTAGCGAATGGAACATTTCTAATGATTGCCAACGAAATGAAATGTTCAATCCAGAACAAAAAGATTTCATTCGAAATTACTTTAAAGGGGATTACTACCGAAAATTGAAGATCTGTTTTCCTGAAGATCTCAGGAGCTTGCTAGAAACAAAATATAAATGGGAATATTTTGAGTTTGGAATAAGTCCTGCTACGCGATGGTATGTGTCGCAGGTGTTTCAAAATGATATTGACAAATCCATTTTTTCATATACATTTTTCTTCCATTTGGTTGCGTATACCGCTCTTATGGATGAATATTTTAAAAAAGAATCTGTGGACTCACTAAAGGATTTCGGAACCAAAACTAAGTGGCTTTATTTGGGGTATAGAATATGGTTTTTTTTATCGAACTCAAGAAATAGTTCCAAAGAAAAATTCCATTGTAATGATTTAAAATCAATTATTAAAAATTTTGCTCTGGTGAATGGATTAGGAGAGTACCATAATTTCATTCGAGCTTGTATATTTGAAAAATTGTATGATGTGTTGAAAGAAGATATGTTAGAATTCGGTGTCCCCAACGACTCCGTAAAACGAGTACTCAAGTCAATTGATGCTGTAACTCCTAAAGTTCTCAATGCGCTGTCTAGGTTAAAAGTGTAGGTCTTTTATAAACTTTTGTTGAATGTGAAAAATTTTCCCCAAACGTCAAAAAATGCTTTGTGTTTACAATCTCCACTTATGTGACGATATTATATGGGTGAAAAATTGTTGTGTAATCTCAAAAAACTTTATTCATTAGAAGGAGTTAAATATGACAGATAAACAGTTCAAGGATGCTTTCACAGCTGCTGGTGGCTGGTTCTTTTTAACACAGTATAAATTGATTGATTCCTTAAAGGATAATCGAAAAGAATTGCTTGATAAGCTTTTTGAAAAAGGCTTTGATTCTGAGTTAGGTGGAACAAGAACGCGAATGGCGTCTGCTATCAAAATTATTAAAGAAGATCGTGCAAAAGAAGCTCTTGAAAAAATTAGAGATTCTAAGATGATTAATTCTAAACATCCAGAAGCGCATGATCTCGCAGAAGAAATTCTTGCAACTTTATAAATAAGTCTTTTTCCTCAGTTTCTTAGAGTAAAGAGCTCAAAGCCTCATCGACATTTCTGTTGGCGAGGCTTTTTTAACAAGGTTAATCCAAACTTTGAGTTTGTGATTTAATTTTATATTGTATATTTCTAAAAACATAAATGGAATTATTGAAAATTTTTATCCCAAAAGGAAACATGCTATGATTAAAGAATATTTGGAAAATGATTTCAGAGAAGACGTCAAAAATATCTTTAACACAGAACCAAGCGAGGATGGGTGGTTCTGCATCGGTAATTATCGCGGTTCTTTGCCAGAAATTCGAAAAAAGAACTTAGCTCTGTCTAAAAAAGAACCGGACCGTCACTTTGTTCTCTCTAGTATATTTCTTTTCCTTTATGCGGTTAATAATGCTGTGGAAGATGAAAAATTCTATAACCATACCATCCCTTCGGATGGAATTAAGATTTTCTATGAGGAACTGACAGGGTGGCCTCAGGTGTGGATGGATTTTTGGATGAGGTCATCCCGAGAAAATCGCGAAGAAGGTCTCCAACCAAAAGATGTTAATTATATTTTAGATAATTTCGGACTGATGAAAAACGGTATTCCTGACCGGTCTAGTGAATTTATGTTGTCGTGTATCTTCGCTACAATGCAGGGATTGCTGAACAAGGTTTTACTGATATGGAATGTTTCGGATGAGGCGAAGGTTGGCGTTTCACAAAGGGTGCAGTCACATTTGAATGGAATCCAAAATGTTCTGAAGGCAGGGTACAAACCCATAGAACCGGAACAGGAACAAGAAAAAAAAGATGTCGATTTAGCGACTCCCCAAAGCAATCTATATAATGCTCCTGACGATGTATTCGAAGATATTTAGTGCTTAGTATATAATCCTGGGCTCCACTAACTTTTATGTTGGTGGGGCTTTTTTAACATGGTTAATCTAGGCTTTGAGTTTGTGATTTAATTTTATATTGTATATTTCTAAAAAACATCAAAGAGGATTTATTATGATCGCCCAGAATAGAGAACATCTCATTGAATTAATAGATAAGGCTATTGAAGAAAATGGTCTTGAATGCGATTTGAATTTTATCGATGTATCGCGTGTGACGGATATGAGCTGGTTGTTTGAGGATTCTCAATTTATTGGTAATATCAGTCAATGGGATGTGTCAAATGTGAAAGATATGTATGGCATGTTTGCATCGTCTAAGTTCAATGGCGATATTAGCCATTGGGATGTATCTCATGTGACTGATATGAGTATGATGTTTGTTAATTCCGTGTTTAACAAAGATATTAGTAAATGGAATGTGTCCAATGTGACTGATATGAGCAACATGTTTTTCAATTCTTGGTTTGCTGGTGATGTTGAATTATGGAATGTTGCCGAAGGAACTTGTATTGATGATATGTTTACCAATTCTAATTTGGAATGGGCTAATAGTCTTCCTTTATGGTATAAAAAAATTGTACCGGAAAAAAAGGTTGTTGCTGAAAATAGAAAACATCTTTTGTGTATCATTGATGCCGCTATTGAAAAAAATGGTTTAGAGTGCGATTTGAATTACATCGATGTGTCGCATGTGACTGATATGAGTAATTTATTTGGTGTTGGGGATTATGATTATTGCGACGATTTGGCAATAACTGGTTTTGCTTGTGTACCTAAGAAAATTAAGAATCGATGCTTTTTTAATGGCGATATCAGCCAATGGGATGTGTCGAATGTGACTAATATGAGTGGAATGTTTTGGTGGAGCCGTTTTATGGGCGATATTAGTAAGTGGGATGTTTCAAAAGTGACAGACATGAGCTTAATGTTCTGTTATTCCGAATTTGATGGCGATATAAGTCAATGGAATGTATCAAATGTGATTAATATGTATTCAATGTTCTCTTATACAAGGGAAATATTCTGTGGTTTTAGTGATGATATCAGTCAGTGGAATGTATCAAATGTGAAAAATATGGACGAAATGTTCTATGATTCCCTTTTTATTGGTGACATCAGCCTGTGGAATGTTTCTGATGATGTCAGTATGGATAATATGTTCTCGGATTCTATTCTAGAGGAAGAAAATTCCCTTCCGCCTTGGTATAAGGAAAAATAAAACGATATAGACCCGTCGGCATTCAAACCGGCGGGCCATTTTTTTTGCGTAAAAGAATTTCATATAAAAAAACTCCGCAGATTAAAGCCTGCGGAGCTTTCTCATTTTAGAATCCCATCTTTCTTCTGTTGCAGCCATCCTTCGCTTCGACTTCTTTTTCGAGAGCGTCAGCAATGCATTCGGCGGTGAGCTTATGCGCGGGCAAGTAACGCAACTGGTTGTAGACCGCACTGAAATCGCCCGGGGCGAGCGTCGTCATGTGCTTGACCTGTGCGGGGCATTCGAGCTTGGGGAAGAACGAGTGCCATACGGTTTCGATTCCTTCGCGGGTGAGGTAATCGAATTTGACCTTGATCGCGAAGCGACGGCGGGAGGCGTTGTCGAGTCGAGCGTTGAAATTTGTGGCGGCTATGAAAATCCCGTTGAAGTTTTCCATCTGCGTCAAGAGTTCGTTGACTTGTGTCACTTCGAAGTTGCGGACGGCGCCATTGCGGTCGTTCAAGAAGCTGTCGGCTTCATCGAAGAAGAGAATGGCTTTTTGTTCTTCGGCTTCTTCGAAAGCTACTTTGATTTTGGCTTCGGTTTCGCCGACGTACATCCCGAGCAAGTCGCTAGCGCGTTTGACGACTAGATTCCTGTTCAGTTTGCGGGCGAGGAATCGCACGAATTCTGTCTTGCCGGTTCCCGGTGCGCCGTAGAGCAGAATGTTCAGTGATTGTGCAGCATCTTTGTCGTTAAGCTTGTCCCAGATTCCATTGAAATTTTCTGCAATTTCAACAATGTCGTCAATGTTCTGGTCTATGTTGAGCCCGGTCAGCGTGTAAGCGGGAGCGTGCGTTGTCTTTTCGCGGGTGTTGTCGCGGGCGATGTTGAGCAAATTCGCGTGGGCATCGAGCATCTTGCGGATGACGGTGACCGCGATTCCCTTGTCCTGCTTGGCGGCGGGAATGGCATTTTGGACTGCCTTGGTGTAGCCTCCGACCGTAACGGGATATTCCGCAGCGATGTTCTGGATATCTTCTTCACTGATCATGTCGGGAACGTGGAGCGCGTTCAACACGGAGTGCAGCTGCAAAGCGCGTTTTTCCGCCGTAAAGTTCTTGAATTCCATCGAAAAGTCGAAACGGCGGCGGGTGCTTTCTTCGACGAACGTCATGGAATTCGAAATCCAGATGATGGGCGTGTGGATGTCTTCCATGAGCATGTTGAGCATCCCTTTTTCAAGCCAGTTCAGCATCTGGTCGGCTTCATCGACGAGGATGATGGCGTTTGTGTTTTCGCACTGCCAGGCGGCGAGTCGGAGTGTGCGCACGCGGCGGCGGAGAATCGCGTCGTACATGCCGCCTTCGCCACCGAATCGGTCTTGCTCCGCCGGCGCCTTGATGGTGTACATCTTGAGCCCGAGTTCATTGGCGAGTGCTTTTGAAAGCTCTGTCTTGCCGGTACCCGCGCGACCGTAGAACAGAATGTTGAGCGGCTTCTTGTAATCGTGATTGGCGAGCAAGTACACGAGCGTGTCTGCTTCCGGGCGGTCCTTGGCGAGCGTCTCGAACGGAATTTTGGAATCTTCGGCAATGCCGATATCGCCAACTTTGGTAATCTCGTTTTGACCATTCAGGTGGCGGACAATGTCCCCGTCCAGATCCATATCGTTGTCGAGAATGCCGAGCTTGGAAATGAGCGCATCGCTGTTGGTCAGTTCAGAAAGGCGCTGCTTGGAAAGTCCGGTCGCGATGGGGATGAGTTCCAAGTCCTTTTCCGAGAAACGAGTCCTCATCCCGCAAGTCAAGCGTCTCTTGACGCCCTTGACTTCCATTTCGTCGTATTCCTGAATCCAGAGATAGAGAATGATTTCGATTTCGTCGTCGCTCAGGTGGAACATTTCCTGAAGCTTTTCGACGCGCTGCATGGTCGAATCGCTTTCATCGGTGCCCTTGTTGAGTTCTTGCCAGGCGAATTTCATGAACAGCGGGATGACGGTGTTGAGGAAACGCTTCCATTCATCATCGGTGAAAACGTCCTTGGTAAGGTGTTTGATGTTTTCGATGCTGCGGGCAACCTCGATGTGGAAATCTTTGTGCGGGTATTTTTTGAGGAAGATTGCGCCGTGTGGACCACAGTAGTTTCCTCGTGCGACAGCGAGCGGTGCGGAACCTTCGAGCTTATTTTGTCTGTCAATTTGGGCGAGTGCGTTGACGAGCTCGGTTTGCGTTTCAAAATCCATGAGGCCGACGACCGCTTCGGGGTTGAGATAGTTTTGATTAGCTTGTAAGTAACGAACCCAGTATTCCAGCACTTTCAAGAGCGTGAACTTGGAGCTTGTGCAACCTTGCGGAGTGTTGCTCTGGAGCTTGTTGGCGATGTTCTGGAAGTATTCTTTTTTATTCATGATGACCTCATATATAGGCGAGAATACTGCACCTTTTATTCAAAAGGGTACAATATCCCCAAAATTTTTTTTCATGGGGGCGTTTAAAAAAGAATTTTATGGAAATTAAAATTGAAAAATGAATTTTAGTGTATGCATAATTTTTGCATCACGTTTCCAAATATAGTAAAAATGACTTTTTTTGTCAAGGGTTAAATATAGATTTGCGCTTGAGAAGAAATTCTTTTTCTTGTTTACATATTGCAAATTATAAGCGATATATAAATGAGGCTTCAAGGAGATGGTATATGTTTGAAATTCTTGAAAAGATGATTAGTGGTATTGGAACACTCGGCAAGAGCCTTGTTATCGGTGTTTTCGGTATTCTTGGCTGTAGCGAGGATAGTTCCGAATGCGTTCCTCAGACGGAGATTGTTGAGCAATCTTTTGAAATGCATCGCGATCCTGCTCAACAGGAATATCATGAGGAGATGCTTTCGATGACATTGCACAAACCGGGGGTATGTTTTAAAAAGCTCCGCCCTGAAATGGATAGCGCTATTTCAGTGGTTGTGAGTGTTTATCATATAGCATCGAATGATGAAGAATACAAACCGCTAATTACAAGTGCCAATGATTACGAAGGGCATTCTGCAGGGTCTGCTCATTATGTGGGGGCGGCACTTGACTTTAGAATCAAGAATATGGGGAGCCTTGAAAAACGTATAGAGATTGCGCAAATGGTGCGTGACTTCTTGGGAAAACGTTATACAGTCTTGCACGAAGATATTGGGCAGGAGAACGAACACTTGCACGTCCAAATGCGTAATGGAACGTACAACCGCAATGTCGAATGGGATTAGCCCCTTTGTGCTTAAATATCAAAAAATCCCTGCCACTTGCTGTGACAGGGATTTCTCAAATCCAAAGTGATTTTTACTTCTTCTTCGTCTTCTTGCTTTCGAGCCATTCGTCGAAGGTAATG
>Ga0310690_10004015_pt1 | contig 21422 bp, 17 predicted proteins | sample AusTroGonzalo_MG_2_FD_207661 | JGI IMG/M metagenome (GOLD analysis project Ga0310690, IMG submission 207661) | Bovine rumen microbial communities from tropical cattle in Woodstock, Queensland, Australia - Gonzalo_04 (v2) (version 2) | ecosystem: Host-associated > Mammals > Digestive system >... | reverse complement strand
CAGTTTGCCGTCCCGGACGAAAACCGACTTGTTGTAGTCCACCGCGTCGAGGATCTGACCGTCGTAAAGACGGCTGGCGACGCCGCCGGCGAGGGCCACCAGATCGGCCAGTCGCATACCCTGGGATATGGTGTACATCCCCGGTTTGTTTATCGCGCCGGAAATGCTCGCCGTCTCGGACTTTATATCCAGAAGCGATATGCCGACCTTGGGATTGCGGATGTAATTGGAAAGCCTCTTTTCGATGGCGTGCGAAGCCTGATCCAGCGTCATGCCGGAAATTTTGAGCTGCCCCACCAGCACCATGCCGATGCAGCCGTCGGTGGTGACCACGGTTTTTTCGATCGACAGATCCGAGTGGTTGTAGACGGTGATGGCCAGAGCGTCGCCGGAATTGATGGTATACTGCTGTTTGCGATTGTCGTATTCCATCACCAGGTTGCGGAGCGTCGCCTTGCGCTCCGATTCGAGGAAGACCGACGCTTCGAGCATGGAACTGTCGTTGTCGGAAAGCTCTTTCAATCCGCTCATATTTTCGGTGAACCGGTTGTAGCATCCGGCGGCGAAACACAATGCGGCGGCGATGAAAAGACGGCATACTCGTGCTGACGGTTTCATGCTTGTTCCTCCTGCTGGTGCTGGTTGTGCTTGCCGGTTTTGCTCGGACTTTCGGACAAGATGGTCATGACGGAGAGCGCGGTCTTACGCTGAAGCTCGATGAGCTGGCGCAGCATCTTGCGCGGGGTCTTCTTGGCGCCGACGGCGAACATCGCGCCGTCGCACAGCGAAATGATCTGATCGAGGAAAAGGCGGTCGCTGCGCAGCGACGCCGAGTGCCTGATGAAGATGAGGTCGTAAGAGTTGCGGAGTATGTCCATATCCTCTTTGAGCAGCATCTGCTCCGACGGCGACAGATAGTGCTTGCTGGAGACCGGCAGGAAGCCCTTGCCGCCCGAATAGATGACGATGCCGGTATCCGCAGGCGGATACGCCTCGTAGTCGAAGTTGTCGGCCAGCACCATGTCGATCACCAGCGTTTTTTTGCCCGACATGGCGTAGCTCCATTCGAAAGCTTCAAAGAGCGACGGTATCAGTTTGCCGCCGGGCAGCGTCCCGGCAAGCACGATGTGATGCTCGTGGTCCGACATCTGGAAGTTGTGGCAGATCGTGCTGAATGACATCTGTTCCTTGCGCTTGGACTCGAACATTTCCTCCGTCGCCGGCAGCGTCCCGAGGAAACGCAATTCCGGTATGATGGCGAGCTCCTGCGCGCCGGAAACCTTGCCGACCCAGAACTCCAGCAGCACCGCCAGCGAGGAAAGCAGAAATGTCAGCGAGATCGCCGAAAAGACGTAGACGAAGATGTCTTTCTTGTCTTCGAACGCCGAATTGCCGTGCGCCCCCTGCGACTGCTCGCTGATCCGCAGGTCGTTTTTGATCAGCGGCAGCAGGGTGCTCACCTCGGCGAGGTGGAGGCGGAGTTTTTTCTGCGACTCCTGATAATTGCTGTACCGGCGGTTGAGGGTCTGGAGCCGCGGCATGATCTCGCGGTAACGCTGGAATTTGGTTTCGGATTCCTTTATCTCCTCGGTCAGGACCATCATCTCGGCGCGCCGTTCATCCAGCTCTTTCCGCACGCTCTTCAACGTGGTGATGATCGCGGCGGTCTCTTCGAAATGCTCGAAGTCGTTGCTGTTTATTTTCTTTTCGTCCAAGAATTTGCGCAACCGGTCGCGAATGGCGTCGCGGCGCGACAGCAAGGCGAGCACCTTGGGATTCTGATCGGTGTAGTCCACCTCGGCGCGCGTGATCTCGGCATCCAGCTTCTTCAATGCGGCGAGCTGTTCGTTCAGGAATTTTTCGTTGGCGATCAGCTCCGGATTCATGTCGGCGTGCGACTTTTCCAAGTTCTTGCAGCGTTTTTCCAGCGTGCCGATGGTGATGGCGAGTCTGGTCTGCGCCAACCGCTGATCGCTCAATTTCTGGCGCAGTATCTCGAACTCCTTGTCCAGCGCGTTGCTTTGCAGTGGCACGCCCAGTTCGTTTTTCTCGTTGTCGATATGGCGGAGTTCTTCGGAGATATCCTCGTATTTCTTTTTCAGCGACTCCTCCATGCCTTGCAGGCGCGCGGTGCGATCCTCGATATAGGCGTTGATGCAGTATTCGGCGAAAGCGTTGGTCTGGGCGACGGCGGCCTGTTTGTCGCGCGAACTGACCCGGACGTCGAAACGATCCACCTTGCGGTTGCGTTCTATCGCCGCCACCGTGATCTTGGAGCGCGTATTTTTCTGCTTGTCGTCGGCCCCGCCGGAAATTTCATCCAGAAAGCGGTTCTTCAATGTGCCCTGAGAGAGTATCTGCAGCACGTACTGGGGATTTTCCGCGGGGATGTTGACCGTCGTTTCCGGATGGTAATAAAGTATCACCTGCGCCTCGTAGCGGTCGGGCGAAAATACCGCCTTGAGGTGCGCGATCAGCAGGATCGTACCCAAAATGAATACGAAAACGACTATCAGCAGCGGGATGTGGCTGCCGAACATCGTTTGTAGCAATTGGCGCAACTGTTTCAACTTCTTGAGTCGCTCCAGTTCTTTTTCCGAAAAAGTATCCATTAAACGAATAAGCCCCGCGAGGCAGAATGTGCCATCACTGAATACATCTGAATAATATATCGCCGGATGCCTTGAATTTCAAGCAAATATGTCGCCGGAAGACGCGTTTTTCGCGCATATCCGGCTTGATCGGGGGGACTGAAGCGGGGCGGGATCAGTTGAAATATCCCCACAGCCGACGGATGTTTTCGGGGCAGCGAGGACACTCCTCCGTTGCCGCCAGCATCCGGCAGAGCATGCCGGCGACCGTCACGACCGGGGCGTCGAAGATCGCGCACGGCGGACGGTATCCGCCGCGGCGCCGGAGCCAGCGCAGAAGATTTTTGACCGACCGCTCTTTTTGGGCGATCCGGTGCAGTCCCGCTTCGATCTCGCCGGGGGCCGCCCCGTCGGCGCATCCGGCGACGCGCCGGGCCGCGCCGATGAAAAAACGGCGGCAATTCCGCCACTCGACCCACGGATCGTCCGGCAGATGCGGATGCGGTTCGGTCTTGTAGCGGAATGCGGCGGCATAGTATTCCGCCGTTTCCGGCGGCATGCCGTTTTCGGCCGCGTACCGGCGGAACTCCTCCACCCGGTCGACTCCGCTCCAACGGTAGCGGCCCGAGGCGATCAGCAGCGCGTCGCCGCCGCCCAGGACCGACTTGTTCAAATTGCGCACGATGAAGTCGCCGTCGCCGCCGTCTTTCAGCGCCTCGCCGGCGAGGAGCAGCCCCATGCCGCGGTTCAGCAGCAGCCGCACCGCCTCGGTGACGGGGAGTTGCGCCGCGTCAAGCTCCGGAATGTGATTTTCGAATCCGTCGCCGCCCCAGATCGGTTTCCAGCCGCGCCGCAGCTCCTGAAACATCAGCGTTGAGCTGACGCCGCGCAACGACGACAGCTCCTTGACCGGGCTGAAGTCGACGGCGACGCCGAGTTTTTCCGCCCACCGGGCGGATATTTCGGCGATGGTTTTTTCGATCTCCCGGCGTTCGCTCCGGGCCGCGCCGTCGGAAAATACGAATATGTCCAGATCGTTGTACAGCCGGTCGCCCTGCGGAGTGTGCAGCACGCCGCCTTCTCCGCGCCCGTAGCCGCCCCCGAGGACGACCTGGGCCAGCTTCGGCGGATGGAGTTCTTCGATCTCCGCGGCGATCCCCGCCAGCGCTTGGTCGAGAAATGCGGTGAGCTCGCCGCTCGGTATCAGAGTGTATTTTTTGTCATTCACTTTCGGTTCGGTCTCATCGTTTCGGTTCGGTCAGAATGAACATCCGTTTGAGCAGACTGGCGGTCACCACCGCCAGTATGGCGCGTATGCTCCGGTGGGTGCGGAAGTACACATCCGCGAAATCCTGATAGCGGTCGTCCTGCGGGAGTATCCACTGGTCGGAAAAGCGGAAGACGTAGTCGCTGCTGCGCGCGCCGTTGCGCACCAAATCGGCATTTCCGGTGACGACGCGGGGCAGCGCCGGGTAGATGTGGAACACGTATTTGAAGAACGGCAGTTTGCGGAGCCATTTGAACGCCAGCGCCAGCAAATATCCCGGCAGCAGCCAGATCAGCAGAAACAGCGCGATGACGGACTCCGCGACGGAGAATCTGTCGGCGCCCCGGTCGGCAGTGTCGCCGACGAGAAAATGGTCTTCGAGGTCGACGTGCGCTCCGGAACGAACGTCGATCACCGTGCGCCCGGAAATTATCTTGTCTTCGATATGCATTCGCCTGCCGATGTAAGTGTTGCCGAGGATTACCGCCCGTTTGACGTACGAGCGGTCGTCGATCAACACGTTGCTGCCGATGATGACGTCGCCGTCGATCACCGTGCTGCGGCCGATGCAGCTGTTGTCCTGCACGATGAGCGGCGTTTTGAGCTGGCACCCGAACAGAGTTATGACGTTTCGGCCGATGCCGAAGCTGCTGTCCGATGAAAATCCGGGCAAATTGTATATCCCCGGCGCGTTGAGCAACCGCATGTTCAGATCGAAGTAGCTTTTCACCGAGTCCATCCGCAGCAGCGGGCAGAAGCATTGTCGCAGGGCTCCGTCGCGGAGCAGGTATATGCCGTCCGGCAGCATGTCGTCCGGCTGCGGCGGCACGGGACGCATGTCGTCGAAAAGTTGGCGGATATCCGGCAGATCGGGCAGCACCTGCCCCCAGAAGATCAGCAGATCGTCATCCGGCAGCCTCCCCTCGTGCTGTTCGAAAAGCTGCCGCGGACAGCCGACGTCGGTGCTGGGCAGATAGTGGATGTGCGTCGACCAGAAAGCGCCGTCTCCGAGACTCTCTTTCAGTTCTGGATGGAAGAAACAGTCGGCGATGAAGACGTCGGTGACTTCCAGCAGCGAACACATGTCGATGGCGTGACGGGCCCAGCTCTTGCCGCCGATAGGCATTTCGGCCGGGCTTTTGCCGGGAAGCGTCTCCCATATCCAGCCGTTGTTCTGATATCCGGCGTAAAGACATGCTTTCATGGTGTCAGTAAGCTCCTTTGCCGCTCAGGATCGCGGGGACGGTGCGCAGCAGGATCGTTATGTCTTTCCAAAGGCTCTGCGAACGGATGTATTCCTTGTCCAAACTCACCTGCTGCTTGAAAGGTATGTCGCTGCGTCCCGAGACCTGCCAGAGGCAGGTGAGTCCGGGTTTGACCATCAGCCGCTTGCGGTCCTCGAGCGAATACAGTTTGACTTCCGACGGCAGCGGCGGCCGCGGCCCGACCAAACTCATGTCGCCGAAGAAGACGTTCATGAACTGCGGCAGCTCGTCGATGCTGGTGCGGCGGATTATCCGGCCGATCGGGGTGATGCGGGGATCGTTCTTCATTTTGAAGATCACGCCGTCGGCGGATTGGTTCTGCGCCATCAGCTCCGCCTTGCGTTTTTCCGCGTCCACGTACATGCTGCGGAATTTGTAGAACGGGAATTGTCGACCGAATCGGCCGACCCTTATCTGCACGAAGAACACCGGTCCGCGCGAAGTGACCTTTATCAATATCGCCACCAGCAGCAACAGCGGCGACAGCAGTATCACCGCCAAAAGCGAAAAGACGATGTCGAAAGCGCGTTTCGTCATGTGCGAAAGCCGCACCGTCAGCCGCCACGCCCACATGCGCCGCTCGGAACTATGGTGGAGCGTTTTGCGTTCCCTCATTTCGCCGAGTACGCGCTGTATGTCTTCTTCGAGACGCTGCTGCCGATTGGTCATCTTGCTCATTGGATCAGGATTGCCGGTTGCGCCGTATCACGAATATCGACTCGTTGAGCCCGCAGTAGCGCTGGCGGCTGATCTGCGAAGCGATGCTGCTGATTATCGGGACTCCGCGTCCGTGGATGGATAATTTGTCGTTCAGGTCGTCGAGCGATCTTTCCGCCTGGTCGTGCGGCATGAAGAGGCCGTTCCACTCTTTGCCGTGATCCCAGATGATGATCTTGAGGAATCGTTCTTCGGCGCAGAGCTTGATGGCGATGTATTCGTTGATCTTCTCGTATTCGTTGAGGCCGTGGAGTATCACGTTGACGAGATACTCTTCCAGAAGCAGTTCGGCATCCACCGAAATTTTTTCCTCGCCGTAGTACTTGGAGACGAACTCCGACGCCTTTTCGCAGATCACGTCGACGGCGTCCTTGTCCGCCGGTACGCGGCAGGAAAAGACGTATTCCCGCTCGGTGAGGCGCGGCTTGCGGATCAGCACCAGCGAGAGGTCGTCCTGCGGATGCACATATCCGAACTGCTCCAGCGAGTGGTAATAGCGGAACGGCAGCGATATGGACGTTTCCTCTTTCTGAGTGTCCTTGATGAGGATGCTGGCGAGCTTGTGCGCCATCTTCATATCCATGAATTTTTCGCCGTCCTTGTCCTTGGAAAGATCCATCAGACCGTCCGACCAGAAGAGGAACACCGACGAATCCGAGAAGTGGTATTCCACGTTGTCCGCATCGGTGTAGACGGTGTTCTTGACCATGCCGAGCGGCATGCTGCCCTTGTTTTGGGGATTGATGTTTTCGATCTTTCCGGTATTGGCGTCGACGCAGAGCAGATCCATGTAGCCGGCGTTCTGGTAACGTATGTAATTGTTCTCGAAATCGATGTACGCGATAAGCGCGCTCATGTACACGATGTTGTGCAGATGCTGGCAGAAGAAGTCGTTGATGTCCGAAGCGATCATGCACGGCCTCGTGGCGCGGCCGCGGTCCTGAAGGATCGCCTGCGTCATGAACGACTGGATGGCCGACATCGCCAGCGCGGAGTGGGTCCCGTGGCCGGAGACGTCGCCGAAGATGAAAAGCGCGCGGTGCTCGTCCAGCGGCAGCCATTCGAAGAGATCGCCGCTGACCCGCGAGAACGGCTTGTAAAAACAGCTGAATTCATAGCTGTCGCTGAAGTAGACCCACGGCGGCAGCATCGCCTGCTGCAGCAGACTGGCGAGAAACCAGTTGCGGGTTATTTTGCTCATCAGCTGCTGCAGATTGTTTTCGGCCTGATAGGCTCCGACCACCTGCCGCAGTTTGGAGATCATGAATTTGCGGTCGACGTTCTCCGGGATGTAGTACGAGTGCGGGTCTTCGACGATCTGGTCGATGAGCCGGGCGTCCGACCAATAGAAGAGCGGGGTGATGAAAAGTATCGGCAGCTTGGCGTCGCGGTCCCGGATCGTCCGTCGCATCTTGAGTCCCGCGTCGGGGTCGTTGCCGATGTCGTAGATCACGGCGTCCAGTTTTTCGTGCTTGACCTTTTTGGCGACTTTTTCCTGGGAATCGACCGCTATGATATGGACGTTGGAACCGGCGAAGAAGTTTTCCAACGAAAATGCTACCATCTCGTTATGGCTCAACAGCAGAACGCGATAGCTCTGGCTGCTGTTGCTCGAGATCATTCGGGCGGTGTTGTTAAGGTCCAGTCCCAGCATTTCAGATCACTCCAAAAAACGGCAGGGTCCGTGTTCGGATCCCACGGCCTGTTTAACTCATATTTCACAGAGGATTAAATATAGCCTAAATTCGCCGTTTTTCAAGCATCGAACCGAATGGCGCTGGCGAAAAAACGGGGCCGGCGTCCGGAGTGCATTTTCAGGGGGAAAGGGCATGGTGAAATATGCCTCGCGGCGGCGGGATGCCGGAGCGGATCGTCGGGGCGGCGTCCGTGACGTTTCGGCCCGAAGCGGAATATGGGTTTTTTAAAACTTGCAAAACATCGTGCGCGGTGGTAAATTATGTTCTTGTTGTATATGCTCGGATAACTCAAAATTGTGGGTATGATATCATGAATTTCGAATTCAAGAATGTCGGCGACGTTACGGAAGTATCATTGGAGGGGCGTCTGGTCGCTTCGTGCTCCGAGGAGTTCAAGGATGCGATGTTCGACCGACTGCGCGATTCCAAGCGCGTGCTCATGGATCTGCGAAAAATGGGGCACATAGATTCGTCGGGTCTCGGCGCGCTGGTCTCGGTGCTGCAGTGGGTCAACTCCAACGGCGGGGCGCTCAAGCTCTTCGGGCTGCAGTCGCGTCCGAAGATCGTATTCGACATCACCAAGGTCTATCGGGTCTTCGAGATATTCGAAACGGAGGAGGAGGCGCTCGCCTCGTTCAACGCACCGCCTCCGGCCGCCGAGTGACCGCAAGCCGCTTTTTCCCTGTCCATGTGCCGACTGGTCAGCATTTTGGTGCGTTCCGGGAACGACGAAAGGTTCATCGGGGCCACGCTTCGGGCGATCTTCGATCAGGATTGTCCGCTGCCGTTCGAAGTCATCTGCTGCGATGACGCTTCGACCGACCGCACCCCGGAAATAATAGCCTCGTTTCCGCAGGCCGTGCTGCTGCCGCGTCCGGAGGGGGAATATATCCCCGGCAGGCGTCTCAACTACATGGTGAGCCATTGTCGCGGCGACATCGTCGTATTCAACAACGCCGACGCGGTGCCGCAGGGCAGACGCTGGCTGATCGATCTCATCACCCCGCTGCTCGAGGGCCGCGCCGACGCGGTGTACGGCAACCAGCTGCCGCGTCCGGATGCGAAATATTTGGTGCGCAAAGACAATCTGCGCGCTTTCGGCGACGGCAGGATCGCGGCGAAATGGCATTTTTTCTTTTCGCTGGCGACTTCGGCGGCGCGCCGCGCCGATCTCGTGGAGCATCCGTTCGACGAGCGCATCCGCTACTCCGAGGATGTCGAATGGGCGCATCGCCGCAACATCCGGATCGTCTACGTGCCGGAGGCGCGGGTCGAGCATTCGCACAACTACACGCTGGCGCAGCTCGAACGGCGCTTTTACGGCGAGGGGCGCGCCGATGCGCAGATATTCGGTTCCACGCCGCCGCTGTGGCGCGAACTCGTCTCCGCGGCCGTGGAATCGCTTCGGGATCTCGTATTTCTGCTGAAGCATCCCGCCGGACTGGCGGAACTGCCGTTTTCACCCGTGCGCCGGTTCGCACAGCGGTACAGCCATTGGAAAGGGGGGCGCGACTATGCCGGAAGAAAAGAGGCTTAAAGTCCTCCATCTGGTGCGGCGTTTCGCCTTCGAGGAATGGGGCGGCACCGAAACGGTGGTTTGGAACTGCGCCCGGAAACTTCGCGATTGCGGCATCGTTTCCGAAATATTCGCCACTCGTGCCTGCTCCGCCGTCGGCGACGAGGTGCGCGACGGGATACCGATCCGGCGCTTCGATTACTTTTACCCGTACTGGCCGCTCGGCAGGGAGCGGATACTTGCGCTCGACAAGAAAGGGGGCAATCCGCTCTCGCCGGGGTTGTTCAAGGCGCTGCGCGAGTTCGATTGCGACCTCATCCACATCCACACTTCCGGTCGTCTCGCGCAGGAGGCGATATCGATCGCCCGGCGTCGCCATATCCCTGTCGTGGTCTCGTTCCACGGCGGCTGCCGCGACGTGCCCGAGGCGGAGGTGCGCGAAATGCTGCGGCCGATCCGGCACACGCTGCGCTACGGCGGGATCCTCGACCGACTGGCGGGGCGGCGCTTCGACGTGGCCCAGGCGGCGGACGCGCTCATCTGCGTCGGCGCCAACGAGGAAAAGATATTGCGGGCCCAATATCCCGCCAAGAGCATCATCTACCTGCCGAACGGCATCGACCCGGAGCGCTTTTCGCGCCGCGTCGAATGGGATTTCCGCGAAAAATACGGCGTGCCGCGCGAACGGCTGTTATGCTGCTGCATCGCCCGCATCGACTACCAGAAAAACCAGCAGGCGCTGATCCGCGCCGCCGCGCTGCTCCGCGACCGCGGCGTGGATGCCGGGGTGGTGCTGATCGGCCCCGTCACCGCCGAGTGGTACGCCGACGAGATGCGGAAACTGATCGCCGAGCTGGATATGGAGTCGCGCGTAATTTGGCTGCCCGGCGTCGGCGCGGACGACGATCTGCTGCCCGCCGCTTTGCAGGCCGCGGATTGTTTCGTCCTGCCTTCGCTCCACGAACCGTTCGGGATCGCCGTTTTGGAAGCGTGGAGCGCGGGCGTCCCGGTGGTGGCTTCGCGTATCGGCGGGCTGCGTTATCTGATCCGCGAGGGCGAAAACGGGCGTTTCTGCGATCCCGGCGACCCCGGGACTATCGCCGACGCCGTCGAGTTGTGCCGCCGCGAGCCCGAGGCGACGCGCCGCATGGCGGAAAACGCCAGGCGCGAGGCGGAGGAAAAATATTCCTGGGCGAAGATAACCGGAAGACTGGCGGCCTTTTACCGGGAGGTGGCGGATGGCGTGCGCTGATGTGAAAAAGGTGCTGTTCGTCTCGGAATTCTCCGGTTTCGCGGGGGGGATCGAACGCTTCATTTTCAACACGGCGCAGCTGCTGCGCGGCGCCGGGATCGAGGTCTTCGGGCGATTCGAGCGGCCCGCCCGGGATTCGGCGCACTTCCTCTGCGCTTTCGACCGCGTCTGCCACTCCGACGACGAAGCGGAAGTCGATCTGGCGGTCGTTCATAAGATCGCCGATCCGGATCGTCTGGAAAAATTGCTGGAGCGCTTCGGCGACCGTCTGGCGCTCTATATCCACGACCACGATTATTACTGTCCGCGCACCTACCGCTACACCCCTTTCGGGCGGCGCGACTGCGTACGCCCCTATTCGACGGCGCGGTGCGCCATGTGCGCCATGGCGTCTTCGCCGCGCCGCTGGCAGGGCGGTTTTTTCGGCGAGCTGGCGGCTCGGAGCTGGAAATGCCGGAAGCGTCTCGAGCTGATGCGTCGGGTATCCCAAGTGGCGGTGCTGTCGGAGTTCATGCGCGGCAACCTCGTCGCCAACGGTTTCGATCCGGGGCGCATCACGGTCATCCCGCCGCCGATCGCCGCGCCTGAGGAGCTGCCGCCGCGCGGGGACAACAATCCGCCGCGACTGCTTTTCACCGGTCAGCTGATCCGCGGCAAGGGGTGCGATCAGCTGTTGCGCGCCCTGCCGCTGGTGCGTCATCCGTTCCATTTGGTGATCGCCGGAGACGGCAACCAGAAGCCGGAGCTGGAGCGCCTCGCCGCCCGGATGGGCGTGGCGGGCAGGGTCACTTTCGCCGGATGGGTCGCGGAACCGGAAAAACTGCTCTTGTCGAGCGACGTGGCGGTGCTGCCGTTTTTCTGGCAGGAGCCGTTCGGCATGGTGGGGCCGGAGGCGTTGGCGCGGGAGATCCCCGTGGTGGCTTTCCGCACCGGCGGCGTGGACGAGTGGCTGCGTGACGGCGAAAACGGCTTTGCCGTGCCGCCGCGCGATATAGCGGGTTTTGCCGCCGCGGTCGACCGACTGCTGGCGGATCGTGAACTGAGGCGCAAATTCGGCGCCGCAGGCAGAAATATGGTGCGGGAACGCTTTTCCGGCGCGGAGTTCGTCCGGCATTTCCGCAATTGGATCAATGGGGGTGTGATATGAGGATCCTTTTCAGCTGTATCCCGTTCGATCACGGGCGCTCCGGCATCTCGGTCTACATGCGCCAGACGGTCGCGGCGCTGGCGCGGGCGGGGCATGAACTCACACTGATTCTCGAGCCGGAGGCGGCGGACAACCCGGCCTTCGACGGATTCGAGCGGATCGTCGCTCCGAGTTACGTCCGACGTCCGGTCCTGAGCATGCTGTGGCATCTGTTCATCCTGCCGTTCAAGATCAAACGCAGGAAGTACGACTTGTTCTATATCGCCGCCGCCAACCGGCGGGCGGTGGCGTTCTCTCCGGTGCCGACGGTGGCGGTGGTGCACGATCTGGCGGCGCACCGTCTGCGCGACAAATACGACCGTCTGCGCACTTTCTACCAGATCAAGATCCTGCCTTATTTCGCACGCAATGCGGAATATCCGGTTGCGATCAGCGAGGCAACCGCGGCGGATATGACCGAGTTCATGAAGATCCCCGCCGAAAAGATCATCGTCAGCTGCAACGGATTGTCGCTGCCGCCCGCGTCGTCGGGCGACACGTGGCTCAAGCGCAACGGTCTCGAACCGGGGGGATACATCCTTTACGTTTCGCGTCTCGAACACCCGGCGAAGAATCAGTACCGGCTGATAAAGGCGTATGAAATGCTGCCGCCGGAGATGACGGAACGCTACGCTCTGGTGCTCGGCGGCGCCGGTTGGACCGGCTGCGGGGTCATCCGGGCGAAAGCCGCGTCTTCGCCGCTCGCCAAGCGGATACTGCTGCCGGGATTCATCCCCGACGAAAATATGGACGAAGTGTACCGGGGGGCGGCGGCATATGTATTCCCGTCGCTCTTCGAGGGGTTCGGACTGTCGCTGATCGAGGCGATGCACTACGGCATCCCCTGCGCCTGTTCCGACTGCTCGTCGCTCGGCGAACTCGGCCGCGGCGCCGCGCTGCTCTTCAATCCGCACGACACTTCCGCCATCGCCGAATCGCTGAAGCGGATACTCGGCGAGCCGGAGCTGCGCGCGGAATTGGTGGAATCCGGCCGCAAGCGCGCCGCCGAATTCACTTGGGAAAAACACGTCGACAGGATCATCGATGCCGTCAGCAAATCCCGCAGATGAGATCCGCCCGGTGCTGTTCGGGATGCCATTCGACGCGGTGACCGAACGGCAGGCGCTGGACCGGATCTTCGAACTTGCCGTTGCGCCGCGCGGCGAACGCGGCTGCCGTCTCGCCGCCACGGTCAACGTCGATTTCGTCGTCAACACCTGGCGCGCGTGCTCCTGCTCCCCGCGCAACGCCGAACTCGCGGCGGTGCTGCGGCGCGCCGAACTGGTCGTCGCCGACGGCATGCCGCTGGTGTGGCTGAGCCGGCTGCTGGGCACGCCGCTGCCGGAGCGCGTCGCCGGTTCCGACCTCGTCCCGATGATCGCCGAGCGCGCGGCGCGCGAAGGCGTGAAACTCTATTTCCTCGGCGGCAGGGAGGAGTACACCCTGCGCGCGGCGGAAATTTTGCGCGCGCGTTATCCCGGTCTCGACGTCGCGGGCATCGACTCCCCGTTTGTAAAGCTCGACGCCCCGGACGCCGCGGAACAGGATCGGGAAATATGCCGCCGGATCAACGACTCCGGCGCCAAAATACTGCTCGTCGGTTTCGGCAACCCCAAGCAGGAGCTGTGGGCGGAACGCAACCGGAACAACTTGGAGTGCGGCATCGCGATCGGCGTCGGCGGCACTTTCAACTTCATCGCCGGCGCCGTCAGGCGCGCCCCGGAGTGGATGCGCCGCAGCGGCACGGAGTGGATATACCGCATCATCCAGGAACCCGGCCGGCTGTGGAAACGTTATTTCATCGGCCTGATAAAATTCAACATCATGGCTCTCGGCGCAGTTCTGAACCGTCCGCGCCGGGGCGGGGCCGAGGTGGTGCGCGACGAGGCTTCCGGCTGTTGGCGCACAACGGGCGGCGGGCGGTTTTCTTCCCGGGCGCTCGCGGAGATACTGCACGCGGCGGAAGCGTCTCCGGTAGTGATCGCGGGGCTGAGCCGCCGACAGAAGCGGCAGCTTCGGGCGCACCGGCTGGCGCATCTGGTGAAAAGTTGAGATACATGGATACTGCGCTCGAATACATCAACGGCGGCATTCGCTGTTTCGGCTGCGGAGCGTGCGCGGCGGCGTGTCCGTCGTCGGCCCTGAGCCTCGCTGCCGACGACGACGGCTTCGCCTATCCCCGGATCGATCCCGCGCTGTGCGTCGGCTGCGGCAAATGCCGCCGGGCCTGTCCGGTGAACTCAGTCGGGCTCGAACCGGAGTGCGAACCGGAGTTTTTTTCGGTGCGCCACCGGGAGCGCCGCATCCGCGAATCCAGCACCTCCGGCGGGGCTTTTACCGCTCTGAGCGATGCGGTGCTGGCGCGCGGCGGCGCGGTGGCCGGCGCGGTGTGGACGTCGGATTTTTCGGTGCGCCATACGGTTGCTTTCGACGCGGTAGGGCGCGACGCCATGCGCGGCTCGAAGTACGTGCAGAGCGACAGTTCCGGCGTGTTTTCCGCCGTCGGCGAATTGCTCCGCGACGGGCGCGAGGTGATGTTTTCCGGGACCCCGTGTCAGGTGGCGGCGCTTTACTCTTTTCTCGGCGGCCGGAAGAAAAATCTGATCACGGTGGATTTCATCTGCCACGGCGCGCCGTCGCCGCGGCTGCTTCGGGATTATCTGGACGAATTGGCCTCGCGCCGCGGCGCGGCGGTCACGGGGGTGCGCTGTCGGGACGGCAGCCGCGGCTGCGTGCCGATGCGGATCGGAGTCGACTTTTCCGACGGCACGTCGTATCTCGGCGATTGCGAACACGACCCCTATTTCCGGATCTTCCTCTCGGGCATCGCCAACCGCCGTTCCTGCGCCGTATGCCCGTATACCAAAGTGCGGCGCGGCTCCGATATCACCATCGCGGACAACTGGCGCTTCGCCGCGTTCGCGCCGGAGTGGGACGACAACACCGGGGTCTCGACGCTCATCGTCAACACCGCGCGCGGCGCGGAAGCCTTTCGCGACGCCGCCTCGGCTATGGAGTCACGGCGATGCACGCTGGAACAGATAGATCAGCACTACCTGCACCGTCCCGGCGGTGAGCATCCCGACCGCGACCTTTTTTTCCGGGCGTGGAAACGGCGCGGATTCACCGCCGCGGCGGCCGATTTCACCCGTCCGCGTCCGCTGCACCGGCGGTTGCGGAGCCGGATGATGAAACTTTTCCGATCCCTGTGCGGAAAAAACGGCGGAGGGCGTGAAGCATGAAGATACTGCTGGGGGGAGTTCCGCTCGGTTGCGACAATATCGGCGACGAGGCGATCGTCGGTTGCGTGGTCGGTCTGCTCCGGAAGATCGTACCGGAATCGCGGATCACCGTCTGCACCCGCGACCGCGAGGGCACGGCGAAGCGGCTCGAAGTGGAGACCGCTCCGCTGTACGGCTTCGCCGGGGAGTCGGATCTGCGCGGATTCGAGGAACTCGCGCGGCGTCACGACGTCTACATCTGGTTCGGCGCGACCGGACTTTCGGACTATCCGGAAACGGCGCTGCGTCTCCTGCGCACCGCGCGCAAGGCGGGGGTGCCGTCGATCGTCTGGGGCGTCGGCATGAACTCCGAACTGAATCCCGCGTTCTACCGGGCGGCGGGGATGCGGCGCAAACTGCTGCATCTGGCTTCCCGTTGCTCTTTCGGAGTGTTCGATTTCATTTCGTTCTACGAAAGTTTGCTGCGCGACCGCACGATGCGGCACGTCCGGGAAGAACTTTCCGCCTGCGAACTCGTGGTCCTGCGCGACGAGCCGTCGGTGCACGAAGTGGAAAAATGCGGTTTCTTCACTGCCGTCGAGGGGGCGGATACCGCGATACTCCAGAGCGCGTCCACCGTTCCGCCGCTGTCGGACGAACCTGGGACGGAGCGCATCGGTTTCTGCATTTCCGAACAGAGCGCGGTGCGCGACCTGACCGGGGTGCGGGTGTTGTGGGACAAACTGCTGGAATCCCCCCGCCGCCGTCTGGTGCTGATCCCGATGAACCCCGTCACGGACCGGCGGCTCATGCTGAAAATCGCATCCGAATGCCGCAACTCCGGGCGCATCGAGTGTCTCGATTCCGCCGATCCCGCCGTCGTGCAGGCGTGCGCGGGGCAGTGCCGGGTGCTGGTGAGCAGCCGACTGCATCTGTTGATCCTCGGCGCCAACGCGGGGACTCCGGGCATCGGCATAGAGCGCGGCAGCAAGATCGCCAACTGGCTTATGAACTTCGGCGACACCCCGGCCGGCACGGTGGAACTGTGCGATTTCGAGGACGTCCGCCGCCGGATCGAACGGGTGCTGGCGCTCCCCGAGGCGGAGACCCGCGAAGAGGTCTCGCACGTGATGGCGGAAATGCGCGTCAGGCTCGACTCGGCGGCGGAAAAACTGCGTCTGGCGCTGATCGGGAGCGCCGACCGAATGCTTCCTAATTGCCGAAGACCCGGCGTTTGAGTTTCGTCGCCCGCCAGACCCACGGCGCCGTCCACGCGCAGGCGCGGCACAGCGGCCACCAGGAGCGGCGCAGCGGCAGCGGCAGCTCGGATGGCGCGACGATCTTTTCCGCGAGCAGCCAATCCACGACCGGCATGACGACGTCGTGCCAGCGCAGCGAATTCGAGTTCCACATCTGCCACGGCTTCGGGTTGTAGGCGAAATGGGCGTAATAACGGCTTTTGTCGACGCTGCCGTTGGCCTTGTAGCGTTCCGTCACCCGGGGAGCTTCCGGGTCGAAGCACAGCAGACTGCCGAGCACGCTCTCATCCGTCTGGAAATAGGCGGAGCCGTGCGCCATGATGATCTCCACGTCCGGCGGCAGCACTTTCCCGATCTGGTCCTGCCAGCGCCGCAGAAACGCGAAATTTTTGCGGTGCAGCACGATGAAGGGCGCGTTGAATCGCGTATCGTAACGGCTGCGGTCCAACGCCTTGCCCTGAAAGCGCCCGACGTCGCGCCGCCATATTTCCAGATTTTCCGGGGTGAAGTCGGCCGGGGGCGGGGCGTATTTGCGGATCACGATCTCGTCCGGCGAATCGCCCGTCAGCCACTCGCCGCAATCGCCCACGAACGCTCCGTCGCCGTCCGCCCAGCAGACCCAGTCGGTCTTCACGTCGTCGCAGCTCATCAGCATGGGTTTCTGACAGGTGAGGCACATCTTGGTCGGCGCGAGTTCGCGGATGGTGACCTTTCCGAGCGCCGATACGCGTTTCTTCATCTCGTCGGGCCAGTTCAGCGCCCCGACGACGACGGGGTGTTTCATGCCGTTCATGCGCATGCTGGCGACGAGCAGCAATACTCCCCACGAAAATTTTCGGTCGCCTGCGGTGACGACGGTGCAGCAGCTGGAAGTGTCGGTATCCATTGTCGAAAAAATATCCATACGGATCGGGCCGCCCTGCGGCAAGATCATCCGGGGTTCGGGTTTTGTTCGCCGTATAAAATAGTGTATCCGCGCCATTTTGTCAACCGGAACGGCGTTTTGCAGCCCTCCGACGCGCTCCGGCCGGCCGCCTCCGGTGCGTAGATTAGTATTTTCCCCATACGCGATGTATATTATATAACTGTATATCTGCTAAGGGGTGTGGCTTCGGGTTGAATTTATGGACAAGATCGACTTTGTTCTGCTGTGGGTGGATGATCGGGATCCGCAGTGGCTGGCGGAAAAAAAACGCTATGCCGCCTCCGATATCGCCGACCCCGGCAGTGATGCCGACGACGATTGCCGTTTCCGCGATTTCGGGTTGCTGCGTTACTGGTTCCGGGCTGCGGAGCGTTTTGCACCGTGGGTGAACAAAATATTTTTCGTGACCTGCGGGCAGAAGCCGGAGTGGCTGGACGAGTCGCACCCCAAATTGCGTCTGGTGGACCACCGCGAGTACATCCCGGCGGAGCATCTGCCGACTTTCAATTCCAACACCATCGAACTCAATCTGCACCGCATCGCCGATCTTTCGGAACATTTCGTCCTTTTCAACGACGACATGTACATTCTCCGGCCGATGCGGCCGGAGGACTTTTTCAGAAACGGTCTGCCGGTCATTCCGTGCGATCTCGCCATCCCCCGCTGGCTGGGTTGGGGGACCCCCAGCCGCGTCGTTCTCAACAATGCCGGGGTATTGAAGCGGAGCATGGACGTGGAACGTCTGGTCTGGAAGAATATGGGTAAATTCACGGATGTGCGTCGGCTCGGTTTTTCGCGCGCGGCCAAGAACTTCGTCTCTTTCGCGGTCAACCGCGTGTTCATTCCGGGTACTTTCGGCCATCTGCCGCTGCCCCATCTCAAGTCCACTTTCGACGAGATCTGGCGCACTCAGCCGCAGATCATGGAAATGACCTCCCGCAGCCGTTTCCGCAGCGAATACGGGGTCAACCATTGGATGGCCTGCGCCTGGAATATGCTGGAGGGGCGTTTTTATCCCGTGAACGAGAAACGGCGCGGCATCACCGTCACTCTGAACAGCGCCGAGGTCGACCGAGTGTGCGGGACGATCACAGGGCAGCGCTGTCCGGAGATCTGCATCAACGATGCGAAAGTAAAGGAAGATATATTCGGCCTGTTCGCGGAAGTGGGAAAGGCGTTCGAAACGCTGCTGCCGGAAAAATCTTCGTTCGAGAAAAGTTCAGTCCCGGCGCGGTGATATGACGCCGGTCGTTGTCATGTCATAATCAAAAATGGGTCGTTGAAGCATGAAGCCGTTTTTTTCTTTGATCGTCCCTTGCAGCGACGTCGAACCGTATGTTCGCGAGTGTTTCGCCTCGGTCACGGGGCAGTCCTTTCGGGATTGGGAGTGCCTGATCGGCATCGAGCCGTCCAAGGACAAAACCGAAGAGGTGATAAACGAGCTGGTTCAGGGTGACGAGCGGTTCCGTATTTTCCACGGGCCGCGCTCGGGATCGTGTTCCGCTTCGCGCAACACCGGGATCGACATGGCCCGCGGCGAGTACGTGATCTTTCTCGACGGCGACGACACCATCGCCGAGGAGTCGCTCGCCCGGATCGCCGAGAGGATCAAGGCCAACCCCGGCGCCGACCTGTATCCCTGCGCCATCGTGGCATACATCGACGGCACGGAAGAGCGCGAGATCCGCGACAACTATATCGACTCGTCTCCCGCCGAGATGACCGGCGTCGAGGCGACGCTGGAGCTCGACCGGCTGTGGCACGGCGGCTACTGCCCGATGCTTCAGCTGACGGTGTTCCGGCTGGAGTTCCTGGTCGAAAACGATCTCAAGTGCATCTATGGTCTTCGGCGGCAGGACAGCGAATTTTCGCCCCGGGCGCTTTACCGCGCCAAGCGGGTGGTCCCGCTGCGCGAACCCTTTTATCTGTACCGCATCCGCGCCAATTCGGTATCCAACGCGTCCAAGGACGTCGGGCGTTTCCACAAGGACTTCGCAATCATCTTCAAATCGCTGTTGTCCTTTTACGCGACGGTTTCCCGCGAGCCTGATTTCGACGCCCGCGTGGCGCCGTGCTGGACGCGGCAGTGGCTGTCGCGGATCTTCTACGTGTGGTTTTACCCATATAACGTCAAGCACATCACCCGCGAGCGGCGTCTGGAGACGCTGAACATGCTCTTTGCCGACGGTTTCGACGACTTCGACTCGCTGTTGAAATTCGCCAACCGGCCCAAACGGATCGCCGGCAGTTGGCTGAAGCGCTTCATCCGCCATCCGTGGTCGAGGTGGTACGTGGAGATTTTATTCCGTTTTTATTATGCGTTCACCGAATCCAGGGGCCGCAGGAAAAAGGCGTTTCACAAGGCGGTCGCCGGAAATGGAAGGATATCCAAATTATGAAAATTCTCATCACGGGCACGGCCGGATTCATCGGCTTTCACGCGGCGCGCGAATTCATGCGCCGCAACTGGGAGGTCGTCGGCATCGACAACTTCAACGACTACTACGACATCCGGCTCAAGCTCGACCGCGACGAGCTGCTGCGGAAAGATCCCAAGTTCAAGTCGCACGGTATGGACATCTGCGACTTCGAGAAACTGCAGAACATCTTTGCCGAAGAACAGCCCGACGTGGTGCTGAACCTCGCGGCCCAGCCCGGGGTGCGCTATTCCATCACCCACCCATTCGTCTACACGCACTCCAACGTGGACGGCTTCATCTGCATCCTCGAGGCGTGCCGCCACGCCGCCAAGGTGCCTAAGCTGGTCTTCGCCTCGTCGTCCTCCGTCTACGGCGGCAACAAGAAGATGCCTTTCGAGGAATCCGACCGCGTCGACACTCCGGTGAGCCTCTACGCCGCGACCAAAAAGGCGAACGAGCTTATGGCATACACCTATGCGCACCTCTATAAAATGCGGATCACGGGACTCAGGTTCTTCACCGTCTACGGCGACTGGAACCGTCCCGACATGGCGGTGTCGCTCTTCGCCGACGCGATGCTGCACGGTCGTCCGATCAAGGTGTTCAATAACGGCGACATGCTCAGAGACTTCACTTTCGTCGGCGACATCGTGGATGGGATCGTCCGGGTGGTCGAGGCCGAAGATCTGCCCTTGTACGAGATCTTCAACATCGGCAACCACCGCAGCGAAAAGCTCCTCGACGTGATAGAGACGCTTGCCTCCGCGCTGGGCGTCACGCCGAAGATGGAGATGCTGCCGATGCAGCCGGGGGACGTCTACGCGACTTACGCCAGCATCGACAAGCTCCGCGATGCGGTCGGCTACGAGCCGACGACCTCCATCAGAGAGGGCATCCCGATCTTCGCCAAGTGGTATAGGGAGTACTACAAACTGTAAATTCCGCAGGACGAAAGGTCAGGAGCGGCGGAGCAATTTTTTTACCGCCTCGAAGAGATCCTTTCGGAAGATTATCAGCATCACCGCCGACGACACCGCGGCGGCGACAAAGCCTTTCAATATCAGCCCCCGCATTTTGCCGATGGGGATCGCGTAGACGGCCGCCAGCGTGAGAACGCACGGGATCGTCGCCAGCATCAGGTATTTTATCTGATGGCGCCAGTAGATCTTCCCCTGTTGCCGGTCGAAGAGCCGGGTGAAAACCACATGCGACTCCCATGGGATCTGCACCAACAGATAACCGATGAGCGACGAGCATATCACCCCGTCGAGTTTGTATTTTTCGTCCAGCAGAAGCACTGCCAGCAGACTCGCCGCCAGTTTGACCGCGCCTCCCACGACCGGTTTCCAGCGGTCGTCTCTCCACAGCCCGGCCGCGCCTTTGATGGTCAGCAGCACCTTGCGCGACTGGTTGATGTAGAAAAGCACCACGATCAGCACCGCGGTCGGAAAATGCTGCACCAGCATTTGGTCTTTCGAGCCCATCCACGTCCGGATGAACGGCTGGTACAGCGCCAGCATCATCGCCGTGCACCAGATGACGATGATGCCGACCATGCGGCATACGCGCATGAAGAGCTCGAAGTTCTTTTCCCGGCTTTCGGTGTGCAGTTTGTTGCCGAAGCCGCCCATCATGGTCGAGTAGACGATGGCCGGCAGACCGCCCACCGTGGTGTAGACGTAGTAATAGTTGCCGTAGGCGGCGACCCAGCCGAGACCCAGAAACGCCGATATCACCACGTTGTCGATCTGATACGATATGACCTGGCCGAGTTTGTGCAGAAAGATCGAACCGACGTCGTAGGTAACGTGCATCCGCCTCTCTTTCGGCAGTTCGCCGGCCGGTTCTATATTCGGGAACAGCCGCTTGGACTGGTACATGATGAGCAGATTCTGGATCACGGTGAAGCACACCGTCGCAATGACGTACCCGTAGTATTTCTGCGCCGGGTCCAGGTACTTTATCAGCAGGATCATGAACACCGTCAGATACTGCGCCACCGAAACGAAAGTGCGGATGTTGGTCAACACGTCGTTGCGGTGGTGCGCGCCGAGGATCGAGCCCCGGTACGCGAAAAGAAAATAGCTCAAGGAGGTGTTGACCAAA
>Ga0310690_10004014_pt1 | contig 21422 bp, 39 predicted proteins | sample AusTroGonzalo_MG_2_FD_207661 | JGI IMG/M metagenome (GOLD analysis project Ga0310690, IMG submission 207661) | Bovine rumen microbial communities from tropical cattle in Woodstock, Queensland, Australia - Gonzalo_04 (v2) (version 2) | ecosystem: Host-associated > Mammals > Digestive system >... | reverse complement strand
TACCTTCGCTCTCTCGCATACCATCTAATCTTCAATTTCATCGTGTTTGAAGATAAATGCAGGACCGTTACAAAAAGGACATTTTTTTAGTTCGTCTTGTCTAAATGCTCCGCTCATCATTCCCTCACTCTGTCAAAAATCAAAATACCATCTCCGGCGACATGTCCATAAACCCTGACACCCTTGCCGTACATCTCGACTGCCTTTCGTGCCAGTGATTTACAGCAAATACTCATATTCCTTCCAGAAGAATGAGCCGTAACATTCAGCGTATTTTCGTACTCTTTCTTTGCGCTTTTTATCATCATCCGACGTTTCACTTCATCGAAAAATATGTTCACGCAGTCCGGACATCCCAGAGCTTTATACGCATCTGCGCAGATCCGCAGTGTTTTTTCGGATGTTGTAATGTAAAGCGGTCGTCCGGCATCTGGCACGAATAATTCAAACCCATCTAACTCGGACATACTATCCCCATCGATTCTTTCAGTCCTTCCATACCACACTCCTCATCTGTCTTTCTCTCTCGACATCACTCATCCCGCACACGATCCGCACGCAGTTCCTGATCGCTGCGGAGAACGATAAATCCCAATTGCTGGCAAGTTTGCAAAGCTCATCAAATTGGCTGTCGGTGAATGCCGTATGAAATATATGCTTCAGGTATTCACTATCCTCTTTGACCTTCATGCCGGTCTTTATACCTCTCTTCATGTTCTCCTCCTGAAAAAGATATTGGCTCGGGAAAACACCCATTCTCACAATGTTGACTGCGTTTTGCTGTTGAAAAAAAATTAGCAACGATTTGTAACGCGCCGGGGGTGGTAACGGCGCCCTTTCTTCAGATTTTTGCTCCCCGATAAAACGCGAGGATACATTCCTCACGAACGTTTTCATGACAATGATTTCAGCGTCTCTCCCATAAAGCACATCCTGTCTTCTCTGTATCAATTTCACCGATCACATACTGATGACCGCCATCCCACAGCACAACGGTGCAGAAACCATCATGCAGATAAACACAGTCTTTACATTTCTTTTCTTCTTCCATCCTGACCTTCCAAAAAAAAGGGACTCGGAGAAACATCCCTTTACAATGTTGACAGGCTGTTGAAAAAAAATTAGCTAACAAATTTCTATAGCGGCGGGAGGTGTCTCCGCTCTCCTTTTAGATTTTTGTTGTTCCCCGATAAACAGTATGGGCAATCCCATAACTGACTGTTCTCACGGCACAGTCCCGGAGCAATCAACTGTGCCTTGCGTTAACCGTGAATCGAAATATCTGTTGATTTTTAGTCAAGTAAAAATTTACTCCGGTAGATCGCGAGGGTACATCCCTCACGTCGATCTCATACCACCGTCCTGCGGGCAACGGTGACATCACGACTTCCCTCTGAGTTACCGTTGGGATATACTCTCCTGTGCGCGACATAGAAGGTTTGGTTAGAGGAAGCATCCTTTCTATAGTTTTCCGCAGTGATCACAGGACACTTTCCTACAATGATTTCAGACTTCCATTGTCACGAGGACGTCAAGTTCTTCTCTCTCCTGATCTCCAAGCCCGTCGAATGACCAAGTTTCGCAAACGCTGTCCGGTGTCGTTTCGACAGCAAGCTCTCTCTGGATCGCGTTACCATAGCACATTCTGTCGCTGTGACAGAACCACGCGCAGTTATTGCAGTTGTTACAAGTACTCATTACAATTCTCCTTTGATGTTCATTCTCTCCATGATCCGCTTGGCGGCTTCCAGAATGTCTTCTTCAGTCCAGGGATCGTCGATGCCGTCTTCATCCTGGTCAGACTGCCGAAAGCCGTCAAGCAGTTTCTTCTTCTCAGCATCAGTCATTGCTTTCTTTCAATGATCTGCATTGACTCTTTCTCAAGATAAGTTGCTCTTTATCTTGTTTTTCTAATTCGTCGAGGTTATACATTTTTCTCAATTTTTTGTTTCTTCGTATTCGATTTGCCTGGTTACTTTGAAATTTGTAATCTGGTGAAAATGGCATCCCGATCAGCAATAAATTTTTTTCTGCTAAATCAATGGCATCAAGCATATCTTTCAAATCTTCAGAACTATACGGATGATCGCACTCATATTCTGCTTCAATCCACATTACACCGTAACATCCGTGATGGTCTAAATGGTTTGAGTTTTCAGAAACTATTGCACTGATAGTTGTTGTGTATGTCACACAAAAATGAGCCTTGTACACGTAATAATCAATGTGATCGTCTTCTGACATCCATTCCCATCCGTTTTCGCAGAGAACACGTAAAGGTCTATAGTTTTTCATGTCACATCTCAGGTGGTTCAGGTACTTCCATTTTTGCCCAGTGAGTTATCCATCCAGGCTCGTCATATGTCCACCATCCAGACGCCACGAATTTCCGTTCATCGTGATGCTCAGTTTTTCCGTCTTCCGTTTTGCGATCATAGGCCGGAATAGTAACAATTTTGCCTTTATCAATTGGATTGTAAGAATCCATTTCAACTGATGTCGGATTTTCTGAAAGAATCACCCAAACCGTATCAGCGCTTTCCGGTAAATCGTCCGGGTTCTTTCTCAGGTCGTGCCATTTATTCATATTTATCTCCTTATATTCACGCGAATTCCAATCACAAAATTTATCAAAACTTCTGCACCAAAGTTCCGTGGCGTAAAGTCCAAATATTTTTAAAAATTTTTCTGCGTTCGTCATAGTCTCATCCACTCCAACCTTGCCGCGTCTTTTCTCTCTTCGCGATCCAGGATCATTTTCTTCTCCTTCTCTGTCATTGGAGCCAGAAAAGCGTCCATATTCATCTGCCGTGCCGGCGCTTCACGAAGCACCATCCAATCCGGCTTTTCATACGCCAGTTTCTTTGGCTGCGGCAGTTCCGGTTTCGCATCGGGATCACTGTAAAGCCCTAACGCATCGCGCATCATGCTGATCTTCTGCGCGGTGTCCTTGCTGATCACTTCTTTTCGGTATTTTCTGCTGACAACATCACGGTAAGACCGCATGAAGTTTGACTCGATCACGGTGTCAAGCTGACTGTTTTCAAGCCAGTTCCACTCCAGTAACTGTTTCGGCGACACCAGTCTTTGGATCGTCTCCGGCAGTTTCTTCCATGCCGACCGTGCGCCCGTCAGGTTTTCGGGATCTTCCTGGGCTTCGTGCAGACTGCCTTTGACCAGTTGCCATGCTTCGGTTTCGCTGATCGCTTCGCCGAAAACAATGTCGTGCATCGCGGCTTTGACCTGTCCGATCGTCGGTCTGTAACCGCTTGTATCGGCATCGATCAGTGTGTTCACCGCTTCAAGAACCAACTCATAAGGATCAGACTTGAACCGGTCTGCCCAGAGCATGATCGCAGTGTCCTGGTTCTTGAAAGGTGTCCAGTTCGCTTCGATCCTCATCAAGATCATTTCGACTTCGTCTTTTGTCATATCCGTCCCTCTGCTTTCAGCCGGGTGTAAATGTCCGGATATTGGTTTATCGGTTTCGGCTGTGACTGCGCTTTGATCCTTGCGTCTTCTTCGTCACGCTTCGCCCAGTTCCTGATCGTTAGGTTGTGGTTTGCGTAATGCTTCGACGGGTTATTCTCCAGGTAGTCGTCCAGTTTCTGGATGCGCTGCTGCAGATCCGGGAAGTCCATTTGAAGTCGTGCCAAGTCTTCATCTGAAAGAAGAACGTGAGAAAAATTGCCGTACCGGTGTTTTTGCGGTCGGGGTTTCGCGCTTTGCGCGTCAGCGCAGATATCTTTCTCTATATCTTTCTCTGTACTCTTTTCTCTTAACTCTTTCTCTATCTCTGTGTTACAGTTTGTTACATCGGTGTTACAATGTAACGTTTTGCCGTTACTTTGTAACGCTTTTTCTTCGATAGCTTTGTTTTTTGATCGCAGTTGACGCACACGAGCAGCCGAATCACATTCGGAACCTGTCATTTCTTTTGCTGTCAGAATTTCAAATTCATCCGCGTTATTCTGGACAAGAATGCCGCTCCGCAGTAAATAAGCCACCGTCATTTTGACGTTATCGTCATCTTCATCTATGTCTAATGCCAGCTCGCTTACAAAATCATCTTCGATGCCGTCGTAATATAGTCTCCCGTCATTTTTCAGCGATTTCAGCACCATTTTCAGATAAATAATTGTGAAAGTGTCCCCTCCGGCGATTCTCCGAAGTTTCTTTATTTCTTTTTGCTGAAAGAAATCTTCTTTCAATTTCAGCCAATAATAACGCTTCAAATTTCCCACGTATTTATCCTCTTGCTTTCTAAAAAGTGGAGCGCTGCGCGGTTGCGCTCCGTGTTGACAAATGAGAGTCGTTTACTCATGGAGAGATGGTTGAATCGGTACCGCGCATCCCGGTCCTTACTTATGATTCGCCGTTCTGGGCCAGCCGCTTGTCTTCCTTCCGGCGCCAGAGAATGGAGCAGATCGCGGACATTTTCATCTTGATCCCGTCTTTCTGATCTTCGCTCAGCTCGGGATTCACTGACTTCTTTTTCAGTCCCATGTAGTGTCCCCAAAGTTCGCTGATCTCCATATCGTCATACAGCGTCCCGTTGTCGGTGGTGTATCCTTTGGCGTTGTTGTACGCCATCTGCATGACACCCTGCGGGACGGAGTATTTCTCGATCAGCCACTTCTCCCATTCTTCGGGAGTGGCGGCGCGTTTTTGCTGTGGCTGCGGCTTCACCTGGGCTTCGATGATCTCCCCGGTATCGCTGACAATGACGGGCTTCGCTTCCGGGATTGTCTCAATTTCGGTTTCATCAAGCCATCCGAGACCGCAGAGCGAAAGTGTCAGTCTCCGCTTCGCTTTGGTGACTGCCTTCATCATGGCGTTCCCGACATTACCGCGCATTTCATTTTTGCCGACGACACCTACCTCAACGTCTTTTCGTCCGTTCCGGTCACTGCCTTTCACGGTGACGATGATCAGATCTCCTTCAAAGTCCTGCTGCACATCGTCAATGCTGACACCGTGGATCTTGCGGAGCTGATCGGTGGCATCCTTCTTTGCGTACAATGTCAGTTTGCCGTTCAGGTTGATGTAGTCAAACGGTTTTGACAGCGGATTCAATCCCATGCTCTGGCAGACCTGCCGATAGTAATCCAGGCGCTGCGGTGCTGTCAGTTTCGCCAGATCACCGTTAACCAGTACATTTTCCAGTAACTGAGCGTTATTTACGCTCATAATTTCGTTGTTGTTTTCCATTTTGTGGTATACTCCTATTAGCTAATTGATGTAAGCCTTTTCTGCTTCGTGGTGGTCGCAGTTGAGGCTTCCTTCTTTTTTATGCCAAAGCCACCAGAATTTTTCTGTTGCCTCAGGCTTCCCGTACCGCTTTATCATTGCCCGATAAAGCCAGGCGTGAAAACCGTCCAGTTTCTTGCATACGGTTCCCCGCTGATACATGATCCATTCGGTGGATAACGCTTCATAAGCGACTGACGGGGCGACGTTCATAACGCCCTCACAAACGCGATGAAAAGCGGTATCAGCACCGTCAGAAGCATCAGGATCTGAACCCCTGCCGGAGTATCTTCTTCCTGCTTCTGTTTCAGGTTCAGGTCAATCATTTCTCCTCCCATCTGATTTCAATGTCTTCAGGCCATACTCTCTGGCAGCCCGTTCCGGTGATCGGGCTCAGGTAATCGCCCATCTTGAAAGATATCGTGCACCATCCTTCTGGCTTTTTGTACTCGACCTGATAAATCTCAAATCCTTTCCAGTATGCTTTCGGCATCTTCAACTCCTTTCTTCACCATTCCTGACCGCAGTAACGCGGTTCCGGATTTACGAAGTCCTGATATTCATGTTCGGCTTCGTCCACACTGATCTTGCCTTCGGCAATTTCGCGATCCAGTTTTGCTTTCAATTCTTCTTTAGTCACGTTTGACTCCTAACAGTTCATCAATTGAAACATTCAGAAACTGCGCGATCTTCTTGAGATTTTCAATGGACGGCATGCAGTCACCATTGAGCCAATGTGTTACAGCACTGGCAGAAACGCCGCAACATTCCGCAATGTCTTTAGCCATGTATCGCTTCTCTTTCATTAGTTCCGCTAACTTCATCGATGCTCCTTTCTTTAGTACATCTTCATTATAATTTACTAATTCTAAATTGTCAAGACGATAAATGAAGAATTACTAAAGTTTGTGATTAAAAAAAATATACCTTTCATCCCTCCACAGGTTCTATTTCTTCCGACGTGAACCACTTGACATGTCCCGGGATATCGATGCGCCATCGAAAGAACCAGTGCGGCTTCGGGATCAGCTCATCCGGCAGGCTTTCCCGCAGTTCATCCAGATTTACAGGAGCACCGAAATACTCCGCTTTGATTGCCGTGCAGATACCTTCTTCCCCTTCGATGACATAAGGTTTGAAATACCCCCGTTCCGCGTGCTTGATCCGGAACTTCTTCCCGATATACTTCTTCTTTGCTTCACTCAGCTTCATTTTTCTATCCTTCCGTATTTATAAAAATCTGGTTCGCTCCAGAATATCCATGGAGCATTGCACCAACGCTGCATCCTGCGGTAAACAGGATCGGCGTGATCCTTATCGTAGATCATCACGTACGGCTGAATGTCCAAATCCCGCAAAGTGTTTATCCGAAACAGGTCTTCTTCCAATGTGCTGTTGAAATTGGTAAGACAGTAACAAATTGTGTTCCTGCGATTGCTCTTTATCATTTCTTTGAACAGCATCAGCTTCTGGATGATCCTGTCCCCGTCCTTCGGATTGTCCCATGCGAAATGGAACATCTTCGTTTTTATTTTTTGCAGTAATTCAAGTTTTTCTTTCGTCAGCAGTCTTGCATCCAGTCCCTGGTTGAAGTCAATCCATGCCTTGCTGTCCGCAAGCTGTTTCAGCAATTCTCCGGCATCTGGACAGGCAAGGATATTCGGATCACAGATCTGGATATTCTTTTGCCCATGCCAGAACTCTGATAAATTAGCAACCTTATGAGATTTCGATCCTTCTTTGCTTTTGACATGGCAGAAAAAACATCCTCTGGGACATCCTCTTGACAGAAAACCATATGCAGTATTTTTGATGTTGTAAAGGCTGTAATCCGGATACATGTGTTCAATCTCTTCAGGTAAATTTGTCTCTGTTCCTGTCCATGATTCCCGACCATCCATCAGTTTGATGTGATAACCTGTTCCGCCTTTTATCAGCTGATCGGTGTCGATTGGATAAGCATAATCTTCTGAAAAACTGAATACCTTCGCCATGTAAACAATATCCATATGCCCTGACAGTAATGGCTGATACCATTCAACATGATCTCCCTTTGCTTTGTGCCATGCAGACAGCTTCATCAGCGGGATATTCGGAAAATTGTGACCATCCACGTCAATCAGACCGACTTTCATTTACTCTCCAGATTGGATTTGCAGATCGCGGCGGCCATGATGGGGACGACGGAGTTACCGATTTTCGCGACCTGCTCTTTCACCGGATATGGATTGCCTTCCGCGTCATGGTCGATGATGTAATCCGGCGGGAATCCCTGTGCCAGTTTCAGCTCTTCCGGCTTGAGCATCCGCATATAAATGTCTGCGATTGCGTACCGTTCATCGTCCTGAAGCAGGATTGTTGATACCATGCCGAATCTGTCTTTGGTGGTGATCGTCGCTAACGGCTCATCCACGCTCTGACCGTTGCCTGTCCCGTAATACTTCACCAAAAAAACCGATACCAAACCGAAATGCCCCGGAGACGTTGTTATCGTGTGGAGCGGTTCTGTTACCATCTGCCCTGTCCCCGTCTTGTAAAACTTCGTGATAAACACAGAAACCAGTGCATAGCGGTTAGATGTGTCAATGGTTTTCAGCGGTTCATTCAACGTCTGACCGCGTACATCTCCCGACGTTGTCTCGCTGTGATATTGGATGAGAAACGGCAATGCCTGTTCTTCCGGCAAATAGTACGGCTTCGGATTTTCGACGATAAACTTCCTGATCCCGTTGGCAATTCTCCGAAGCGTCGCGTCTGCGAGCGGTTTCTTGCGTTCGAAAATCGAACATCCCAGGTCTGTAAAATCCAGACAGGTTGACACCGGAATCCATGGTTTCAGCGGGAACAATCCGCCCGGTTCTTTGCTGTGTGTCGGCTCCGGCCATCGAATCTGCTTCCCGTCCGACCGAAATATTGCATACCATCGCTTTCGTGTGGTCGGTGCGCCGTAATCGGCAGCAGTCAGGACCCGGCTGTCAAAGCTGAATCCTAACTTCTTCATGGCTTTGATGAATCGGCGGTATTCGGTGCCCTTTTTCTTCTGGATCGGCTGTCCCTGTTTGTTGAGCGGCCCCCATTCCTGGATTTCTTCCACGTTCTCCATGAAAAGCATGGACGGCAGATGACCTGTGATGTCCTTGATCTGTCTGCAAAGCCGATACACCGCCCAGGGCAGGATCCTAAGACCCAATTCCCGCGGCTGTCCGCCTTTGGCTTTGCTGTGAGACGTGCAGTTATGAACAGCTATGTTATTGATCGTGAAGCTTTCATCGATATCAACAGACAATGTATATACCGATTTTTGAACGTCATTCGTAATCTCAACGCTTTTCACATTCACCCATGCGATACCATCTTCAATTTCATACTGGAAGCGGTTGTTGTCATTCTCGTAGAAAATAAGTGTATAAATTGGATGAATATTTACAGTTCTGCCTTCTATGACATTGTTATTCTGTCTGTTTGAGTACGTCATTCCGGCATATCTTCCGAATGCTTTCAAAAGAACATGCTGCATACCATAAGCAAGATTTTTACTTATAGTTGTGAATGTGATTATCGTGTTGGTTGATGTGATTTCTCTGCATCCATCAGCACTGAGATATCCTTCAGCAAAGTTTTTCAATAGGTCAATAGGCAGATTCATGATCGTTGGAGTTATCGATTTGTTCATAGCTCCAATACCGAACTGTTTCAGAAATTCACATAATTCCTTACTGCTGAACAAAAAACTGTGAGTATGTTTTTTATCTCTTTCGGTATACTTGATGTCAAGTTTGTCAATACGAGCTTTTATTTCATCTATCTCATCAAAATTTGCACAAATATCAACCATTCTTTTTTCAAGCGATAAAGATCCATTGCCAAAGTAACGTCCAACCAGCCACCAGAAATCACCGTTATCCATGAACTTCCCCAGCTCGTTCTGGACCCATGAAAGTGTTTTTCCGTATTTGTTGTGACACGCATATTCACATCCGTTCCAGGTCGGGATGATGGATTTCATATTTATCGGAACAGCTACACGGTAATCAGATGTCAGATTTTCGGCTTTCACCCATTCCGGAGCGTCCATAACGGTTATTGTTGTTCTGTGTTCACCATGTATCGATTTCATCCGCTTTTTTCTCGCAAGAAATGGATGATTCAAAGTAGCCTGAAATTTGCATGTTCCTGCAATTTTTATATTGGCGAACTTCCAATCATTCTTCTTGATGGTTCGTGTGACTGTTCTGAATTCGCCTGTATGCGTCAAAACACGATCAAAACAACAAACGTCCTCAATCGGCTTATAGCCTTTGTCTGTCAGGACTATGTTCCCAGCTGGGAAGCAGTCCGGGCTTGCCCACATAACGTCAACCACATCATCCGTGGCCAGATATTTGCTCAAATCCACCTGAAAGATGTCTTCCGTCAGGTGCAGCGTCTTTGGATGGTTCACGGTATGCATCCGGATCGCCGCCGGATCATGATTGATGGCGATTGTCACGTCGATCCCCGCCATTTTCAGCCCGCAGGAAGCGCCTCCGCCGCCTGCGAATCCGTCAATAGATAAATGCTTCATTTGTCCTCTTTCCATATTCCTTTTCTCTTTGCTTGTTTGACGACAGCTACAAGACAAGCGCGGAGAGTATCAGACTGTGTTTCACCCCTTTGTCGCGCCAGGTATACCAAATCTTCTTTTTGTTGCTCTGTCAATCTGACATAGGTGTGATATGGTAAATGTTCTTTCTTTTTGCTCATGATTCCTCTATGCAAAATAGTTCGGCGCTTCAACCGGAAACCACCAGTGACAACCCCAGATGCTTTCGGTTTTGTCCCAACCGTTCAGTCTGTGGGTGTGTCCTCTTTCGGTTTGGTGGGTTTTACTGTGGCACTCTCCGGTCTTGTGATACGGTAATCTCTGCTTCACGTCTTCTACAAAATAACGGCAATCTCCGCATTTTGCACTGTTTCCGCCTGGGAACCTGTGCGGACAGAGATAATGTGGTTCACCTTTGATCATGATGACTTCGTCGGTGATCATTCTCACTCCAATCCAGCTTTGCGCCGCATTTTGAGCAGTAATTGCTGAAAACCAGATTTCCGCATTCACCGCACTTTCCCCAGCTGAGACGGTTCACATCAATAGCTCTTTCGACTACCTTAGCTGTCCGCGGACCAACCGCCTTATTCCACATTTCGACCGCGGTTTCTTCGTTGTCATACATCCGCGTTTCAATCCCGCATCCGCTGCACCAGACAAAAGACTGGGTGACAGCATGGATCACTTTTGGTTCGCCACCACATCCGCAACGGACGGGTTTCAATTTGTTTTCTTCCATCTTGTTTTCCTTTCTCCCGGTGTATTGCCCCGCCGGGAGGGATTGTGTGGTTTATTTTTCAGTGTCAAAAGTGCAGATGAATTTGCAGTTCAGCAAGTAGCTCATATCGCCTGTTTCTTCGAACTTCGCCCAGGATTCTTTATTCAGTTTGTCCTGTGCTTCAGCTTCTTCTTTGGTTATTGGTGTGAATTTCATCTTTGTTTCTCCTTTGTTGTTTATCTGTACTAAAGTATAATTGAGATATGCTAAATTGTCAAGAGAAATATTTAGTATTTGTGAAAACTCATTACATAATTTGTTTACTATTACTAAAATAATTTCAGAGGAGGTAAATCATGGAAGAAAATCTAATTTCAAAATTCAGAAAACGTGCCGGATATTCTCAAAAAGAAGTCGCTGCTGCGCTGCATGTAACGCCATCGGCTGTTTCATCCTGGGAAGCAGGAAGATATAGCCCGGATCAGCAGAATCTTTCAGCTCTCGCGGATCTATTCGGCGTTACCGTTGATGCGCTTATTGGCCGTCAAACCAAGATAGAACCTCTCCTAAAACTTGAACCTGAATTTGAAGAAGAGATCATGCTCCCGATCGTAGCATCTTTGCAATGCGGTTATAACCATTGCGCAGAACCGATATATACCGAAATCGGCAAATCCGGCGTACCGAAATCTTTTGCAAAAAAGTACGGCAAAGATATTGTCCTGGCATATGCAAACGGGAAGTCTATGCTGCCGACGATCCGCCCCGGTGAACTGATGGTCTGCTATCCTTCGGACTGGTGGGATGACGGGACAGTTGTCGCTATTATTGTCAATGACAGTGAAACAGTAAAAAGGATCTACCGTGCAGAAGATGGCGGAATAGACCTGATCCCCGATAACCAGGAATATAAGATCATGCACTACACCCCGCAGGAGATCGATGACTATCACATACACGTTCTGGCTCATGTAATCACGACCATCCCGCCGGAGATCAAGCCGATACCGAGAAGAGACAGGGAATGAAGCATGAAAAAAATTTTCATACTGTTTTTCAGTTTGATTTTCGTTCTTTGTTCCTGCTCAAAAAAACAGGCTAAATATCTGTCGACACCAACCCCGGAACTGCTGATAAAACCGCAGCGGAAAGCAACACCGACATTTGAACCGGCACGCTATCAAATGACAATGACAGCGGCAGTGAATATGCCTCGTACTCCGGTTCCGAAAGCTACACCTACATTTTCAGCACCGATCTATTCCGCCGACAATATGTTATTAGGCTATTCTGCCGACCTGCCCAAAACGCAGGCTGCTTCAGATAAAAAGAGTTCCTGCTCCATCAAAGGAAATAACAAAAGCATGATCTACCATTGCCTGAACAGTCCGTCTTACGACAGGACGACAGATAACATTACATATTTCTGCACACCGGAAGAAGCAGAACGGGCCGGATTCCGTGCGCCCAAAAATGTCAGTTGGTGTCAATACTAAACAAAAAACCGCCTGTGCCCTCAGACGGTTTTTCTTAGGAGGAGTTTTCAAACTCATGGTAAAAAGTACAAATGAAGAAATTGTTTTCTGCCCAACCACAATTATAACCGCATGAACATTTCCCGATTTGAATTAGGCGAAAAAGTTGTTGCTTACTGCCGATATTCCGGCGGTGAAGAGCAGGGCCTGAAAAACACTTCTACTGAAGAGCAGGAAAACGCCATTCGCCGATTCTGTGAACAGAACAATATTGACCTGGTCAAGGTTTACGCAGATCCGTTTGTTTCCGGAAGATCTACCAAAGGACGGGAAAATTACCTGGAAATGATGTCGGATCTGCTCAAAAAGCGCCTGCCCGGTGTCAAAACGGTCATGTGCTGGGACTGGGAGCGGATGCACAGGAATATTGATCAGGCCATGTACGATGCGTCGCAGCTGCGCATGGCAGGATATAAGATATACAGTCTGCAGCAGCCGATTATCGATAACGGACCGTTTGCCAGGGTCATGGAAGCGATGTACATGGCCAGCGCCCAAAATCAGTCTGATATGATTTCGGCGGATGTAACAAGAGCACTGCAAGCCCGATTCCTGAAGTACAAAGCAATACCGCGATCGAGCATCCCTGACGGTTGGATTCCGGTACAGGTTGATATGGGATTCTTTTCAAATGGACAGCCACGCACCGGATACAAAGCAGAGCCAGACCCGGAACTTGCACCCAGGATTCAGCAGGCTATAGATGCAAGAATGAAAGGTGCTACACTTGATGAGATGAAAGTCATCATCGGCGGACCATTCGCAGCCAGTCCACGCGATTATATCCGTCGGCTGATGCGGCGACCTTTGCTTTTCGGTCAAATGACATACGGAGGTACAACAATGGATAACTATTGCGAACCGATCATCGAAAAAGAAACTTTTGATAAACTGCAAGTATATAACAGGTACGCTCCAAGAGAACATTACAAACCGCAGGGACACTTCAGTGAAAATCGACCATTACTGTCAAATCTGCTTTACTGCGGCGTCTGCGGCAAGAAGGCTTTTTTAAATCGCAGAAAAGCAAAAGGCAGACTGTACGAAACCTATTACTGCAATGACAAACACGTTGGATTCAGACGCGAAATACTTGATAAGTTGGTAATCGAAAAAGGTATTGAGCTGCTATCAGACAGCCAATATCAGAAAACCGTACAGAAGGTCACAGAAGGGCTCAAATCGCCGTTTTCTAATCAGACGGATAACAATAAGGTTGACGCCGAAATCACCAAAATTGACCGCAAAATTGAGCGAATTTCATTGGCAATTGAAGACAGTGACGAACCACCTGCTACATTGGTAAAACGGCTGTCTGAACTTGAAAAAGAACGTGCCGAATTATCATCACAACTTGCCGCTGAAAACCCTGATATACAAAACAATGTTCTTGAAGAATGTGACCGCATCCGCCATTATATTATCGAAGTTCTGAAAAACGAAAAGAGCACCACGGATGATCTCCGTAATGCTCTTTCGATGTTTGTTCACTCCGTTGTCATTTATCCTGACAGCAAAGTCCTCATCCGATACACTCTTCCCGGATTCGCAGAAGTTGCGAGTACATCCTCGAGAAAAGTCACAGCGCCCCCGAGTGCTGAATCCGCTTACTCACAACTTTTGGAACTCATCATCGGATTGTAATACTCAATGCTCACAGTGACGATATTATTCTCAAAACCGATATGAAGAACCTCGTTGTCAAAATACGGGATAAGATCATCGTATGTTGCTGGCGTTGGTTCTAATGGTCTGGAACTTTTCATATCGACATCGACCAAGACGACATTCAGTTGTTGACTGTCTTTCAAATACAATGCTTCATAAAAATCAAATAACGTCATATTTTATTTCCTCCTATATATATGACAAAAAATAACAACCCCTCTTTCTATATATATGCCGAAAAAGAACAAGCCCCTTATTTCCACTCCATCGGTTCGCCGAGGTGGAATTTCAGCACTTTATCTTTTTCACGTTCGTCTTTGGTGTCCCGAACTTTTTTCCGAAGCTCAATGTTCCGCTTGATAATATTCGCAGTACATGGGTCTTCTAAGTCCAATTTCGCTAAATCCAACCGATTCAAAGCTCTGTCTGCCCAGCAGTTAATTGCTTTACGTAATGCTTCTTCCTGAGAAAACCCTCTTTTATCGCGGAAGTGCCGTGCCATATGCTTTGTCAGTTCGAAATCATTCTTATCCATATAAATGGTGGTCAGAGCATCAGCATCTTTGATGTCAGCAACGAACTGACGCATTTCTTCGATTTCTTCGTCTGTAGCTTCGGGACAGTCTTCTTCTTCGATCTCAGAAAATTCTTTGCGAATTCTGCGGTGCTTTTCTGCTTCTTCCATAACTACACGAACCAAGTCAATTTCACCCTTGACCAAGTTGTCATAGCCGTTCATGAGCAAAGGAATCAGACATTGGAACGTGCGTTTCCGAACTTCAAACTCATCTTGCTTTGACGTATGTTCGATAAACGTCTGCTGAAAGCAAGACTCATTGTCGGACGAAACATTGAACTGACCGTTCTGGAATCCGTACTTTTGGCATAAAGCGACGAACTCGTCATTGAACTTTGAATAAAAAGAAAATGGTGCCATATATTACTCCTTTCAAATGGCTTTTGAAATTACAACTGAGGAATCTTTCCTCTTAAGTATTCCGTCAAAGAAAAAGTGCCGAATTCGTACCCCTAATCACAATTCATTTCAATTTCATCTTGATAAGAGAACGGATTGCTGTCATCGTTCAACTGAAAGATTTGTTTCAGTATTCTCTTATTCATGTCAGGCTCCCATTCTGACAATACTTCGTTACAAATACTGGCGAAAAGATGAGCCGCCTGATTACCGTTCATTCTGCCGGACGCTCTCCTGAGAAACAATTCACAGGCGACCTTCAGCATGTCACCGAGATCATGAATACACACATTGGAAACATTCTGCAAGATTGCAATATCACCTGTTTCCCGTTCCGCTAAGACTGCAAATGAGACATAATCATCTTCTTTCGCATCGGTGATGTCGTAAACATCTTTTACAAACTGTTTGAAATTTTCAGTAGCCATAATATTTTCTCCTTTCACGGCTATTTATTTTGTTCTCTATATTCCTACGTACAAAAACCTTCAATTTTTACAGTACCAATTTCCCATGCCTGCAAATCGACTTTTTTTATAACGACCTCTATCTATATACGCCCACAAATGAGCGATTTTTATAATGTAATCTATATATAACCGCCCATCTGCGACGATATTTTACAAAATCTCATCTATATGAAGTTTTATAAAATGAAGACCGGACAGATCACGGACAAAACGGACAAAACACGTACATTTCACGTACTTTTCACGGACAAAATACGGACAGACACGGACAGACACGGACAGACACGGACAGAAAACAACTTGGAGATAACTTGGAGATAACTTGGAATAAAAAAAACCGGACATCTTGTGTCCGGTTTCCTCGTAATTGTTGAGCCATGATCAGACAGATTGTGTCCGATTCTTCTTCTGCTACATTTCAGGTAGCTCAGGAACATCCATATGCATCCAATGAGTCACAGCTCCATCTTCAACATTTGACCACCAACCTGATAAAACAAACGTAGACCCATCCGGCTGTTCAACAATCTTACCTTTATCTTCTGGATAAAAGTTATCAACTTCAACTGTCGGTTTGCCATCTAAATCTTTACAAACCACCCAACAAAAATCACCCTTTTCCGGCAAATCTTCCGGATTCTCACGTAAATCATGCCATTTCTCCATATTATTGCTCCTTTATTTATAATTTTCAGGATTTGTCAGGATTTCTTCAATCTCTGATAATCCTGCTGACATCATATTTGTTATCAACTGTATTGCTTCAGCGGCATCTGCAAATACTTTCCGTAATGACAATCCTGCTTCAATAATAGGTCGGTATAACTCCATCTTCCTGTGTCGTTCCTCGACCTTCTTCTGCCACTTCTCACGCCAGATCGCCTGTTTCCTCTGATAGTTGTTTTTGTACTTCATTTTCTAATCCTAACCACCTGTTCAGCATTTCAGAAAACAGTTCTGCACTTTCCTCGTCGTTGAATGATGCTACTTTTCTCAGTACGCAACCATGACCGATTGCAAGGACTGGCTTTTTCAAGCCGGGAAGATGCGTAATGTAAATGGTTTCGTCGCCTTTTCCAACGCTATTCATGCTAACTTATACCAACGTTCTGAACCGTCTTCAAAGCGAAGTTTTACCCTTGATGGGTATCCACCTTCAAGATTTTTGTATGGTAAATAAGTAGAATCATCAATAATCTTGATTCGCTTATGAGCTTCCTCGCATTGCTTTGCGGCATATTTGTCACTGTAATTTGTGTGACATGTTTCGCACTGATAAAGATCAATTTTCTTCATTTCTCTCCTTCCGGTAGGCTTGCCATTCTCTGTTCAATAATGATTTATGTAAATATCCAGTCTGAGCTAAATCAATAAGGTCATAACCTTCAACAGTATCGAACCGTTTGATAACATCCCAATATTTATATTTCTGTTCTGGATGATGATACAATAGCTCTACCCAAACGGGCTTACCGCCCATCTGACGAAGTTCGTCCCATGTTAACGGGTCGTTTATCCATTTCAGATCTTTCAGCGCATCGAGGTGCTTTCTGGCTGCCCGTGCGCATTTCTCAATAGCTTCTGCGTAATCTGCTTGCAGTTGGTCTTTTGTCTGCTCCCACTCCAATTTATCCGCTCGGTATGTTTGCAAGTAGCGGAGCGCATCTTCCCTGACCTCGTACAATTCACAATACTCATCAGCTTCATCCGACGACGGACATACCCATTGTTTTTCTATCTTTTTTATAACCTCATCAAGACTTTTCATTTTTTATCCTCATTCATAGAGCAGTGTAAATCTTCTTCAATCTGATCTACAATAAATTTGCACTCATTTTCCACGCGTTTCAGTGACCAAGGCGAACAACGGTTTTCGAATCTTGTTGCCAAATTTACTACCGTATTGTACTGTTCTTCGTTGTTTCTCCAATACTCTAACCCATAATCGACGTCGAATCCATCTGGATAGTGAATGCAGTCAAAACCAATCCAACTTTTGTCGGGATCATCCTGCTTCCAAAGATAAGGTTTATTATATGTAATACCACCATGACATTCGATTTCTTTCAGATTGTAGGCAACTCCTCGCTGAAGACCGACATACCCGCATCTGTAGCACATCGGCATAAAAAAGATAACGCAAGGATAACCTTTATACTCAAATCGCTTTTCAACAATCGGATCAACCATTATTGCGCATCTCCCCATCTTTCGAACACGACAAGACCGTTCCCGTAATAGATGCCGTACCAACCGTCAAGCGTCTTCACAACATTCCCGCCAGTGCAATCATAGTCATAAATATCAATCTCATGACCGGAAACATCAGTGAAAAAGTCGAGCATACTGTGATTAAAGCATCCTTTTCCGACGTCGGTAAAATGCATAGCTCCGTCACCATAACCGTTCGGAATATTTACCATAAAACCATGACTTCCGATCTTCAGTGCACCTGCATCTGAGTAGGTTTCATACCATCCGTCAAGATCCCGAAAGACACGTTCATAATGGTCTGGACTGATTTTCGAAAGCTCCGCATAAATCTGCGTTCCTTTCAATGTGTCCGAGTTCAGAATCATTTCAACAACCTCAACTCCTGTCCTTGCCCTTTCGATAATGGCATTTACTTCCTCGTAACCATCCTGCCACGGTTCAGTCGGCAAACAACGATGCAACCATTTATTCTGATTTTTATCATGCGAAAAAAGAATTATATCTGCGTCCATCTTGTACTCCTCGTATTGTATACAATTGTAATTTATTTTACCATCCAGAATAATACGGAACTTCATCTGGTTCGTCTTGAATCCTAATGATTCGATCTGTCATAACCCAGTAGCTTTTCCAATGATACTGATATTCTTCAACTTCAATCCGCCACCAGATAGATTTATACGTTTCATTTTCAACTTTGAGTTCTCGTTCTTCGATCCATTTGCATTTACCGATCAAACCACGATCTACTCCAGAAAAAATGCAATACCGCTTCCCGATAAATTTCTTTCGCATTTCCGGTATCGTCATCCCTTTAATTTCTTCTGTTGCTAACATCTTATGCTCCTTACTCCACGCAAAACATCACATATAAAGCGCACCATTGACACTTCCCATGCCTAAAAGGTAAAGAATTCTCTCTCGATGACGGTAACCCGCCAAGCATAAAAGAGCTATCCCCGTGTGTCCCACGGTTCAGATAAATGCTATACAGCATATATTCTTATTCCTTCATTTCTGATATTTATTGCCGCATTTACATCACGGTCAATCAATTCTCCGCATTTCGGACATTTCCATTTTCTTTCTTTTATAGTCAATTCAGAATTTATATATCCACAATGTCTGCAAGTTTTAGAAGAAGGGAACCACTTGTCTATCGTGATCAACTTCTTTCCGCGTTCTGCTAACTTGTAAGATAAAAATGTTCTGAATTGTCCGAATCCATTATCATTTGTTGCTTTTCCTAAGTGTAAACCCTGTGACATTGCCTTATAGTCAATATCTTCCACGGCAACAATATCATACTGTTCAGCAAGTTTGGTGCTCAATTTGTGTTGCCAATCTTGCCGACAATTGCGCACTTTTTCAAACGCACGAGCAACTTTGATTCTCTGCTTTTCGTAATTTGCACTTCCTTTTTGTTTTCTGGATAACCTCCGCTGTTCACGTGCCAATTTTCGCTCCGCTTCACGATAGAAATGATGCATATTCGCCTTATTTCCATCACTGTCAACGTAAAAGTGAGGTGAGCTGTAATCAAGTCCGATTGAGTTTTCAGCATTCACTTCATGTTCAGGAATATCAAGCTCGTATTCAAACCCGATGGATACAAAATACTTTCCGCTCGGTTCCTGTGATACTGTTGCATTCAGGATTCGTGCTCCTTCCGGCAAATTTCGGCTCAGCTTTGTTTTCACTACTCCTAATTTTGGAAGGCGCACATTCCCATTTTCAATTCGTGTTTGATTTCCACATCCTACCGTTTGATAGGATTTTTGATTATCCTTCTTGCGCTTGAATTTCGGAAATCCCGGAGTATCACCTTTTTTTACGTTCCTGAAAAAATTCTGATACGCTTTATCCAGATTACGGAGCGCACATTGTAAGGCGTTTTTATCCGGTTCTTTCAGCCATTCGTATTCATTCTTCAAGTCAGTAAGCATTTTGATCTGTTGAAAACATGATCTGATTTCACCGTTTTCTTTATAAGCGGTGATTCTATCAAATAGAAAGTGATTGTAGACAAACCGAACACATCCGAACGTCTTCTGAATAAGTTCTTCTTGTCCTTTATTCGGATAAATTCTATATTTATATGCCTTGTTTGCTATCATTTTTTCCCCATTTTTACCAGATTTGACAGGTATGTATAACGAATCTATATCCGGTCGAGTGGTTGTTATACACGTACCTAATTTTGCAGGTGTGTACAACTCTAAACGTGATCGCCCTGTCATCAGGAATGTTATACACGTACCTTTGGTACTGCTTCTTGCTTCACCGACCGCTCAGCGCGATCTCCACAAGCGTTCTGTTTCCGCATAACCTGCGGTACATTGTTTATAGTGTATCATTATGATACACTATTATTATAATTTATTTTTGACAGAAGTAAATATTTCAGTGTAAATTTGTGATACACTATTACCAGAGGTGATTATATGGTTGCTGAAAACAATACTCGCGTCATCATTACTATTCCAAAAGAATTAAAAGAACAACTTTTACAAATTGCTGATAATGAAAGTCGTTCTTTATCAAATCTCATTGTTCAAGTCCTAAAAATTTACGTGAATAAACAAAATAGTTAGTATCTGTACCCATAGCTAAAGCAAGGGGTTTTCATTTTCAGCGGTACCATTCTTTAATAATACGGCTTGGAGCCGAATTTCATCATCTGCTATATTACAAGATGAAAAGACGATCCATATTTCAGGATCGCCCTTTCATTTATTCGACTGCTGTCAATCGTTCAATCGTTCTGCTGTACAGCTTCGGATTGAGAACCTTCAGCGCATCCATGAGTTCTCCGAAAATTGACCAGACCTTTTTCGATTCTTTTCCGGTAACTGCCAAGAAAAACTCGGTAGTTCCATAGTCCCCGATGACCTCTTCTTCCTTTGCTTTTGGCTCAGGATCACGGGACATCATATAGCTATCTTCTGCTTTTTTCAGATGGTCAAGAATCGTGTAAAATACCGCCAACTTTTCACAGGTGGAAAAGGTGTTTGGCATTTTGTACTGGCACTCGTCAATAGCATCTAATAGCTCTTTCTCGGAAATCATGTTACATCATTTGTTTCAGCGTTTTATGAGCCTTCTGAAGGACATCACGCTCTTCCTGAGTCTTCGCTTTGTCCATCAGTTTCTCGATCTCGTCTGAAAGATAGGATACTCCTTCATCACGGCTGTAACGACGAGCGGAGAAATCGTCGTTCATGTACCGTCTGCCAGAGTATCCTATGTCTCCGTCACGGTAGTTATACGAACCGCCGTAGGAGTAACGACCCATACGGTCTCTACCTGCTCCACTGTAGCCGTAATCATTGGAGTAACCAGCGTCTTCCATCGCCATAATAGTAACAAGGGACTTGATTGAATGAGTGAGCTTGTCAATAGCATCCAAGCTGCCTGCTTTCAAATCTCCCTTTTCAACAAGTTCATCAAGCTCTTTGCAGAGCATTTTCTTGAGCTTTTCAAAAGTTTCTATACTCATGCTACACCTCATGCAGTCCTGTTGATGCTCAGACTCCCGTCCACAACGTTGATGAGCGGTGTCGGTGTCGTTGCCGGATCATTCACAGTTCCATTTACATACTCGACGGAAACGGTAAAGCAACATCCCTTCGGTACATCAATAACAGCACGACTGGTTACGTTTCCATATTGATCCACCGCCGCTGGCGTTGTAATTGCACGACTTCCTTGCCTCTGTTCGCCAGAAACAACAATAGCCGTGGCAATCGGTGTTACCGCACCACCTTCAGGAATCGCGATATTTCCGGTAAACTCCACCTCATATCGAGCAATACAGGATGTCGGATTATTGACAATACCACGCAGAATTACGATGCCAGTTCCAGATTGATGGTAAATATACCCCTTGTTACATGGTATAGAATTAACAAATGGGATAGCTTCATTCAGTGCTACTGTTTCAACATTATCCCGTAATAAAAATTCTGCCATTTATCATATACCTTTCTTGAAATGACGGGCAGGT
>Ga0310690_10004013_pt1 | contig 21424 bp, 17 predicted proteins | sample AusTroGonzalo_MG_2_FD_207661 | JGI IMG/M metagenome (GOLD analysis project Ga0310690, IMG submission 207661) | Bovine rumen microbial communities from tropical cattle in Woodstock, Queensland, Australia - Gonzalo_04 (v2) (version 2) | ecosystem: Host-associated > Mammals > Digestive system >... | reverse complement strand
AAGTTACACAAGAAAATAATATCTTTACGGTAAAATTCCCCCACCTTTATGAAGAAGGTATTCTCTATGTAACTATTAGAGCTGTTACCGATGCAGTTCTTTTAGATGGTGGGTATGCAACAGAATATGAGGAATCTCTTGTTAATCCAGTTAAAATAGCTGTTGGGATATGTACTTTTAAGCGGGAAGAGGCCGTAATGGGGAATGTTGCACGGATGTTTACTGATATCATAAACAACCCACAATCTCCACTATCAGATAAGCTTGAGATTTATATTGCAGACAATGGACATACATTATTAGAAACTTCATTCCAATCCGACAAGGTACATCTTTTCCCAAACCCTAATCTTGGTGGTTCGGGCGGTTTCACTCGGATTATGATAGAGGCTATGCTTTATGATAGGGCAAAAGCTTTTTCACATATAATTTTCATGGATGATGATATCTTGCTGTATCCTGCAGTTCTGGAACGGACTTATTATCTGCTCCGGATGCTTAAAGAGGAGTACCGGAAAGCAATTCTTGGTGCCGGAATGTTTATGCTTGGCAGGTGTTATCTGCAGCAGGAGTATGGTTCAATTTATAGGTCTGATGTTACTTATATAGGAAAAGCAAATCATAAATTTTTTGATTTGCGTAATCCTGACTCTGTTTCTGCTAATGAGGCTGTAAGCAAGAGCAACTATGTAGGCTGGTGGTATGCTTGTATTCCTCAAGGTATTATAAATGAAAATAATCTGCCGATGCCCTATTTCATTCATTTTGATGACGTGGAATATGGATTAAGAAACCTAGATTATAAAGAAATTTTTATAAATGGTATATGTATATGGCATCCCCACGCAGGATCGGCTAAGAATCCTCTGTGGATTACATATTATAATATCAGAAATCGCCTTATCACTATGTTTTCAATGAAGCTGGGAAAAAATGAATTAAAAACATGTCTAAAAAAAATTGCCAGGAATTTTATGTTCAAAATTATTAGATATGAATATATAGAAACACAGATGATGCTGAATGCCATACAAGATTTTCTTTCTGGGCCAGCTGCTTTTATAAAAAATGATGCACTGTCTTTACATGCTAAATTGAATGAAGCAAAGAAGCTTTATGTTTCGCTGTCAGATTTGGGTATAGAAAGAGACAATATTATAAGGAATGGGATTCCTAAGTGTAAACGGACATTTCTTACACAGTTTTTTTGGAATATTTTGCCATCACGTGATACAATAAAGGCAATGGATATTCAATATTATAATGTCCCCACTAATTCTAGAAAGGTTTATCTTTATAATGAGAAATTAGATAGCGGTCTTCTTCTTGAAAGAGATATAAAGAAATTCTTTAGTTTGTTATTTTCTTTTATGAAGACAATGTTTGTATTGAATTATCAATATAAAAGGCAAATGCATGATTGGCAGAATGCAAAATCAGTTTTAACCAGTCTGCCTTTCTGGGAAAAATATCTAGGGCTTGAACAAAAGGAGAATAGATTATGAACATCGCTCTGATTAAGGCAGGTGGCGTAGGACAGCGCATGGGCGCAGGAATACCAAAGCAATTCATTTCCATCGATGGAAAGCCTATCATCATCTATACACTGGAATCCTTTGAGAAACATCCTAATATAGACGAGATTGTTGTTGTTTGTGTGAAAGGATGGCACGATATTTTGCGTTCCTACTGCAAGCAGTTTGGCATTAAAAAGGTAAAGCTGATTGTCAACGGCGGCGAGACATCCCTTAAATCCATTAAGAATGGCCTTGTGGCAATGAGAGACCGTTATTCGGATGATGATATGATCCTGGTTCATGACGGTAACCGGCCTTTGATTTCTCCCGAGATTATTTCTGACACTATTGCGAACTGTGAGCGGTATGGCTCTGCCGTAGCTGCAATACCCGTGACAGACGAGGTAATGGAGATTGAGGGAGAGGTGCGGGCTTCTACAAAGTTCCTGGACCGTAAGAAGATGTACCGCATTCAGACCCCGGATGCATACCGTTTCTCTGTGCTGTGGAACCTTTTTGAGAAAGCTACAGATGAACAGCTTACCAATCTTGGCGCAACAAACACCCTTATGATTGCCTGCGGTGGGACAGTCCATTTTGCCCAGGGGTCGGAGCTGAATATCCGTCTGACCACACAAGAGGATATTATTTTATGTAAATCTTTGCTTGTTATGAGGGAAAAGCAGTAATGAAGAAAGGCTTTTATGAGGCAATGACCGGCAATTTGCCTTTGGAGAAATTAAAAAAGGCAAAGATTCTTATTACCGGTGCCAACGGCTTGATTGCATCTACCTTGGCAGAGATGCTGTATATGATTTCTGAGCGGGAAAGCCTTGCCTTGGAGCTGTTTTTGCTGTGCCGCAGCCAGGAGCGGGGACAAGCCCGTTTCAAGGGCATACTCGGGGATAGGGTTCATCTGATAGTGCAGGATGTGGCGGAGCCTCTGGCAACTGATGTAAATTTTGACTTCATTGTTCATGCGGCCAGTTCTGCCCATCCCGGGGCATTCAACACTGTTCCCGTTGATGTTATGAAAGCAAACCTGTTCGGCACCTACAATCTGCTGGAATATACCCGCAGGCATGAAGGCTGCCGGTTTATGTTTGTATCCAGTTCTGAGATTTATGGCGAGAATTTTGATGGCATTGATCTGTTCTATGAGGATACCCTGGGCAAGATTGATCCTGCCAAATTCCGTGCCTGCTATCCTGAGAGCAAACGGGCTTCCGAGACCATGTGTGCCTGCTACACAAAGCAGTATAGTACAGATACAGTAATTGTCCGGCCGGCATATATTTTCGGCAGGTCGGTCATCGATACTAATAAAAGGGCAGATGTCTATTTTCTCCAGCAGGCCCTGAACAAAGAGGATATCGTTATGTATAGCAAGGGGGAGCAGATTCGGTCTTACTGTTATGTTGACGACTGTGTTTCCGGTCTGCTTTATGTGCTCCTGAAAGGCGAGGCTGGCGAGGTTTATAACATTGGCAATCCAAGTGGAACGATTTCTATGCACGACTACGCCCAGAAAATTGCTGATAATGGAAGAGTGCGGCTGATTTATAATCCCGAGACAAAACCGGCTGGCACCACATTCCTGCAGACAAAGCAGCTGATACTTGCTGTAGACAAACTTGAAGGGTTGGGGTGGAAAGCACAGTATAGCATTGACGACGGGCTAAAGGATATTTTTGAGAATGGGTCTTATTAAGAAAATAGCAAAAAAGTTTTTAAAAGCGATAATTGACGGCGATTTCTTCATCTGGATATTCACAGTTATCTTTAACAAACTGGGAATACTGCTTAGTCTGATTACACGTGCAATCTACAAATGGTTCTGCAGGGTTAATCCTAATAAAGTATTCTTCATGACTCAGGAAAGCATGTATACATGCAATCCTAAGTATATATGCGAGGAGCTTTACAGAGTAAGACCCGAGACAGATATTGTGTGGCGTATCCCTGGTATGATAGGAGATGGTGCTGTTCCAGTCCGCTATAAGAGGGTCCGTCTGAACTCTTATGAATTTTTCAGAGAGCTATACTCGTCCAAGGTAATTGTTGCAAACTCTTTCCTTTTTCTACAGAGGCCCTTCTTCTTAAAGAAGAATCAAGTGCTTATCGAGACCTGGCATGGATCCCTAGGTCTTAAGAAGCATAACAAAGAAGTTATGAAATCTGATTCTCTTCTAAGAATCTTTGCTTTGAACTATACAGGAAAGAGGACCGACTATTGCATTATCAACAGCACCCTTGAGGAGCACTCACTCAAGGAGACCTATTGGCCCAAAAAAAAGATGATGATGTATGGACATCCGAGAAATGACATCATGTTCCCTGCCTATGAAGAGAAGCGGGAAGCGCTCCGCAGGTCAATCTATAAGGCATATGAAATCCCGTCCGATGTTCATATAATAATGTATGCTCCTACCTTTAGGAACTCCAAGAGTTTTGAATACTATGATCTGGACTACGGGCGGGTTATCGAGGCTGTTAAGCGGCGCTTCGGCGGAGAATGGAGGCTGCTGCTCCGGTATCATCCTTCTATGAGGGTTTTGGTGGAGGAGCTGAATGCTCAAATGCCGGAAGGGGTGATAGATATGACCGAATATCCGGACATGCAGGAGCTGGTTGCAATTACCGATGTTGCTATCACCGACTATTCCAGCTGGATTTATGATTTCATCCTTTCAAGGAAACCAGGCTTCCTGTTTGCTACCGACATAAAGGAGTATAAGGAAAAAGACCGGGGGTTCTATTATCCTATTGAGACAACACCCTTTGCAATTGCCCAGAACAATGACGAGCTCATCCATGCTATAGAAGCTTTTGAGGAAGAGGGGTATCTTGAGAAACTGGAAGCATTCCTTAAAGATAAAGGCTGCATTGAAGATGGGCATGCAAGCGAGAGGACTGCAAAATTAATCTGTGAAATCCTGGATAAAAGCAATAAATAAAAAAATCAAGCACGGTCTGGGAGAGGCACTCATCCGGGCATATTGTCTGGTTTGCAACCGGAAAATAGAGCAGAACAAGGTTTTTGTCATGACCTTTGACAACCGCTACTCCTGCAATCCTAAGGCAATAGTAGAGGAGCTTCTTTCCAGGCATTCAGGGCTTAAGATTGTCTGGACATATACAGGAAAGGAAGAGGATGCCAGGAATCATTTCCCCCAGGGGATTACTCTGGTGCGCCGTGGAAGCCTTAAGATGATCAGGGAACAGCTCTCTTCCAAGGTATGGCTTGATAACGGGATTAATTGCCTGTGGTTCGGCGTGCCTAAAAAGAAGGACCAGATATATATCAACACCTGGCATGGAAGCCTTGGAATAAAAAAGTATTCAGGCGACAGAATGTGGCTGAGAATTGCCGCAAAGGCAGCAGGTTCTACAGACTATTGCATTACAAACAGTACTTTTGAGGAAAAAATCTTCAGGGATAACCTGTGGCCCAATAGCCAGATGCTTCCATTTGGACATGCCAGGAATGATATCCTTTTCCGCAAAGAAAAGCATCACAGAATCCGGGAAAACATCTGTAAGCAGCTTGGAGTTCCCTTTGAGACAAAAATGTTTCTTTATGCTCCGACATTCAGGGACGACCATAATACATCTTGGATGACGCTGGATTTTTCCCGGCTTAGGAACAACCTGGAGAAGCGGTTCGGCGGGAAATGGGTTATTCTCCTGCGTTTCCATTTTAAAGACAGGGATAATACATGCTGGAGAAAGGGGTATGAGGCAGAGTACATCGATGCCAGCAGAGTACCGGATATGTACCAGCTTATGATTGCTTCCGATGCGGGCTGTTCCGATTATTCCAGCTGGATTTATGATTATCTTCTTCTGGACCGCCCCGCGTTTCTTTATCTTCCTGACCTTTCTGAATATGATGAGGAGCGTGGGTTTACTTATCCTATCAGGACAACTCCATTCCCAAAGGCAGAAAACAATGACGAGATGGAAAATGTTGTTCTAAATTACGATGCAGATGCATATAAGAGGGCAAAAGAAGCTTTCTTGAAAGAGAAGGGCTGTTATGAGGATGGAAATGCTGCCTCAAGGGCAGCTGCTTTTATTGAATCGATAACAAAAGGAAAAACCAATGAATAATGTATTGATTTTCGCTGGTGGCGCAGGACGTCGGATGAACAGTAGATCAAAGCCAAAGCAGTTTCTTAAGCTGTATGGCAAGGAGATTATCATCCACACGCTGGAGAACTTCCAAAACCATCCCGAGGTGGACAATATAGTGGTTGTCTGCATCAAAGGGTGGATTGGTTATTTGCAGAAGCTGTTGGCACAGTACGATATGGACAAGGTGCGCCTTATAGTGGCTGGTGGCAAGACAGGGCAGGAATCTATATACAACGGGTTATGTGCTTTAGCAGACTTTGCGCCGGAGGATTCTATCGTGCTGGTGCATGACGGTGTGCGTCCTTTTGTGACCGATACTCTTATCTCTGACTGTATCAAATCGGTAAAGAAGAATGGGTCTGCAATTACTGTAACCCCTGCGACCGAGACTATAATTGAGCTAAAAGACAAGAAGATTCAGAACATCACCGACCGGAGCAAATGCTATCTGGCCAAGGCTCCCCAGTGCTTCTATCTGGGAGATCTGCTTAAAGCCCATAAGAAAGCTTTGAAGGATGGCAAGACTGATATGATAGATTCTGCCACCCTTATGAAGACCTATGGGCATTCTCTCTATGTGGTGGAGGGGAATGCAGACAATATAAAGATTACTACACCTTCCGATTTCTATACCTTCCGTGCTTTGTATGATGCCCGGGAAAACCAGCAGATATTTGGATTATGATAGATTTTTCTGAATTTAAAGGTTCATCTGTTCTCGTAACCGGCTCCACAGGGCTTATCGGAAGGGCGCTGGTACAACATTTGGTTGGCTTTAGTGCCAAGATTTATGCCTGCTGTCGCAGCTCCGAGAAGTTCAAGGCCTGTTTTGCAGGCAATGACAGTATTGTGCCGGTATATGGGGATATCTGTTCTCTGGATATTCACAGTCTGGATGTGGAATACATTATCCACGCCGCTGGCACAACAACATCAAAAGATTTTGTGGAGAAACCTGTAGAGACTATCAGGACAGCTGTGGGCGGTACCCTTAATATCCTTGACCAGTGCAAGGACAAAAAGCTTAAGGGGCTTATCTTTATAAGCAGCATGGAGGCCTTTGGCATCACCCCTACAGATAAACGGGATATTCGGGAATCTGACCTGGGTTATATCGATGTCATGAGCGTCCGCTCCAGCTATTCCGAGAGCAAACGGCTGTGCGAGAACCTCTGTGCCAGCTATGCATCGGAATATGGTGTTCCTGCAAAAGTAATCCGCCTTGCCCAGACAGTTGGGCCTGGTGTTTCCTATACCGACAACCGGGTTACTGTGCAGTTTGCCCGGAGCGTTATTGAGGGCAGAGATATTGTCCTTAAGACTGAGGGCAAGACAAAGAGGCCTATCCTATATATTGACGATGCAGTTTCCGCTATCCTTACTGTGCTTTTGAAAGGTAAGGCTGGTGATTGCTATACTGCGGCCAATCCAGAAACCTTCTGCACTATTCGGGAGACTGCCGAAGCAATAATTCACGAGATCGCCCAGGATAAGATAAAACTTGTCTTTGATTTGGACCCCAACGCTGGCTATGCCCCTGATATCTGTCTTAACCTGAATGTAGATAAACTTAAGGCGCTGGGCTGGGAACCAAAGGTAGGGCTGGTAGAGGCCTACCGTCGGCTTATAGAGAGCTTGAAATAATGTCTAAAACCCTTACTCCAGAAGAGCTGCGGAAAGTACAGCTGCTTGAACTCAAGGTGCTTAAAGAGATAAAGCGGGTCTGCGCAAAGCACGACATTAAGTACTTTCTTACTGGGGGTACTTTGATTGGGGCTGTGCGGCACAAGGGCTTTATCCCTTGGGATGACGATATCGACATCGCCATGATGCGGCCAGATTATGACCGCTTCCTGGAGATTGCTCCCAAGGAGCTGGTGCCAGAGTTTTCTCTGCTTGCTATACAGCATGATCCTAAGATAGGCACCTTCTTCTCCAAGGTGGTGCTCAACGGGACAACCTATAGGAATGTTCAGCAGCCGGATGATGCCAAGAACTTTGGTTTCTTAGTGGATGTTCTGCCCTATGACAATATTTATGACAACAAACTGCTGGCAAAGCTGTACTTCTGCTGGCTGAACTTCTGTGTTGTCCTCTATTCCATGAAGAATGGGTATCATAATGGCACAACCAAGCTAAAGAGGTTTGTGGCCGAGGCAATGAAGATCTGCTTCTTCTGGATGCCAAAGAAGTGGCTGCGTAAGATTATTATTAATTATCCATATAAGCTTAATGAAAATAAGACCAATACAAAGGCCTATCTTACAGGGCGGTATGGCATTCCCCGGGAGATGCGGAGTGCATACCTCTTTGGCGAGTACACCGAGCTTCCTTTCGAGGATGATACCTTTATGGTTTTGAAAGAATATCATGCTTTTTTGACTGAGCTTTTTGGCGATTATATGAAGCTGCCTCCGGTGGAGCAGCGGGTCACCCATCAGGTGGCTGAACTTGATTTTGGGAAATATTAATGCACATAGTATTTATAAACCCGCCCTTTAAGGCGGAATATGGAAAATTCTCTAGGGAGTCCCGGAGTCCTGCTATAACCAAGAGTGGGGCTCTCTACTATCCTCTGTGGCTCATATATGCAGCGGCCTACTGCCAGAAGTATGGCCATAGGGTGGACTTTATCGATGCCCCTGCCAAGCCGCTGGATGAATTTGAGACTCTTGAACTTGTGGAAGAGAAGGTTGGCGGCGAACAGGTACTCTTTGTCTTGGACACCAGCACCCCCTCCATCAAGAGCGATGTGGCATTTGGGGCCAAACTTAAGAAAAAGTACCCCGATTCCTTTGTTATTCTGGTGGGTACTCATCCTACCGCCTGTGCCGAGGAGACTTTGGGTTACAGAGAGGCTATCGATGCGGTTGCAATAGGGGAGTTTGACTACACAATAAGGGAACTGGCCGATGCCTTTGATAAAGGCACCCCGCTGGAGAAAGTGCGGGGGCTGTGTCTGCGGACCGAGAGCGGCCTGGTGCGGACAGCCCCCATGCCCCATATCACCGATATGGACGACATACCTTTTGCGGCCCAGTTCATTAAAGAGAACTTGGACCATAAGGACTACTTCTTTGCCGCCGCCACATATCCTTCGGTACAGATATTTACAGGGCGGGGCTGTCCTTGCCGATGTACCTTCTGCGTCTATCCACAGGTGATGCACGGTCACCCCTTCCGGGCTCGGAGCCCTGAGAGCGTGGTGGAGGAGTTCCAGTACATTGCCGACAACTTCCCAGATGTTAAGGAAGTGGTCATCGAGGATGACACTTTTACTATAGACAAGACCAGGGTGCGCCGGATATCGGAGCTGCTGATTGAGGCGGGGCTCCAGAAGCGGCTTAAATGGCTGTGCAACGCCCGGGCCAACACCTTGGATTTGGACACCATGCGCCTTATGAAGAAGTCGGGGTGCCGTCTTATTATCCCAGGCTTCGAGAGCGGCAGCCAGCAGATTCTGGACAATATCAAGAAGGGAATTAAACTGGAGCAGATATACGAATATGTTAAGAATGCCAAGAAGGCAGGGCTCTTGATTCATGCATGCTACATGGTGGGCAACGATGGCGAGACCAGGGAGACAATGGAAGAGACCCTCCAGCTGGCGCTGAAGTTGAATACCGATACCGCCCAGTTCTTCCCACTTATACCATACCCGGGAACCGAGGCCTATGATCTGGCTCGGAAGAATGGCAATCTTACTCTGGATTACGAGAACTATTGTAACGAGGACGGCACCCATAATACAGTGCTGAACCTGCCGGGGCTCTCGGCCCAGGAAATGGTGGATTTCTGCAACTATGCCCGGAAGAAATATTACCTACGGGTGCGTTATTTCCTCCACCGGCTGTGGGTGGGATTGCGCAACCCTGATGACCTTAAACGGTCGTTGAAGGCCTTTGGCAAACTGAGGAAATACCTGTTTAAATAATGCCAGCAGTTTCTGTCATAATGCCATGCCATAACGGCTCAAGCACCCTCCCGCAGGCGGTGGAGTCTGTCCTGGCGCAGTCCTTTGTCGACTGGGAGCTGCTTATCATCGAAGATACTTCCATCGATGACAGCGTGGCTATTATAGAAGGATACTGCGCCAAGGACAGCCGGATTAAGCTGCTCCATACGCCTATCCCCACTGGCAAGCCTGCTACACCCCGTAATGTGGGGATAGTGGCGGCGCTCGGCCGGTTTATTGCATTCCTGGACTGCGACGACCAGTGGTTGCCAGATAAGCTGGAGCACCAGCTGCCACTTTTTGAGAAGGCTGACTGTGCAGTTGCCTTCTCTTTTTACAAAAAGATGGATGCGGCTGGCAATGTGCGCCCTGCGGTGGTCATGTCCCCAGCCGTGGTGAGCTTTGACCAGCTTTTGGATGGCAACTGCATAGGTAATCTAACCGGTATGTACGACACAGCTAAAGTAGGCAAAGTGTACCAGAAGGAGATAAACCACGAAGACTATCTTATGTGGCTGCAGGTGCTCCAGAAGGGCTTTGTAGCCCGCAATACCGGCACTGTGGAGGCCTACTACCGGGAGAGCGGCGCCTCTGTTTCCGGCAGCAAGTTGAAAGCCCTGTCCTGGACCTGGGATATTTACCGGAAAGAACTGGGGTTGTCGTTTGGTGCTTCGTTGTTGCACTTTGTAAAGTACGCAATCAAGGGCTTGGGCAAGCGGCTTAAGTAACGCCCCCCGTTTGAACATGAACATTTTATACTTGATTTTCATATATCCTATAGAGCTCCTGATTGAGCTGGTGTTCCAGCTTTCCTACAAGCTGTGGGACAGCTGCGGTATATCGCTGGCGGCGGTGAGCTTGGCTGTAAGTTTCCTCTCCCTTCCGCTCTACATGATTGCAGAGCGGTGGCAGCAGAAGGAGCGGGATATACAGAAGGCGTTCAAGCCCGAGATAGACGAGATAAAGGCTGTCTTCAAGGGGGATGAGCGGTATATGATTCTCTCCACCTTCTATCGGCAGAACCATTATCATCCTATTATGGCGCTCCGCAGCTCCATAAGCCTGATGATACAGGTGCCGTTTTTCATCGCAGCCTATGTGTATCTGTCGAACCTGGAGATGCTGCGGGGGCAGAGCCTTTGGTTCATCAAGGACCTGGGGGCACCTGACCAGCTGTTCCATATAGGCAGCTTCCCTATAAATGTCCTGCCTATAGCAATGACCATAATTAACACTGTGGCCAGTGCTGTTTATGTAAAAGGCTTTGCATTTAAAGAGAAACTGCAGCTCTACGGTATGGCCGGCCTCTTCTTGGTGCTACTGTATAATTCTCCGGCAGGACTGGTCTTCTACTGGACCCTAAACAATGTCTTCTCGCTCTGCAAGAACATCTGTTATAAGGTCAAATTTAAAAAGGCAGAGGCTCTGGAGAATGGCCTTAAAAAAGCATACAACTTCTGTAAGCGGCCGCTGGTGCCATTGTATCAGCAGAATAAGCTGCGGTTCGGGATTTTCTTCCTCTGCTGCATTGCCTTCCTGCTCTTGGTAGGGGCAGTGATTCCATCGTCACTCATCTGCTCCTCGGTGCAGGAGTTTTCTTATATCGAGCCATACGAGAACCCGCTGGGAATATTCAAGTTTCCATTCCTGCAGACCATGGGAATCGCGGTGTGGATGGTGGCTCTTTATTTTCTGTTTTCTAGGAAGACCCAGACTGTATTTACCTTCCTGCTTTTGGCCGGCCTTTTCGGCGGCCTGATCAACACTTATGTGTTTGCCGGTGGCTATGGGACAGTACTGGCTCAGAATGGTCTGTTTTTTGAAAATGGCCTAAAGATAAAGAACGAACTGGCCAAGTTTCCAATAGATATTGCCACAACTTTTGTTGTGATATCGGTGGTGCTGTGGGTTTTATCTAAGGATTGGCTTAAGCCGGTCAAAAGCGTCTGTACTATTTTGGTGCTGACTCTGCTGGCTTTTTCAATCTTCAACGTGGCCATGATTAACAGCGAATTCCATCGCCTTGAGGCCATAGTTGCAGACAGCTCCAACAAAGGGGCAGAGGAGACTATAAAACCAGTCTACCACTTCAGCCGTACAGGCAAGAATGTGGTAGTTATCATGCTGGATCGGGGTATCAGCTCCTTTGTTCCATACATCATGGAGGAGCTGCCGCTGGTAAAGGCGAACTTCCAGGGTTTTGTCTGGTATCCTAATACATTGGCTCCTGGGGACCACACTATTTTTTCTGCCCCAGCGCTCTTTGGCGGGTATGACTATCTGCCCCAGGCCATAAATGAGCGGAAAGATCAGCTCCTTATAGACAAGCACAACGAATCCCTCAAGGTGCTGCCCACATACTTCCTTGATCAGGGCTATACAGCTACGGTCACTGACGCGCCCATGGCCAACTACAGCTGGACTCCTGACAACTCCATATTTGATAAAAACATTTATGCTGTGAATATAGCAGGCCGCTATGACAAGTTGTGGAGAAAGGAGCACGGAATGGAGCTTGCCGGCTTTGTGCTGGCCGACTTTATGAAGAGGGATTTCCTTTTCTTTGCCTTTTTCCGCGTATGCCCGGTATCGTTACGGGGAATTCTCTATGACCATGGTGGCTGGTGGAGCTCTATAAAAGATAAGGCCAAGGATGAAAATACTTTGGCTATTAAATATTATTCTGCCTTAGATTATCTGCCCGAGCTCTCTGATGTGACTGATGGCAAGGGTTCCTATATAGCCATGGATAACGACTTGCCCCATGAGCCGGCCTGGATGCAGTATCCCGAGTATACGCTCCATCCAAAGATTTCAGAGAAGGGAAAAAACCGGTTCGGTGCTGACATTGTGTTCATCCACTACCATGTAAATGCTGCCACCCTGCGGATGCTGGGCGAGTGGTTCGCCTGGATGCGGCAGAATGGGGTCTACGACAACACCCGGATAGTGATAGCTTCTGACCATGGTCGCCACTTTCGGGGTGAGAATAAGACTCTGGATACCGATTTTGACAAGAGTGAGCTGGCTGGTTGGAACGCCCTTCTGCTGTTCAAGGACTTCGGGGCAAAAGGGGAGATTCGGACCGACAACTCCTTTATGACAATTGCAGATGTACCTTATCTAGCGACCAAAGATACCTCTGACAAGGTATTTAATCCTTTTACTGGTAAAAAATTATCCAATAAGCCTGCTGGAGATGCTATGACTGTGGTGACCGGACTTGGCGAGGCTAACGATCATGGCAAATATAAATTCAACTATACCGAGAAGTATAGGGTAAAAGATAATATCTTCAAGGCTGCCAACTGGGAGAAGCTGAAATGATGCTCTACATCGACCCAGGTACAGGCAGCATGCTCTTTTCGGTGCTGATAAGCCTTTTTGCCCTGGGCTATTTTGCCTTCCGGGGAGTGCTAATCAAGCTTCGCCTTCTGTTTGCAGGGAAGAAAGGGGGCAAAGGGAAGAGGATTCCCTATTTGATCTACAACGAGGGGTGCCAGTACTGGAACACCTTCAAGCCGGTGGTGGAGGAGTTCGAGAAGCGGGGTATCCCCTTGGTCTACTACACCTCGGCCCAGGAAGACCCTGTCTTTGCCCAGGATTGGCAGCATGTAAAGCCAGAATACATAGGGGAGGGCAACAAGGCCTATGCCCGGCTCAACCTGATGGAGGCAGATGTATGCCTAATGACCACCCCGGGGCTGGATGTGTTCCAGCTCAAGCGGTCAAAGGGCATTAAGCACTACTGCCACATAGTCCACATGATTAACGATGCCACCACCTATAAGCGGTATGGCCTGGATTACTTTGATTCTGTGCTCCTTGCCGGCGACTGGCAAGGTGAGGATATACGCTACCTAGAACAGCTCCGCGGGCTGCCCCAAAAGCGTCTGATCACTGTGGGCTGCCCATACCTGGATGTGCAGGGGGCACGACTTGAAGAAATGAAATCTGCCGGAGAGCACCCATTTACCGTTCTGGTCTCTCCCTCCTGGGGGGCAAGCGGCCTATTGAGCCTTTATGGCGAGAAGCTGCTGGATCCTCTGTCTGAGACCGGGTGGAACATCATAGTGCGGCCTCATCCTCAGTCCAAGGTGGTGGAGAAGGACTTGATAGCCCGTCTTCAGGCCAAATATGATAAAAATAAAAATATTATATGGGATTTTGACCCCGATAATATTGTATCTATTTCAAAAGCTGATATAATGATTTCTGATTTTTCCAGTATCACTTTGGATTTTGCCTTCCTGCGGGACAAGCCATTCCTGGCTGCGGTGGGAGATTTTGACCCAAGGCCCTATGATGCAGGAAAAGTACCCCATCCCCTGTGGCAGTTCCAGGTTCTGAGCCAGATAGGCAAGGAGCTTAAGGAAGAGGACTTCCCCCGGATTGGAGAGATTATAAAAAATATTGCAGACGACCCTGCAGCGTCAGAGAACCGCAGACTGGCAAAGAAGAAGGCTTGGCAGTACCAGGGTCAGGCCGGAAAGCGTATAGCCGATTATATGGTTCAGGTGCAGCAGGAAGTCGCAGAAGCATAGAGGCTTATTATGTTTGGACCTAACACTAATTTTACAGACACCGTAAATATATCCTGTTCCCACCGGGATCAGAGCTTTTTCAAGCTTTTTGACCAGGTAAGGGAGCTTTTTGCCACCAGGTTCGGTCTTGAGGATTATGATATTCTCTTTATTCCCGGCAGTGCTACTGTAGGTGTGGAGGCTACCATGTTCTCTATGAATTACCGGATCAAGATGGCTGGCTACGAAGGGGAGTTCAAGAACCGGTGGAACCAGATGCTCCAGAATTATCCTAAAAAGGATTCCTATCCAGAGACCGAGATGTTCTGCCGGCTGGAGACCAGTATTTCCGCTCCTTTCTCCAAGGAAAACTGTATTGTGGATGCAGTGAGCGCCTTCCCGTATTATGATGTGCCCAAGGGAACCAAGGTATTATGCACCTGCCTCAACAAGCAGCTTGCCTCCTATGTAGGCCTTGCTGTTGTCTGTGTCAAGAAAGACCAGTGGGAACACTGCCTGGACAGCGATGTTTTCTCCTACCTGAACCTGCGGCGCTACAAGGATTATGCGGAGCATCATCAGACTCCCAACACATCCCCGACCTTTATCTATGAACATTTCTGCAGAGTGCTCAAGAACTTTGACCTGGAACAGTTCCGGGAACGTATAAACAAAGTTTCCGACCTTATCTGCAGTGCGATTCCGGAAGAATACATAATAGGCGAGAAACGATGTCCGGTCATCACCATAAAGAAAGAGGCCTTTGAGAAAGATCCGGCTGTTGCCGAGAAGTTTGACCTTTACGGCTATTGGACAGGAAAGCCTGACTACCAGATATTCACATACACCTCTCCTGTGGAAGATTATCAGGAATTTGTGAGACAGTACCGCAGTTCATGTTGATTTTAAAGATTGCATTCAGGAATATTTGCCGCAATACCCGGAAGACCATACTGCTGGGCACCCTGATAGCCCTGGGTATGGCTTTCCTCTTTTTTGCCAATGCTGTGTTTGAGAGTGCAGACCAGGGGGTGCGCACCTCCTTTGTAGGCAGCCTTACCGGCGATGTGGTTATGGCTTCGGAGTCCGAGACTCCATTCAGCCTTTTCGGCAACGAGATTCCTGTTATAGACGATTACGAGGTTATCCCCTCCATCCCTGGCTATGCTGATATCTCGGACGCATTTTCCACCCTTAAGAATGCTGAGTCCTATACTCCTGTAGTTTCCGGGGCGGCTGGTGTGGAGATAGGAAAATATCGGGGATCCTCTGCCGTGTTCGGCATAGTTCCCGAAAGCTACTTTGAGGTTTGCCGCGATATAGAGATTGTCTCTGGAAATCCAGCTGACATAGCAGAAGGAGGCATCTTCCTGTGCCAGAGTATAAAAGAGGCTGCTGAGAAAAAACTGGAGAGATCTCTTGAAAAAGGGGAGGAGATAAAGCTTAGTCTTTATTCCAACGGAAGTTTTAAAATCCGCAAAGGAACATATGCAGGCTGCCACCGCTACATAAACCAGACAGCCCCATTTGATGCCATAATTCTGGCCGACCCAGCTATAGTCCGGGGGCTTATAGATTACACTGCCGGAAATCTGATCGCGGATGAGGGTGGAAAAAACAAAGAGGCTGATGATTCCGACGATTTTGACATGGAAACCCTTTTCGCCGAGGCCGAAGATACTGAGAAGACCCAGGGCGAAGAGTTCTCTCTGGATAAGATAGAATCGATTCTGGCCGACACCACCGAGCGGGATGCCCTTTCCCAGGTCTCTTCCTCTGCATGGAGCTTTGTCCTTTTCAAGGCGAGAGAAGGGAGTGAGAAACAGCTTAAAAAAGAGCTTTCTGTTCTGGCCGATGAGAATCATTGGAATGTGGAGATAAAGGGCTGGCGCAAAGGTGCCGGTTTAAGTGCCCAGATGGTCTTTGCCCTTAAGGCTGCCTTCAATGTTGGCATCCTCTTTATTATTATCGGGGCTGTGCTGGTGATTGTGAACGCACTGGTAATCTCTGTACTTGAGCGGAGTTACGAAATAGGCACCATGCGGGGCATCGGGGCGGGAAAACCCTTTATCAGTGCCCTGTTCATAGCTGAATCCATGATGCTTACCCTTGCCGCCGCCACAATAGGCATAATCATAGGAGCTATAGCCTCTGCCGCCTTCTCCGGTGGTATTGCGCTCCATAACGATCTGCTTATAACCATGTTCGGTGGCGATGTGCTCCGGCCTGTGGTTACATTCAAGAATATCATGCTTCATTTTGCAGGGGCTGCCTTGGTGGGTGCCCTTTCCTGGATCTATCCTGTATCTCTGGCTGTCAAGATTCAGCCTGTGACAATAATGGGGAGGGGTTAGTTATGTTCCTGTTTGCCCTCCGCAATCTTTTCCTCCAGCGCAAGAGGTATGCCCTGATGGCGCTGGCTGTGGCAGTGGGCTTTATGCTCATCACGGTACTCACAGGCCTTTCCTATGGGGCCCTGGAGACTATAAAGACCAAGGCTGCCCGCTATTTCTCGGGCCATATCATTGTCTATGGCTTTGAGAACACAGGTATGTCCATCCCCGACTCAAAAAGCTATGTGAAAATAATCAACCATTCAAGACTTCCTCTGCGGACTGTATCGCCCCGCTCTGTCTACTACGGTAAGGAAGTAAGGCTTTTCTTCGGTGGCAACTACATCAGGCTGCTCCGGGTTATCGGTGCCGACTTTGAGACCGAAGGGAAAGAGCTTTCAAAGCTTCCTTTTGTAGAGGGGGGGATTGAAGACCTTTCCGGTCCTGATGGCAAAAACGGCATTATTATAAGTACCGAGGCTGCCCGTCTTTTAGGTACCCGTCTTGGTGATGATGTAATTATCTATATAAAAACTGAAGAAGGGCAGTACAATACCGAGAATATGGTGGTCAAAGGAATTTTTGACGAGACCAATATATTCGGCTATGCCGCCTATATGAACAGGGAAGAGCTGAACATCATCATGGACAAAGATCCGGGATGGGCTACTGAGATTGCGGTATATGCCAAAGAGGGAAGCAATATCCCTCTGATTACCGAGAGACTCCGGCTTGAGTTTGCAAAGACCAAGGATGTGTTCCCTCCTATTCACACCCGCCACGACTTCAGTGAATACAGGTCTGGAAACCGGGGTAACGATAAGGAAGTGGCAGCTGTCATGTCGGTGAATGCCCAGCTGGAGCAGCTTAAGAGCCTTCTGGATGCTTTCCTTCTCTGTACCTATTTTGTCCTTTTTATTTTCTTGGTTATTGTTATGATAGGAATTCTGAACACATATCGGGTTATTGTCTACGAGCGTACCCGGGAGATAGGGACTATGCGGGCTATCGGTATGCAGGCATCGGATGTGAAGAGGATATTCCTGTATGAGGCAGCGGCACTGGCTCTGGTTGCTTCTGCTTTCGGATTTGTTCTGGGACTTGTAACCTTTCATTTTGTAGGATTGTTTGATTTAAGTAAGGTTACTGCGGCGGGAATGTTTACCGAGAACGGCAGACTACAGTACTTTATTGGGTTCCGTTCTGTGGCATTGAACCTGTTCTTTATGCTGGTGGCTGTAACAGCTGCCGCTTGGCGGCCTGCAAAGAAGGCATCTCTTATGCCTCCGGCCCAGGCTCTTAGGAAGGATTGATTATGAAGAAAAGAATAATTGTTGCATTATTGCTTATAGGAGTTATCTGTTCTGTCTATGCAGAAACCGATTATGTTAAGATGCTCAAGGAAGTGGATAATCTGGTCACATTCAAGGAATCAGATCTTTCTGCGGAATACACTATTGTGAAGAGGGATCCTGACGGCTCTTCCTCCACAACTGTGGCAGCCATGTTCCGCCGGGACAGCGAGGAGAAATTTGTAGTTCTGGTGCTTCAGCCTGTGGCAGACAAGGGAAAGGGCTACCTTAAGCAGGGGAACAACCTGTGGCTTTATGATCCTATAGGCAAGGGGTTTACATTCACCAGTGCCAAGGAGCGGTTCCAGAACTCCAGTTTCCGTGTATCTGACTTTACCGGATCCAACTACTCGGGCAACTATGATATTAAAAGTGTAAAGCAGGAGAAACTGGGAAAATTCAACTGTACTGTGTTTGACCTTGAGGCCAATACCAAAAGTGTCTCATTCCCAAAGGTGAAGATATGGGTGTCTGAGGACAACCTGGTGCGCAAGCTGGAAGACTACAGCCTCTCCGGCCAGCTTATGAGAACTTCGGCATTCCCAAGCTATCAGAAGGTTGGAAAGCGCTGGGTTCCTGCAAAGATCATCATTCAGGATCACCTGGTGTTCCGCAAGGTGGGAGATAAAGTTGAGTACGAGCGTACTACTGTGGATATAAAGAATCCATCCCTTAACAAACAGCCAGATTCCCTGTATACTAAGGAATATCTTGAGAGAGTCAATACTAAATAAGTACATTTTAATATTTCTTTTTCTTATCTGCCTTCCGGTTTTTACTTGGTCTGCTGAGTTTGAGGTTGCCCGGGGCAGTGAAAGCCTGGAGTCTGAGCAGACAGATTATGACGAAGATTTTGACTCGGTTTTTGATAACCCTGCCGAGGATATCGTAGTAGAGCAGCCGGCAGATATAGACTATCGGAATCAGTTTGAGGAAAGCAAGAAAATAGTAGTCAAAGGAGATTTCATAGTTCGGGCCGGCGGCGGAATCGGCTGGAATGACGAACCTTTTGATGATAATTATGAGAAGGTTGCAGGTGCCTATTCCAAGGCAACTATCTCCTTTGATGCCCGACCCGACCCGACTATACGTGTATTTGGTAAGCTTAAGACCGAGATGAACTCTGAAAACGGCAGCGATGTCTGGTCTAAGCTGGATTTTGATGAGCTTTACTGTGATTACAACTGGCTTGACAAATCCTTCTTCCGGTTGGGCAAGTTCTATATGACCTGGGGTCAGGGTCGCCTTTTCCGTCCAGCCAATTTTATGGAAGATGCGGAGGACGGAACTGCTTTCCGTATGACTATGCCCAATATTCTGGATGGTGTTTCTCTGGTTTCTCTCTATAAAAAGCGGGTATTCAATGATGACAAGAAACTTCATAAAGGAGATCTCTCTTTCGCAGGTCATGCCGATAAGACTCTTGGACCGATAAACTTTTCTGTAGCAATGCTTTATAACGATCTGGATGGTCAGCGCTATTCTGGTTCTGTCAAGACAGTTTTATTGCATACCGATCTGTTTGCCGACTATGTGCTGAACCGCTCAGATGAGGGAGATATAACCCATGAGGCTTTGGCTGGTTTTTATAAAGAATGGACTAATATCAAACTCTATGGTGAATACTACTATGACGGCCGCATTGAGGATGATGTAGACCACTGTGTTGGTCTTGCCACAGATTTTGACAACCTGTTTGGGTCACCTGTTGGAATGGGGTTCAAGTGGCTCCATTCTGTTACTGACAATGCAGGTCAGTTTATCGGAGGCTTCACCATCTCACCATGGAAGCATGTCAAAATCCGGATGGCTATTCCATGGCAGTACGGTGACAAGGAGCTGGACAAGGACTTCTACGAGGAGTTCCCTATCGACAGCAAGCTTGCCTTTACCCTGTTTGTGGAGCTTTCTGCTGGATTCTGATATCAGCTGTTGTGCTGCCTGAAGTCTTCGACCACCAGACCGTCCTTAAGACGGATTACATGGTCTGCAATGGAGAAGATGTTATGGTCGTGGGTGGAGAAGATGAATGTAGTCCTAAGCTCTTTGTTGATTTTCTTCATAAGAGCTATGATATCTTCGCCTGTTTTGCTGTCTAAGTTTGCAGTAGGTTCATCTGCCAGCACTACCTTGGGCTTTGTTGCCAGAGCCCTTGCTATAGCTACCCGCTGCCGCTGACCGCCGGAAAGCTCTGCCGGTTTGTGGGTTGTCCAACGGGTCAGTCCTACCGCTTCAATAAGTGAGTTGATATATTCCTTGTGTTCCTGTTTTTCCTGGGGCGTGAACTTGCTTCTCCCTATTAGGAAAGGGAATTCGATGTTCTCGTATACATTGAGCACCGGAAGCAGGTTGAAGGACTGGAAAATAAAGCCGATTACATCGTGACGCAGGGTAGTGATCTCCCTGTCCGAGAGACCTGAGGTCTCCTGTCCGTTGATTATCACCTTCCCTTGAGTGGGGACATCGATGCAGCCTATCATATTCAGAATGGTGGATTTGCCGCTGCCGGAAGGACCGATTATGGAGACAAAGTCTCCTTCCTCGATGCTGAATGAAACTCCTTTGATGGCGGGTACCAGGGTTTTCCCCAGGTGATACGACTTTCTGACGTTTTCCAACTGAATGATCGGCATATAGCCTATTATAACAATATTTATTATTCTTTAGCAAGGTAAAGATTTGAACAGAAAAAAAGATATACCGACACTTCTTATAACAGGGCTCTTTTTCTATCGTATTCTTATGGCCTTTGTGGCAAAATATATCATAGCACGGCTTACCATTCTGGCGGATATAGGTACTTTTATGTATGGCCTCCCTTATGATGAGTATGGGCTCCTGCCCATGCTTTATGAAAAGTTTGGCCTGATGATTCTTCTGAAGAAAGATGTCCTTGGTGTCGCCATCATCAGCTCAATCCATTTTATATGCCATTTTGAGATTCTTACGTTCTGTGTCTGCTCTGCCATAGGCTATATTGGAATAAGGAAATTCCTAATAGAGGCAAAAAGCGATTCCAAGATGTATCTGCTTCTTATTCTCCTGTGCTATTCCCCATCATTTAATATCTGGTCTTCCATAGGGGGTAAGGAGTGTCTGGTGGTATTCGGCATGGGAATTCTATGTGCAGAACTGATAAAGCTGTACAAAGAAGAGCCATTTAAGCCCTCATTCCTGTTTTTTATTGCCCTGTGGCTGGTGATGGTGCTCAAGAAGCCATATATTCCTTTTGTCCTTGTGACTTTCGGCTATGTGGTGTTCCGCAGCCGGGTAAAACTTCCTTACAAATGGGATGTGGCGCTTCTGCTTGGGCTTTTGGCCGCAGTTGCGGTGGGGATGTATCTGTTTAGATACCAGTTGGATGAATATGCTTTTTTTGCCCAGAAAGTTCCAAGGGTTTCTGCCCGCTCTACCAGAGGTCATCTGTTTATTGAGCAGTTTGATTTTTTTAAGAAGATGCCCTATCTTCTGCCTCTTGCCTTCTGGGGACCTACCTGGGCAGAGTGCACCACATCGCCCCTTCATCTGTTTTCTTTTATAGAAAGTGGTGTTATAATATTGACAGCAGTTATTATGCTGTGGGGATTTCCTGTGGCTCTGATCCGGC
>Ga0310690_10004012_pt1 | contig 21429 bp, 13 predicted proteins | sample AusTroGonzalo_MG_2_FD_207661 | JGI IMG/M metagenome (GOLD analysis project Ga0310690, IMG submission 207661) | Bovine rumen microbial communities from tropical cattle in Woodstock, Queensland, Australia - Gonzalo_04 (v2) (version 2) | ecosystem: Host-associated > Mammals > Digestive system >... | reverse complement strand
AAGCACCCGACGAGAATTCAAAGATCTTCACAGGAAAGGATATCTGCACCTACATGGAGGCATTCGCTGCCCTTGGCTACAAGCCCGAACAGGTGACGAAGATTCTGCTTACCCACAAGCATGCCGATCATTCTGGCGAACTGCGCAGTTTCCCCAATGCGAAGGTGTATGTGAACAAGGACGAAATGGATGCTGCCGAGTTGCAGGGTCTCACGAACCTAGTGCCGGTGAGCTATACTGACGGGCCGTATTACAACTTCCCTGAGTGTCAGAAGATAGCCGATGGCATATACCTGATCAAGGCAAAGGGTCACACCAAGGGTAACAGCATCATCGTGGTGGAGAATGACGGGCTATTCTATATGCTTCACGGTGATATCACCTACATGGACGAGGCACTGTATGAGAATAAACTGTCGGTGGTTTATGACGACCTGCCAGCAGCCCGTGAGACGTTGGACCGAGTGCGTGAATTTGTCCGCAACCATCCAACGGTGTATTGCAGTACTCACAGCCCGCAGGGCTACGAGAATCTGGAGGCCAAGCGTGTGATGGACCTCGACAATCCCGTTCCCACCATCTGGCCTGAAGTTGTTTTCGAAAAGAAAGAAGAGTCCGGCAAGTATGTCTGCTCCATCTGTGGCTACGTCTATGACCCGGCTGAGCACGACGGCGTAGCCTTCGAAGACCTGCCCGACGACTGGCGCTGTCCCCGTTGCAAACAGCCAAAGGAGAAATTCAACAAGGCATAATGACATTTCATCACTTGGCTCTTTCAGACAGCGAGACAATGCAGGCAGTTACGCTTCCCTCCGGGCGGCGTAACTGCAACTACACATTTGCCAACCTTATGGGATGGCAGTTTTGGTACAACACCGAGGTGTGCGTGCATGAAAACGCCGTGGTACTGCGCTATACCTTCGATGGCCAGCGAGCGTATATGGTTTGTACGTCAGAAGCGTTGTCGTTGGAACTTATTGAAGCATTATTTGATGATAGCAATGGAGATTTGACATTGATTGGGCTTGAAGACTCGCAAGTGACCCAATTATCAATTATCAATTGTCAATTGTCAATTAACATCGAGCCCGTTCGTGACCAATACGATTACATCTATTGTCGCACTGATCTCGCAATGCTTCATGGCAGACATCTGGACGCCAAGCGTAATCACATCCATCGTTTTCGTGCGGAGCATCCCGATTTTGAATATCGTCCTCTTACACCGGAATTCTTTGACGAATGTCGCCGACTTACGGAAATATGGCAGGAAGAGAAAGATGCCAGTGACACTATAGATGTTGAAAAACAGGTGATGGAAACCATATTTTCGAATTGGGACGCTCTTGGTATGATAGGAGGAAGTATCTTCGTAGATGGTCGTATGGTGGCTTTCACCTACGGCTCCGCTGTGACGACCGACACCTTTGACGTCTGCGTGGAGAAAGCCGATCGTCATGTGGAGGGGGCTTTTGCCATCATCAACCAGCAGTTCGCCGAGCATCTGCCTGAGCAATATATCTATCTGAATCGCGAAGAAGATATGGGAATCCCAGGTCTTCGCCAAGCGAAATTGTCGTATCACCCTGAAATACTGTTGACCTACAATGTCGTGCATATTACAAAGAATGACTGAAGATGACGCGCCGTTGACCATTGACTGGATGGTGCGACAATACGGGTTTGACCGCGCTGAGGTGGAGTTGTGGGTGCAAGACCTGCATTTCAACTGGCCTTTGAGCGTCAAAGCCTTAGATGAAAACGGCCATGTAATAGGACTGCTCAATATGAGTGATTATCGAATTGAGGAAGAGACACCGCAGATCCTGAAAGACAAGCCAGAACTGATAAAAAGTCTAAACGCTCAGCGTTATATCACTGTCTTTTCGTTCATCGTGGCTGAAAAATATCGTGGTACCCGATTGAACTATGACATGCTGATGTCAATCATGCCCGAGTTGAAAACCAAATTCGATTTCATCTTCATTCCTGTGCTGCATCGTCTCAAAACGCATCAATACTGGCAACGCTGGGGCGCAAAGGAGTTTTACCACGATGAGGATTGTGTGTGTTACAAACTGGATATTTAAAATGACAAAGGACGTAGCATTAGTATTATCGAGTGGTGGTGCGAGAGGTCTTGCCCATATCGGTGCCATTGAGGAACTGGAGGTGCAGGGCTATCGCATCACCTCTATCGCAGGCTGTTCGATGGGAGCACTCATCGGAGGCGTCTATGCGGCCGGGAAACTGAAGGAATTCCGCGAATGGATGAAGACGGTGGATCGAAGGAAGATGCTCGAGTTGACGGACTTCTCACTGAGTATTAATCATATCGCCAAGGGCTCGCGCATCCTTGAGGCTATCATGGAGTTTGTGCCTGATATGCCTATTGAAGATTTGCCGATACCCTATTGTGCTGTAGCTACCGACCTGAAAGCCGGCCATGAGGTCGTGTTCAACAAAGGCAGTCTTTTCGATGCCATCCGTGCCAGCATCTCTTTGCCGTCATTCTATGAGCCTGTGCATCGCGATGGCATGATACTCATCGACGGTGGCGTGACGAATCCCATACCGCTGAACCGTGTGGCACGACACGAAGGCGACATCCTGGTTGGTGTTGACGTGAGCGGGCATGACTACAAAAAGCAGTCAGAAATTCAGCAAGAACTGGCAGAAAAACGCAAGCACAGCAAATCGCTGTCGCAGCAGATTCTCAACAAGCTAATACCCGACAACCTCGAGTTCAACTACTATACCATGCTCTCGCGAGTCAGTTCACTGATGATTCGCCAGAACTCCATCCTCATGGCACAACTGATGAAGCCCGACGTACTGGTTGACATCCAAATGAGCCGATACGGCGGCTTCGACTACGACAAATCAGAAAAGCTCATCGCTATAGGTCGCCAAAAGACACAACAAGCTCTCTACAAAAACAGTATAAGATACTAACATTTGAGTATTGCATAGTCACTTTTTTATATTTACCTTTGCATCATGACAACATTAATCATAGGTCTGTTGATTCCGCTATTGGGCACGATGCTTGGCTCTGCCTTCGTGTTCTTTATGAAGGACGATATGTCAGCAAGGCTGCAGAAAACGCTACTCGGCTTTGCATCAGGTGTGATGGTAGCAGCATCAGTCTGGTCGCTGCTGATTCCATCAATGGAGATGGAGAGTGAGAAAGGGGTTTGGTCGGTGGTGCCTGCTGCCGTAGGATTCCTGTTGGGTATGGGTTTCCTACTGATGATCGACGAACTGACACCTCACCTGCATATCGGTACAGACAAACCCGAGGGTCCTCGCTCCCGATTGTCGCGAACTGCTATGCTTGCCTTGGCTGTCACAATTCACAACCTTCCTGAAGGAATGGCCGTCGGTGTGGTATTTGCAGGATCCGAGAATGGTGCAGCGGGATTGTCGCTGGCCAGTGCTTTGGCTGTCAGCATAGGTATCGCCATCCAGAATGTGCCAGAGGGTGCCATCATTTCCATGCCCATGCGGGCAGCAGGCAACTCCAAATGGAAGTCATTCGTCATTGGCTCATTAAGCGGTGCCGTGGAACCCCTCGGCGGTTTGGCTGTAGTGTTGCTGGCCTCGCTCATGACACCCGTTCTGCCATATATGCTGGCCTTTGCAGCAGGAGCCATGTTCTACGTCGTAGTTGAGGAACTGATTCCAGAAGCCAACGAGGGCGAGCACTCTAATCTCAGTACTATTGGTTTCGCCATCGGTTTTGTTCTGATGATGGTACTCGACGTGGTGATGGGATAATCGGTGATAGGGCGCACACCCAATTGTCGAGGTCCCATTCGGGCCTCTATCTAATAAAACTGGTTCTCAACGGACTTTCCAACTCCGGATGCCCCTCTTCGCTGACATTGAGTTTGCGAATCATCCAGGCCATGTTGCGGGCAAGTGTTCGCATCGTCTGCATACCCTCCTCATCCTGTGCTGCCTGTCCTGGTGTCTGGCCGTATGCCATGTTCCAGTACTGCGAACTGACGAGGGGCATATTCGACATCGTGAAATACTTGTTCAGACGGTCGAAGGCTGCCGATGCTCCACCTCTTCGACATACAACCACACTGGCAGCAGGCTTGAAACGCAGTTCAGCGCTTAGTGAGTAGAACACGCGATCGAGCAAGGCACAGAGTGAACCATTCGGACCACCATAATAGACAGGCGAACCAACAACCAGTCCGTCAATGCCATCCTTGACGGCTCTCCATACCTTATAATATAAATCATCATGGAACGTACATCTTGCGCCATTCTTTCCACACATGCCACAGGCGATACAACCCTGAATAGCCTGCTTGCCGATGTTAATGATCTCTGTCTCTATGCCCTCGCTGTTCAGTGTTCTTGCTACCTCACTCAGAGCCGTGAATGTGTTACCATTATCGCGAGGACTTCCGTTTATCAATAGAACCTTCTTTTCACAATTCTCTGCCATTATTAAGCCTCCTATTCCATTTATTTGTTAAATATGGCTGCAAATATACGAAAAAATGAGGAATTATGAGTACCTTTGTCCTTGGATTTAATAGTATTTGTGAAATGAACTGCATTTGGGTGTATGATTAGAAAAGCGAACAAAGAAGACATTAAGCGTATCATAGAACTGTTACATCAGGTGAACATGGTTCATCATGTGATACGCCCTGACCTGTTTAAACCCCACACGACCAAATATAACGAGCAGGAACTGGAAACGATGCTCGGTGATGACAGCAAACCCATTTTTGTCTTTGATGACGGCGCTCAGCCCTCAGGGACGCTTTGCCCGCAAGGTAAGGTGTTAGGTTATGCATTCTGTCAGGTCTCTGAGGTTAAGAACAACCAACTGTTAGAGGATATCAAGACGCTGTATATCGACGATATCTGTGTGGATGAAAATGCACGAGGCAAACACGTAGGAAAAGCGTTATACGAATACGTCCGTGACTATGCGAAGTCCATAGGCTGTAACAATATAACGCTGAATGTGTGGGAAGGTAACGAACCTGCCCTGCGTTTCTATCGCAGTATGGGTATGCAAGTGCAGAAAACAACAATGGAGATCATATTGTAATAGGAATTCCGAAACAGAATGAGGACCCTATGTCTGCATAGGGCCCTCATCTTTTTGTTTCGGCCTTGCCAGATTCCGATTTGTCACAAACCCATCTGACAAGAACCGAAGCCTAGTTCAGTTTTCTGATTCTAATCTGACTAATTAACTTATGTATGAACCTAATCCACTAATATATAGAATAAAACTATTCATAATAGTAGAGTTTCAACGGTGTGAACCTATCGCCCGTGAAAAGCAGATGCTCAACGTCTATCGCGTCGAGGATGGGGTCACCGCTGAGATTGACCTCAAGAGTCCAAGTGCCGTCGCCATTGTCCGTGAGTAGGTCGCTGGTGCCAGGCTGAAAATCGATGCCTGTCCAGGTGGTGGTCCACCAGCCTGTGGTCACACGAATCTGCGGGTCGTCGCCCTGAAGGTCCAAATAGAAAGTCTTGGTCTTGATAATCTCCCACTGATTCATCGGGATGGCGTAGATTTCCTCGCCAGTGGCAGACTCGGCATTGGAGAACCGGTAGGTGCCGTTCCAGCTGACTGCACCGGCAGAGCCGTCACCTTCCCAGATGATCACCTCCTTCGCACTGGAGCCTCCGCCACCTACTACTTTCTCGACGAAATAGATATCCTCTACCGTGTATCCACTACCTGTGAAGAGCAGGTGCTGATCATCCAGAAGGCCAAGAAGGTCTGCGGATGCAGCAAGAGTGACTTCGAGAGTCCAAGTACCGTCGCCATTGTCTGTGAGCAGCTCATTGCCAGGCATGATATCATCAGCGGTCAGGTTTGTGCTCCACCAACCGGTCGTTATGCGAACCTGAGGATTATCACCCTTAAGAGTAGCGAAGAATGTCTCAGACTTCATCTTCTCCCATACATCCAGAGGAACGGTATAGCACTCCTCACCTGTGGAATTGCTCTCAGGAGCGAAGCGATAGTCACTGCTCCAGTTGATCTCACCGAGTGAGCCGCCGTTTTCCCAGATAGGAACCTTCACTTCCTGTTCTCCAGGACCGTCAACCCATACTTCCTCGGCAAAATAGATTTCCTCTACCGTGTATCCGCCACCTGTAAAGAGCAGGTGCTGATCATCCAGAAGGCCAAGAAGGTCTGCGGATGCAGCAAGAGTGACTTCGAGAGTCCAAGTACCGTCGCCATTGTCTGTGAGCAGCTCATTGCCAGGCATGATATCATCAGCGGTCAGGTTTGTGCTCCACCAACCGGTCGTTATGCGGACCTGAGGATTATCACCCTTAAGAGTAGCGAAGAATGTCTCTGACTTCATCTTCCCCCATACATCCAGAGGAACGGTATAGCACTCCTCACCTGTGGAATTGCTCTCAGGAGCGAAGCGATAGTCACTGCTCCAGTTGATCTCACCAAGTGAGCCGTCATTCTTCCAGATAGTAGTCTTCACAGTCTCCCAATGACCATTTTCGGCACCTGGTTCGTAGGTAAGTTCTGGCATCGGGATATTCTGTCCATCATAGGTATGAAGGACGCCCACAAAGGTACCTTTGTAGATATTCTTCTGCGGAACACGGAAGATGAGATTGCTGGTACCTTTGCGGTAGAAATCCTTATGGTCAATTAACTGTGGAACACCATCTGCATCGAGCAGTTCAACACTATTGATGAACTCCAAGTCAGTGCCATACACAGTAATCAGTTCACCACCTGAGGCATTCTCACCAGCCTGCTTCGAAAATCCTGTCACATTGGTATGTCCGACAGTCAATGGAAGGCGTGACTCAACCTCATCGTTGGCAGTGCGAACCACAATCTTACCACCTTCAGCGGCAACACCCGACGGTGTATTGACCCTGATCATGTTGTCGCTGACAATCTCGAAATCGGTCACCTTTGCGCCACCAGGGAATAGTATTTCAGTGGCAGCAGTGAAACCTGAACCATTGATGGTTATCGGCTGGTTGGTGACTACCTTTGTCGGGAAGAACACTTTGATGCCCAGTCCTACGTTAGCCGAACCATTGCTGTCGTCTTCAGTGCAGGAAACACAAAATGCACAGAGCAGACAGAGCGCACAGAGCGTGCCTAAATAATTGATTATATGCTTCATAACTTTTCAATTTTCAATTATCCATTGTCAATTACTTCACCATCCTGGGTTTGGGGTAAGTTTTGGATTCTTCTTCATTTCCGACTGTGGAATGGGATAGTAATTATACTTATCATTCCACTGGCGGGTAATTGTTGAGCGTGTAAGCATCAGATTGCTACTGATGTTTGCCACCTGAATAGCACTGAAATACTTGGCGCCCTTCAACCAGCGGCGTACGTCCCAGAAACGATGGTTCTCGAAAGCTAACTCCACCAGTCGTTCACGTTCATAGCGTTCCACCCATGCCTCACCATCCTCAGTGAATAGCGGCATTTGGATGTCTGCACGTTTGCGCAACACGTTGATGGCCTCGTTGGCAGTCATACCATAGGTATTGTCATTGGCACTGCCAGTAGCATGAAATACGGCCTCGGCATAGTCGAGATAGAATTCTCCCAAACGGAACAATATCCAGGTATGGCGGCGTGACGTCTGGTTATCAGCTGTGGTGACACAAGAACCATCGACATACTTCCTGAGATAGTAGCCCGTAGGTGTGGCTCCGTATTTCGGAGCGGCATTGAATCCACCCGTGAAAGTTTCAATAACCTTCTTCTGAGCACCATTGCTGGGCCATTCGTCGCCATTCTTCACCACAGTGAGTGCAAAGCGTGGGTCGAGGCCTGCATAAGGATCAACGGTGTTAAGGTCGATGCTACCAGGATAACGCTGGACAAAGGTCTCACCATTGTCCTGATACTCATACTGATCTATCAGGCTTTGGGTGGGACAATTGCCCGACGAACCATTCTCCACACCAATAGGATAGTTGGCCATCTCGAAAGTGTTACTTTCGCCACGTCCGAGACCGAAGATCAGCTCTGAATTGAAGAATGCATCGTGTCCCCACAAAGAGCCGTATGCGCTGAGTTTCAGTCCCCATGTGGAGGCATTGTCGAGGACATACTTACAAGCCTCGGCAGCCTTGGCCCACCTTGTCATGTCACCATTCGGGTTGTGAAGTGGTGAGGCGGCATAGAGTAGTGTGCGGGCCTTGAGTGCATAAGCTGCAACACGGGTGGCACGGCCGATCTCAGAACCTACCTCTGTGTTATAGTTCACTGGCAGGTAGGGGGCAACGGCATCCAACTCCTCCACAATAAACTTCACAATCTCGTCTGCTGGGGTTCGCTCAATATTATTCGCCTGCCCATTGGTAAGCGTGGTCGTCACCAGTGGCACATCGCCGTAGGTTTTGAACAGCTCAAAATAGAAATAGGCTCTCAGGAAGCGAAGTTCGTATGGGAACAACTCCAGTTGTTGTATCCAGATCTTATAGTCGGGATTATATTGCCAGTCAGAGATATCTGCCTGATCTAACTTCTCCAGGTACATGTTCACGTCGGCAATCGCTGTATAAGACTTCGTCCAGGTATTGGAATATGGATTGGCTGGACTCCATCCACCATTCACATAGTTATTCACAGCACCCGTTTCGAGTGCGTACTGAGCCTCATCAGTCGCTCCAGCAAGGAAGTAGGCGCTGTTAGCCTCAAACTCGCTATTATATACCTGAGCATAGACATCAAACACCAAGTTCTTAATTCCATTTTCGAAATAAGTGAAGGTCCATTCCTCATCGCGGGTCGTCTCCTCCGTGTATTCAAGATCCACACAAGAGAAAAGTAAAAAGGTAAAAAGGAATAGTGGCAGAACCTTTACCAACCCTTTGCCCTTAAAAAATATATTTGTTCTCATATCTTTTACTTTTTTAATTTCTTACCTTTTAAAACGTCACGTTGAGACCAAGATTGACACTCTTCATCACTGGATAGCCTGTGTTGAGATTCTCGGCATCCATGGCATCGATATTGTCGAAAGACAAGAGGTTCTGTCCCTGTACGAATATCCTGACACCAGAAATCTTCAGAGGTTCAATGACTTTTGCAGGCAACTTGTAATAGAGTTCACAGTCACGCAACTTCAGCCAGTTGATATCGCGATACCATATCGTGGAGTTCTGGGCGTTGTTGGCTACATTCTCCGTTGAAAGGCGCGGATAAAGTGCATTGGCTCCTGCTATGTCGAAACAGTTGTCGTAGTATTCCTGAGAGAGGTTGCGGTTGTCGGAGAGTGCTCCCCAGACACCGTCAACATAGCGCAGGTTCTTTACCTGGTGGGCAGCCCCCTGGAAGGTAGCATTAATGCCAATGCCCTTGTACTCTGCTCCAAGGGTGAAAGCATAGTTCAGTGAGGGGAAGGCATTGCCATAATCCTGAGCTACAAAGTCATTCTCATTGATGACACCGTCACCGTTGACATCCTTATATTTGATGTCGCCCACCTTCACCTGTCCAAACTGCTGAATAGGACTGTTGTCGATATCTGCCTGATCCTTGAAGAAACCCAAGGCGATAAGTCCACGTTCATAATCTGCCGGACCGTCAATCAGAGAGAGGTTGGGGTAGGCAGGTGTCTCAATCCATTCCAGTATTTCGCTCTTCACTGTTGAGAATGAAGCACCGGCATTCACGTTAAGCCCGTTTCCGAAGGTCTTGGCATAACGTAGGCCCAGTTCTACACCGTAGCTTGCCACACGTCCCTTGTCATCATACGACGACTGGATACCGACCACGTCGGAATTGAGTTGAGCGGCACTAACCAGGATGTTACGACGCTGCTGATAGAACACGTCGAGCGTGACATCGAGCGAATTGGCTATTCTCAGGTCGGTACCGATATTGGCCTTATAAGCCGTCTCCTGTGCAAAATCATCGGTGGGGAACTGAGTCAGGAAGGCACCCCATGAACTTGAGAAGTTGGTGCCATACCAGAACTGTCCGTGAGAATTGTTCCATGCAGCAAGCCAAAGGCCGTTTGCTGGCACGTAGTCGGTATGCTGGATACCACCCGAGAGGCGAACCTTTCCATAGTTGAAGAGACTGCTTTCTGGGTTGTTGATATAGATATAACCCAGACCAGCCGTCGGAGAGAAGGCCCATTTGGCAGGATAGCTGCGATTAGAGCCATTGGCTGCCAGCACGACATCAGCCATCAACTTGTTGGCATGGTCGTAATGAAGGGCCAACTGCCAGTTGGCACGATACCATGTGTTGCTTTGGCCATCACGGATCTCGCCCTTGATATTGTAGTTGGCATTGGCTGCCAGGTTGTCGCCGTTTTTCAGCTGTATGCCATATTTCAGTCCTACATTGAAGGTGGCGATACGCCATTGTGAGTCAACCCAGCGGTCGAACACCAGTTTGTCCTCTACCGTACCCATCACTGTTTCCTGCATGACACCAGCGGCATCATAGTAGTTCCAACCATATTGATAACCCTTTGAACGCCTCTCAATGGTATTGGACGAGTTGTCATATGAGGCTCCTACATAGAGTTTCAGCCCCTCCGTAATGACATCGAGGTCTTGCTCCAGTGTCATGTTTGCCCAAATCTGGCGCTGATGGGTCTTCATGAAGCCGGCACCCTGCGACTTGGCCAGAAGATTGAAGTCGCCGTATGTCTGGCTGCCACCCCATACGCCACCGGCCGTCTTGACGGGGAATGCTAAGGCAGGCACCTTATACAGATGCCACCAGGCATCGTTCGAGTTCACGTTGGGCACGCCGTTGGTTTCCATCAGGATTCCAAGGATATTCGCTTTTACCCTGGTCGTCTTGCTCACCTCGAAATCTACATTGGCACGGATGTTTGCCTTTGAATACTTCAGTTGCGAATTCCAGTCACCCTGATCAGGATTCTTATAGAGTCCGCGGGCATCGGTATAGTCGAGCAGTGTATAATATTGTACCTTTTCTGTACCACCATAGAAAGATAGATAGGCATTCGACTCATGAGCCGTGTTCTTGAACACTTCATCCTTCCAGTTGACATTGGGATAGACAAATAGATCACTGCCATCTCTGAACTTCTGCAACTCAGCCTCCGTATAGGCGGGGGAGAGACCGTCGTTCTGACGTGCACGATTCAGTGCGTTGGCATAGTTGTAGGCACTGACCATATCAGCCGACTGGGGGTCGAACTGTATCTTATGTGAAGCACCCACCTTGAAATTGTACTTCCCAGACTTATTGCCATGCTTGGTCTTTACCAGTAGCACGCCATTGATAGCCTCATGTCCGTAAAGAGCCACGGCAGCAGCGTCTTTCAGTACGGTGACACTTTCCACTTCTTCGACGGTAAGCCGGTCGATAGGTCGCTCCACGCCATCGACAAGAATAAGGATATCTCTCTCGCCAGTGGTCTGGACGCCACGGATGTTAAACGTTGCGCCACGGCCTTCCTCACCCTTGAAACCTGTGTTCTGGTAGGCATTCAGGCCAAGGAGCTTGCCATATAGGGCATCTGCCAAACTGATGGCTGAGGTTCGGCGAAGCTCTTCGGCTGTAATGGTTGTTGTAGCTGCTGTGGTGAGAAACTCTGACTGTTCAAAACCATAGCCTAAATCTACCTTCTGCAACACTTTGTCGTTTAGCGTCACTTGGGCACTAACCGCCATCGAGGCGCCACAGAGTCCAACCAAGGTATAAATAAATATGTTTTGTATTCTCATAATCTCTTATATAAAATATGTACTAATGTTCTTATGTCTGAAGAGAATTTACCACCCAGGATTCTGTGTCAGTCCATACCCTTTCTGAATCTCAATACGTGAGACAGGGTCAAGATACCACTTGTTCGTCCAGTAGCCAGGATCCCACCAGCGGCGGTGACCGACAACGATTTCCGGCTTCTCGTATTCAAACTTCGGCCAAGGCTCACCTGCCTGATATTGCAGGTCACCCTCGGTGAGACGGTTGCCTGCTGCATCGAGGCGGTAGATCCGGATTTCATGCAATGGTTTTGTAAAGAGATCCTGACGCATGCGGCGAATCATGTCATAGGTACGATCACCGCATTCCGCTCCAATCTCACAGTTACGCTCACGGAGGATCTCATTAATGAGGTTCTCCTTGTTGGAGGTAAGGTTCAGACCGGGATTCATCTGTTCAAGACGACCCAAACCAACACGGCTGCGAACGACATGCAGGTCATCGAGTGCGCCAGTGAAGTCACCGGTCTCGGCACGAGCCTCCGCACGGATAAGATACATCTCTGCCAGACGAATGTAAGATACACCAATATACTCGTCGTCGTACCGACTGCCGCCATAATAATCCAGAAGCCACTTAAACTTACAGTAGCCAGAAGCCACGTCATCCTTATTAGTAACATTGCTGTTCTTTTCAAGGAAGCCACCAACCCATGAGTCCATATAAGTCATACCTGCATAGTCGAATCCGGCAGGAAGCGACTTCTGTGGAACCACCATGGTCTCATACAGACGCGGATCGCGATCGGCAAATATGTCAATCCCATCAGGATTCTTTCCGGCGCCATAGATGTCCGAATAGGGGAAGTTACGACCATCCTGCATGCCAAAGCATTCCATCAGTTCGTTCGTGGGAACGGCACCACCCTGACGAAGACAGTCAAGGGCGAAACCTCTCCATCCCCATCCCCATCCGCCATCAGACAGGGTAAGCGTCGGATGGGCGTCGAATATCTTCTCATGGCGCGACTCATTGTTACGATAGCGGTAGGCACGGCGATAGGCCATTCGGAAACCAGCCTCGTCCTGTGATGTCGGCTGTACCAACTGATAATAGTTGCCATTAGCCGCATTGTCATCGAAAAACTCATTGCAGTACTGCAGACAGCGGCTCCATAGTGAGGGATCTGCCTTGCCAAACCATACATGTTCCTCATTCTCCAGACCTGTCGGCTTATTGGTGTATGTCATATATGGTTCGTTGTTATTGAACAGTGGCGATGCAGCAAACATCCAGACCTTGGCACGTAGGGCACGGGCCGAGGCTCGTGTCAAACGACCTGACCACTGGCCAATATCTGCATCAGGAACGTTCCAGATGTATCCAGGTTCATTGATGGCACACTGGATCAGCGAATCAATGAACTCTACAGTCTGCCAGGCTGTTGAACGACCATCAAAGAACTCCTCTCCCACTTCGAAAGCCTTCTTGACAAGACATAAACCACCGAAATTACGGAAAGCATCGTAATAACGGCTGGCCATAATTGTATAAGCCTCACCGCGAAGACGACTTTTCTCAGATTCGCTCATGTCGGGAACACGGTCGATATTCTCGATAAGCTGCCAACACTTGCGCACAGTTTCATAGATGGAAACTCGTCCACCAGCATCACTGTCAAGACCACTTTTCGTCGAATAAGAGAACTTTCCCTGGAAGTTACCATCTTCTGTATCCTGAGCATTCTCAGTCAAGCCTCCGGGATAGTAGCTCTGTATGGGACCACCCCATCCAACGTAACATTGATAGGAGTCGGAAAGCACGTCTATGGGTGCACCGTTCATCATATTTCCAGAGGTATAAGTACAATAGATCTGTCCGTATGCACTCCACAGGAAATTGCGGGCATATTCGGCCTTGGAGAATACCGTATCGATATTCACATCGACACCAGGGGATTTCTCAAGGAAAGCATTACCCACATTGATCTCATCAACACATGCAGTAAGGATGCCAGTTGTCATCCCCAAAGTCAATATGTAAATAAATATCTTTTTCATAATGTTCAATCTCTTAGAAGTTTACTTGTAGGCCAAAGTTATACACACGTGTCATTGGATAACGTACACCAAAATCAAGTCCAGAACCAGGAGCCTCGGGGTCGTTGCCTTTAAAGTCTGCAAATGTCAGCAGGTTCTGACCTGAAGCATAGAATCTCACGTAGTTGAGCAGTGGTAACCATTTGGGGTTGTTGATGGTATAACCAATCTCCACGTTCTTCAGACGCACATATTTGGAGTCGATAATCCACGCCTGCGAATCACGGTTGTTATGAACACGGTTGGTGAACGAGATACGCGGCAGGATAGCGTCTCTATTATCTTCCGTCCAGGAATTGTCGGCTACCCACTGTGTCAGTGCCGAAGTATTGGTTGAACCAAACTGGTCGCGGAAGTATCCGTTAAGCGCACGACTGGTGTGGTCGGCACCTACCCAAAGCATCGAGAAGTCGATCCCTTTCCAGTTCAGGCTGGCATTGACTGACCAGGTAATCTCTGGGTTGTCGGTATAGCCGAGAGGCATCTGGTCGTTTTGGTCGATGATGCCGTCATTATTCAGGTCAACATACACAGCATCACCATATTTTAACTCAACCACTTGGTCGGGCATTTCCACACCATATTTCTCTTTATATCGCTGCTCAGTGCCTTCCTGATAGAACTCAAAGAGATCATAGCCGAAACGCTGTCCTACAGGCAGGCCAGTACGGCTCAGATATTCATACATGGGGGGAACTTCAAGCATCTCTATCACCTTATTTCTGGCAAAGGCTAAACTTGGACTGATGCTATACCGGAAATCTTCTATCTTATCGGCCCACTTTAAGGTCAACTCATAACCATGATTCTTCACGCGGCCCTCGTTGACGTAACTCGACGGAAGGCTGGTGACAGCAGGTAGTGTAGAACTGTTCGATACCAGAATATCTTTACGGTCTTCCCAGAAAAGGTCGAGATTCACCGTTAGTCGGTCATTGATGAAAGCGGCATCCAAACCGATGTTGATCTTAGTCGCTGTTTCCCAAGTAACGTTCGGGTTACCGGCAGTCAGTTCCTTTACGGCCTGTAGCCAGTCACCGCTCGTACCGAAGTTAGCACCTCGATTCTGCGGATTAACCGTTGTCGCACCCTGATAGAACTGCCAGGCACCAGGCAGATAGAGGAAGCGGGCACCGTTGGTATTATCGTTACCAACTATACCCCAAGATCCACGCAGTTTCAGATAGCCGATATATTTCTTAATAGGCTCCCAGAACTTTTCGCTCGATGGGATCCAGCCTACGGAGAACGAAGGGAATGTGCCATAACGCTTACCCTCGGCGAAGTTCTCTGAACCATTATAACCGATGTTGAAGTCTAACATGTAGCGTGTGTCATAGTCATAGGTAATACGACCAACGAGTCCTACATAGCCTTTTGGAATCGAGACATACAGGCTATTATCTGAATCCCAAGGATAATAGGTCTTGCTTTGGTTATAAAGAACAAGTGCGCCTACATTATGCTTGCCAAACTTACGGGCGTAGTTGAAACTTGCCTCGGCATACCAGTTACGGTTTCCCCAACGGCTCTCGTTGTAGGGAAGTGGCCAGGTGATATTTTCTTTGCGGAGCACCTCTTGTCCGTCAACAAGTGTTGCTACGTAGGTAACACCCGTACCATATCCATTCTGACGGTTCTTCTGAGCCGTGTAATCAGTATTGTACGATCCTTTAATCTTAAAGTCCAGACCTGGTGTGATGAAACTCAAGTCGAGTTTGTACTGGAGGTCAAGATTTAGTACGTTTGTGCTCTCGTTCACATAGCCTAAATCAAAATAGTTTGATAGGGCATCACGGTCGTAGGGACCAACGAGGTTGTTATCAGAAACGACATGCCTACCCTGGTCATCAATACCGATACCGGCATAAGGAGTGGCACCCTGCAGATAGCGGAAGAGGAATCCTTCGCCACCACCCATCGTGGTACGGTTTTGAACGCGTCCTCCCAATGTGAGTGAAAGTTGGCTATACTTCGATACATCAATATCTAAGTTGGCACGATAGTTGAATCGATTGTATTTGAAGGTCTCATCATCATTCTTGGAGAAGGTTTTGAAGAGTGAGTTCTGGTTCAGGAATCCCGCAGAAACGAAATACCTCATTTTTTCTGTACCTCCACTCACATTCACATTGACCTGTTCCTGCCATGCTGCATCATTCATCACATAGCCAATCCAGTCGGTATTGGGGAATGTGACAGGCATGTCGCCTTTGCGGAAATGTTCCATGACCTCCTGGCTGAAGCGGATACCAGTGTCGGCATATGGTGTGTAGTCGGAGATGTTGGCAGTACCAGGCCACTGGCTCATGGGTAGCGCATCAGTGATAGCCGAGTAGTTCCACATTTTTCCATAGGTATAGGAGTCTGTAAAATCTACGAATTGTGAAATCTGCTGTACGGCAGCACTCGCCGAGACTGTCACCGAGGCCTTACCTGGCGTACCTCGCTTGGTAGTAACGAGGATGACACCATTGGCACCTCGCACACCGAATACGGCAGTGGCCGAGGCATCTTTCAGAATGGAGATGTCAGAGATCTCATTGGGATCGAGTTGACCGAACGGACGTTCCACACCGTCAACAAGCACCAAGGGTTCTGCACTATTCAACGAACCTGTACCACGCACTCGGATGACGGGTTCATCGGCACCTGGCATACCTGATGGTTGTACCACTGACATACCTGGCAGTTTTCCTTGTAAAGCATTGGCCACGTTAGCTACAGGTGCTTTTAGCAGTTCATCACCACCTACGGCAGAAACAGCTCCCGTTATGGTTACTTTCTTCTGCTGACCATAGGCAATGACGACGACTTCCTCAAGCGTCTTTGTGTCAGGCTGCATGACAATCTCCATGTGACCTGCTCTCGCCCGCTGTGTCTGGGTAAGATAGCCCACATAGGAGAATTCAAGTGTTGCTCCCTGTCTGACTGACTGGATACGGAAATTTCCGTCAAGATCGGTGATGGCACCAGTTCCCTGACCTTGAAGGACTATGGTGACACCGATGAGCGGTTCACCCGCCTCGTCCTTCACCGTTCCTTCCACTGTCAGATTCTGGGCAGACACCTTTGTAGGCATCAGGCAAAATAGCGCCAGAACGCCTAATAGATAACTTTTGCTTGTTTTCTTCATCTGATTATAGAATTAAAACTGATAAGTCTAAATGTTTTTGACTGCAAAGATAGTGAATATACGTGTCTGTATCATTGTCGGGCGGTATCCGATATTGTCCGAATTGTATCCTGAAGACATTCCGGATAGAATAAGATACATGACGGAGTATAATAGTTAAAAAACTCTATTGACACATGTAATTACCAGAATAGTTTGATGGATTATTGGCAATAAATTGTAAATTTGCATCAATGATACACAAAAACCACTACGTGAGAATACTCTGCACTATGATGATGCTTCTATCAATCGTTGAGGCATCGCCAATGGTGGAAGCCAAGCGATGGCTTTTCCACAATGTGGATGTGAAAGACGGTCTGGCAGATAATTTCGTACGCGACATCACAACTGATAGCGAAGGTTACATCTGGCTGTCCACCATCAATGGCCTGAGCCGTTACGACGGCTACCGCTTTCTCAACTTCCATCCACAGCAGTGGGGAGGTCGTTCGGGCGATGTGACACAAGTGCGCGAGACAGCAGACGGCACACTTTGGATGATCAGTTCTAATGAAATCTTCACCTACTGTCGAGTAGAACAAACATGGCAGAAGGACGGCATGGAACGATTTCAACAGATGGGCATCGAGGGCAATAGCCTGAGTAAGTTCTATATAGATGGTGGTGGTGGTCTTTGGATAGTTACCGAACGGGGATTGTATCATCAGTCTTACGCCAATAAAGTAGCCACCCAACTGAGTCGCATTGACTGCCGAGGACTGGCTCCGATATTGCACATTATTGAGAAGAATGGTACAACACTCGTTATCACCGCTGACTATAATATATATAAGGTGACGGCCAATGCAAAACTGACATTGCTGACCCGTCATCCAAAGCCTAAGACCGAGAGTCGTGACAGTCGTGTAATGATGGACAGCAGAATGAATCTCTGGCTTTACCATGCAAATTCTCCTGTTGGCTCGCTATGGGTTTATTCGCTCGCAAGTGGACTATGGCAACAGCCCGATGTGCTGAGGCAAATGGGTAACGATGCCATGATAAATGCTATAGTTGAGGATCGTGACGGCCGACTATGGATAGGAACTGGAAACCGCGGCATCCGGGTACTCGAACGGCGAGGTGATATCGACGTGATAAGTGACATCCCCATGGGTAGCCACATTACCTGTCTCTTTGCCGACCGCAACAACACCATGTGGGCTGGCTTGGCAAAACTCGGGGCGGCTTATGCCGACCTAAACAGTCCGGATTTTGTCCATACAATTACAGAAGGTTATGAAGACGTGAGTGCCCTGATGGAAGATACACAGGGTAACCTTTGGATAGGCTTTGATGGCGAAGGTATTATGATGAGAGACAAAAACGGCTCAAATACCATTTACACGGCCACAAAAGGAATGCTTCCCTCGAATAATATCACCGTACTGGCCACCGACGGACAGGGTCGCATCCTTGCAGGTACTTATGGCGGCGGCATCGTCCGATTTGACGGGAACAGGTTCGTGGCACTATACCCTGAGTACGACCAGTTGCATTATGTGAAGGACATGATCACCGACCGCCATGGGGCTCTCTGGGTGGCCACAGTTGACAAGGGTGTTGTGCGCATCGCTGACGAAAGATTCACACACTACACTGCAGCCAACTCCCCCTTACGCTCTGATGGCATCTTGTGTCTGGCTTATGATGCATCAGGCGACAGAATATATATCGGCACCTCCATCGGTCTTGCCGCCTATGACTGTTCGCGCGGGAATTTCATAAATGACAGTGCGCTCGACAGTCTGAAAAACATCAATGTAACAACACTCTTGATTGATAATATTGGCCGGTTATGGATTGGTAGCCGCGATGGACTGTGGGTGGTGCATGGAGACAAGCGGGCACTGTTACATCTTACTACCGAACAGGGGCTGACAAACAATGTTGTCAGAGCCCTTGCCGTAAGTGGCAACACTGTCTGGGCCAGCACCGACAACGGCCTGACATCCATCACCATACAGGGTGACGAACATAAATGCCGTCCCTTCTTTGATTCCGACGGACTTCACGGCATCATATTCTCCAACAATGCTGCTTTGACCACCCGTCAGGGAACGGTGCTTTTAGGTAGTATGACGGGTTACGTCAGCATCTCTGATGATCCAGACGAATTAGGGAGTGGGTTCACCGATTCGTCCCCAGACCTCCATGTAGTTTTTACTGAGTTCCGCATTAACGGCAATCCCGTCGTGAAATCTTCACAAGGTTTCACCATCGACTATGGTGAGCGTCTTGGCGTAAGTATCTCCATGATGGTACCTGCACTGAGTCACAAAGCCCGTTACCTTTATCGTTTCAAAGGTGAAGAAGAGTGGATGAGGGCCCCAAGTAACATGTTGTACTTCACCTCTCTGATGCCAGGCAGCCACGTACTGCAAGTGAAAGCAGAACTGCCCGGGATGGCAACAACGGAGGTCAGTGAGTTACCCTTCGAGGTGCTACCGCCTTTCTGGCTGTCAAAGTCGGCCATGCTCTGTTATCTCCTACTGTTCACCGTCGCGGGTTGGCTTGTGTGGCGCGCCATACGACGTCGCCAGAAACGTGAGGTAGCCATGAAACAGATGGAGATCAACCTGAAGAAATACGAGATGGAAGAGGACAAAATACGATTCTTTACCAACATCAGCCACGACCTGAAGACACCACTGACACTCGTCGTGGCACCCCTGGAGAAAATCCGTGAGCACAACTTGCCCGAAGCCATCCGCACGGAAATAGACGTAGCCTGGCGTAATGCACGCCAGTTGTACGACCTTGTGCTGGAACTCCTTGACTTCCGCCGCCTTGACGTGGGCAAAGAGAAACTGAACCTCAGTCACGGCGATCTCGTCAGTTTTGTTCGCCAGACAGCGCAGGCTTTCGCCTATTACACCACCCGCAAACATATCAATCTCCTGCTTGAGTTGCCCACGACATCCGTTGAAACACTGTTTGACGAGAACAAGATGCGACGCATCATCACCAACCTCCTGTCAAATGCGTATAAGTACAACATTGATGGTGGCAGTGTCACAGTAACGTTTAATATCAGTGAAAAAGAAGCTATGCTCAGTGTGGCCGACACAGGCATCGGCGTGAAGGATAAACACCATATCTTCGAACGTTTTGTGCAAGAGACCCACGGTCAGGAACAAGAAGGCAACGGACTGGGGTTGCATATTGTTAAGCAATATGTCGATATGATGGGTGGTAATATCACTGTTAGTGATAACCAGCCACAGGGAACCATCTTCACAATCGCTCTGCCAATCACAGTACCTGACACGGAGATTAAGACAGAAAAGGAGTCCATTACCAGTGGTCCCGCAATTCCAACCATCCTCGTTGTAGAGGATAATACCGATGCTCGCCTCTTCCTACAACGCAGTCTTGAAGGCGAATACCACGTGTTACTCGCATCTAATGGTAAGGAAGCGCTCAGTCAGTTGGCAAAGGCCAACAAGGTAAGTATCATCGTCAGCGATGTGATGATGCCTGTAATGGATGGCATGGAACTTGTCCGCCAGATTCGGAAGAACATCCAATATTCCCACATCCCCGTTATCCTACTCACGGCAAAAAGCGGTGAGGAAGATATTATCGCCGGACTGAAGGAAGGCGTGGCCGACTATCTCACGAAGCCTTATAGCCTTGCCGTGCTGCGCCTACGCATCCGCAAGATACTCGAGTGGACACAGCACGTACACGAACAGGTAGCAACGGGTATTGAGATCAAACCTGGTGAGATTACCGTCAGTTCACTCGATGAGGAACTAATCAGCCATGTCATCGCTGAAGTAGAATCCAATATCAGTGACCCGAATTACTCGGTGGTACAACTCAGTACGGCTGTCGGTATGACACGCGGAACACTCTACAAGAAACTGATGGCTATTGTCGGCAAGTCGCCAGTGGAGTTCATTCGCATCGTACGTCTCAAGCGAGGCAAGAATCTGCTTGACCAAGGACGCACGAATGTTTCGGAAGTGGCCGACAAGGTAGGGATCTCGCCAAAGATGTTTGCCCAATACTTCCGAGAGATGTATGGCAATACCCCGTCGGACTACCTTAAACGGCAGAAAACAAACAATAATAATAAAGGAAGATGATGAATAAGTTTTGGGCTTTAAAAGTACTGATCCTGTGGTCAACTTTGGCCGTTTCCCCCGTCACTGTACAGGCACAGACCTGTCCGAGCAAATTGCTTGGACACGAGAAGGAGATTGACAACATGATCAAGCAGATGACTCTCGAAGAGAAGATTAGCATGCTGCATGGTAAGAACATGTTCTCCTCTGCGGGCATCTCGCGACTGGGCATCGCCGATGTGGAATATGCTGACGGGCCGTTTGGCATCCGCGAAGAGATGGAACCTCACTCATGGAACTCTGCCCGTCTGACTACCGACTCGGCGACGTTCTTTCCTACAGGTTCGGCGCTGGCTGCAACTTGGAGCACAGAGTGGGCTTATG
>Ga0310690_10004011_pt1 | contig 21433 bp, 13 predicted proteins | sample AusTroGonzalo_MG_2_FD_207661 | JGI IMG/M metagenome (GOLD analysis project Ga0310690, IMG submission 207661) | Bovine rumen microbial communities from tropical cattle in Woodstock, Queensland, Australia - Gonzalo_04 (v2) (version 2) | ecosystem: Host-associated > Mammals > Digestive system >... | reverse complement strand
TGATGGACGAAGATTTTGACATCAGAAACGAGCAGTTGAGCAGTAGCGAGAAGGAATTCGAGAATGCCCTGCGCCCGCTGGCCTTCAACGACTTTAGCGGTCAGAAGCAGGTGGTGGAGAATCTGGAGGTATTTGTCGAGGCTGCCAAGTATCGTGGTGAACCGCTTGACCACGTACTGCTGCATGGCCCTCCAGGACTGGGAAAGACCACGCTGTCGAACATTATTGCCAACGAGTTGGGGGTAGGTTTCAAGATTACCAGTGGTCCTGTGCTTGATAAACCTGGCGACTTGGCTGGTATCCTGACGTCGCTGGAGAAGAACGACGTGCTGTTTATCGACGAGATTCACCGCTTGTCGCCTGTGGTCGAGGAATATCTCTATTCAGCGATGGAGGACTATCGCATTGATATCATGATAGACAAGGGCCCTTCGGCGCGTTCTATACAGATTGACCTGAATCCGTTTACGCTGGTGGGCGCCACGACGCGTAGTGGTTTGCTGACAGCCCCGTTGCGTGCCCGTTTTGGTATCAATATGCACTTGCAGTACTATGACCCGGAGACGTTACAGAAGATTATTGAGCGTTCGGCCTCCATCCTGCGCGTACCAATCACCACGGATGCCTCGCTGGAGATTGCCCGTCGTTCACGTGGTACGCCCCGTATTGCCAACGCCCTGTTGCGTCGCGTGCGCGACTTTGCGCAGGTCAAGGGAACGGGACGCATCGACTCCGAGATTACCAAGATTGCGTTGAAAGCGCTGAATATTGACCAGTATGGACTGGACGAGATAGACAACCGCATCCTGCTGACCATCATCGACAAGTTCCGTGGCGGACCCGTGGGTATTACCACTATTGCTACTGCTGTGGGCGAGGATGCCGGTACGGTGGAAGAGGTGTACGAGCCTTTCCTTATCATGGAGGGTTTCATCAAGCGTACGCCTCGTGGACGTATGGCAACGGAGTTGGCCTATAAGCACTTCGGACGTAATCCGTATTCTGGCAATATTATGGAACCGAATCTCTTTGATTAAATGAGAGATGAGAGGTGAGAGATGAGAAGTGAGAGATATGATATGTAAGAGATATGATGAGGACTGGTATATTTGTAGGCAGCTTTAATCCCTTTACGGTGGGCCACGACTCTATTGTGCGTCGGGCTTTGCCGTTGTTCGACCGTCTGGTGATTGGTGTGGTGGGCGACCAGGTGCATAAGCCGGATATGCCATCGGCTGAGGAGCGTATCAAGGCCATTGCCGACCTGTATCAGGACGTGCCAGCCATTGAGGTGAAGCCCTATTACGGGCTGGCTGTCGATTTTGCACGCGCAGAAAATGCCCGTTTTATCGTGAAAGGCGTACGTTCCGTCAAGGACTTTGAATACGAACGTGAACAGGCTGACATCAATCGTAGCCTGAGTGGGGTGGAGACGATCCTGCTGTATGCTGAACCGCAATTTTCGTCTATTTCATCGACAATGGTGCGCGAATTGCAGCACTTTGGCGTGGAGGTAGGTGCATTTCTTCCGAAACGCAAATGAGTAATGAGTAATTAGAAATGAGTAATTATGATTACCTATAATACTGAAAACGTCAAATTCCCCAATATCAAGCGTCGCGAAACGACGGCTTGGATTCGAAGGGTGGCCGCTACCTATGGTAAGAAGGTGGGCGAAGTGGGTTATTTGTTCTGTGACGACGAGCACATCCTCGAGGTGAACAACGAATACCTGGGTCACGACTACTATACGGACATCATCACCTTTGACTATTGTGAGGACGACGTGCTGAATGGCGACCTGGTGATTTCTTTGGATACGGTACGTTCGAATGCTGAACTGTTTGGCAAGGCCTACGAAGAGGAGCTGCATCGCGTCATTATTCATGGCATTCTGCATCTCTGTGGGCTGAACGACAAGGGACCTGGTGAACGTGAACTGATGGAGGCGGCAGAGGATAAGGCGTTGAAATTACGAATTAAGAGTTAAGAAACATATTTATTATTCACTAAACAAAAAACAAGTATGAAAGATCTGAAAGGAACAAAGACAGAGAAGAATCTGCAAGAGGCTTTTGCCGGTGAGTCAATGGCTCGTAACAAGTATACCTACTGGGCTTCGAAGGCCAAGAAGGACGGTTATGTACAGATAGCAGCCATCTTCGAGGAGACGGCTGCCAACGAGAAGGAACACGCCAAGATGTGGTTCAAACTGTTAGAAGGTGGCATCAAGGACACCGCTTCTAACCTTGAGGCAGCAGCCGGTGGTGAGAACTTCGAGTGGACAGACATGTATGCCCGCATGGCTAAGGAAGCCCGTGAGGAAGGTTTCGACGAGATTGCCGAGAAGTTCGAGGGTGTAGCAGCTATCGAGAAGGCTCACGAAGAGCGCTATCGCAAGCTGTTGGACAATGTCCGCAAGGAGCGCGTCTTCTCAAAGGACGGCGACGTCATCTGGCAATGTGCCAACTGCGGACACATCGTTATAGGAAAGATGGCCCCAGAGGTTTGTCCCGTCTGTGACCATCCACAATCTTATTTCCAGGTAAAGGCTGAAAACTACTAATTTCAGTTACTTTTTCCAGTTGCTGAGGAACGACGTATAGTTGTCGCAGCGCGAAACATAACTGCTGGTACGCTGAGAGTTTGCTTGCTCAAAGCGTGCCAGTTCTGTTAATGCCTGATACTGTGGCGATTCCGGATTAATCTGCATCACGTCTTCCATCTTTGAGCTGTCCCATTTATAGGTGTACCACGGATCCTTGTGCAGATAGTAGTACGACATGGCGAAGAGAGCCTTTTCCTTCAGCAGGAAATCGGACGAGGCACTGGCCTGGCGCAGATAATCCAGAGCTTTCTTTGCCAGGTCGGTCTCGTTGACACGTAACTCATCCCAGATGCTCTTGCCGTTGCGCATCAGGTACCAGCAGTCGCCCGTAAAGTGAGCCTGGGCATAGCGTACGGCTAAGTCGTAGCAACGCTGTTGTTGCGTCAGTCCGCTCAGTACGTTCAGTTCACCCTCCATCTGCTGCATCTCACGACAGAACGTCACCTTCGGATGCTGCTGCAGTCGCCAATGGATGTCGTGGTTGTACTCAATGTCCGACTTCAGCCACTGACGTTTTATCCAAGGTTCTACCGTGTATCGGCGATTGACCGCATAGACTACATAGTTTTTCTCGTTATAGAACTGCAGGGGAACCTTGCTGAGCCATTGTGTGGCCTTGCTCCACTGGCACAGACGCATGTATTTGGTACCTATCAGGTCGTTCATTTCGTCCATCTTTAAGTCCTGCAGGGGCTTCAGCACTTCTTCCAGCGGCGTGCTGGCTGGTTTCTGACAGTAATAGAAATACTTTTGCAGCGTCTGAACATTCATCGTGTCAACCACATAGTCATAGCGATAGCATTTGAATGCCTTGTAGATGGCCAGCGAAGTCAGCGGCTGTCCAGCCTCCTCATATTTCTGGCCTAACACCTGATATATCAGTCGGTGGAGGGCATTGTCATAATAATTAGAAAATTCATCGGGACCTGACGTGTGACTCTTCAGCCATTTCAGCTCGCCTGCCAGCCAGCTATCATACTGTGCACTGACAGGCTGCTCGCTGGAATTGATATACAGCTGGATGATGCGGGCAACATCCTTCATACGCTCTGTACCTTCCAACGTGGTAGCGGTATAGATATCCTTCTGGGCCTGTTGTTTTTGGCCATAGAGGTATTCCAGCCAAGCCTGAGCGGACTTCCACAGGGCTGGCACACGTGTCTTACCCTCGCTCACCACCTGTCCGGCAAACTTCATCATCTGCTCGGCCTCGCTGCGTACAATCTTACGGATAAAGAGTTTTCCCTCGCTGAGTTCCTTTTCGGCATCGATGGCTTCTTGTGCATTGTTCACGAAGTCCTGCAACAGGAAGGGCAGCACAGCCGAGTTGGCATCGCGCTGGTATTCCTGACGGATGGCTTCGAACGAACGGTTCTTGTAGTATTGCGTCATCAGACTGTTCCAGTCGCCCTGTTCGGCATAGATTTTTCCTGCCTCGTCGGCACGTCCCCTCTTCAGCAGTGCGCCAGCATAGATGTTCTTCATCATGTCCTTATAGACGGTCTCGATAAACTGGCTGGCGGTCTGCTCCCAGAAGTTGACGTTTTCGTAATGGTTGCCCAACAGCATATTGGCACGCATATAGAGCAGGGCATGTTGACTGCGCAGCTTGCTGCGTATCTTTTCAGAGGCGTATCCCTGCACTTGAAACAGTTTCTGCTTGCGCTTTTCCAATTGTTCCTTGGTGGGATAGTTCCACTGCTCTGATGCCACGTCATCGGCGCACTCCAGATACAGCTTCAGATGCTTGACGTAGCTGACCATCAGCTGGTCGCCTTTGTCTTGGGCAGCCTTGATGACGTCATCGGCATTGAACCAGAAGTAGTCCTTGGTATCGCCAAGATATACTTGCCAGTTTTTGTTGGTCAGCGCATTCACGCGCTGGCTGAACTCCTGTTTGTCGCACACACAGAACAGGTAGTAGTTGTCAGTACCGCCGCCAGCACAGGCGAACGAAGGCAGAACCATTGCTGCCAGCAGACTAATGATGATAAATCGCTTCATACGTTTCGGGTTTATAATGGTTTATGTTATCTTTGTCTAAATGATAAGTCAGAATGGTGTTGCGCAACTCAGGGCGCTCCTTCTCCATAGCGCGCTTTACCGTCAGAATCTCGTCAGCCTCGACGGTATGTTCCAAGTGTACGCCCTCGAAAATGCGAATCCATCGGAAGGTTGGATAGGCGGCCGCCAGCGGTAACTCATAGTCAGCGAGATAGCGCAGGTAGGGGTGCACGTCGCGCATGTCGAGAATGGGGTTGCGTTCGTTGAACTTGTTGGGGTCGCCCGTGTTGTAGATCATCAGCACACCATAGTCCACAGGTGGCACCGGCATCGACAACTGGTGCAGACGGATGGTAGTGGAGAGTTGCATGCCATGCTTCTGGGCCTCGTCCCTCACCTGTTGCAGGAAGTCGTAATAGTTCTTGCGGTTGCGTGCCGTGAAGTCGCAGTCTATCTGTATCTCCTCGACACCCTTGATGTCGTTGGTCTCGTTCATCTGCACAATTCTGTCTACCAGCTTCTTAGCCAGACTCTTATGGGGCTGGTGCATACAGTTCTCGGTGATGAAGACGGTGGGAATGAGCTTGATGCCCTCCAGTTGTCCTTGCACAAAACGGATGGTCGCATTGGGCATTGGTTCCCCGTCTTTGTTCATCACCACGTCGAAGTAGCGACAGTACACCTTGTTGATGTGATATTGTTGCAGGAAGGCACGCTCCACGGAGTCTGTCCGCCACTCTGTTCGCCAGTAGTAGACCGAATTCTCCTGGGGCATCTCCGACTGCTTGCAGCCTGTCGTCATCAGCACTGCCAGCAGCATCACCGTTCCTATCAACTTTTCACTCTTCACTCTTCACATTTCATATCTCTCACTTCTCATCTCTCATCTTTCATCTGCCCGCTTCATCCATAAGTGCAACTGATAGATGGCAGGTACCAGAATCAGCAACGAGAAGCCCAATGCCATCAGCACATGCTGCTGGGAACCCTTGAAGACATCAATGAGCTTCATATCCGGGTTGGGATATATATTATATATAATGTAGGCCATGCTGTTGTTGGCCCAATGGTAGGCCACACCAGGGAGGATAGACCCTGTGCGCCAGTACATCCAACCTAACAACAGTCCAATAATAAAGGCGTGTGGCAACTGTGCCGGATTCATGTGAATCAGGGCAAAGAACAAGGCCGAGATGGCGATAGCGCCCCATGGGGACAACTTTGGCGACTTCAGCAGTTCTTTCAGTATGGCGCCACGTAGCACGATTTCCTCAGACAGCGGTGCCAACAGACCAACAGCCAGATAGCCCCAGCGATTAGTCAGAATCATGTCGAACTCGCTTTCCACCCAATTGGGCAGTTCAGGTATCTGTTCCTGCAGCCATGCTGATGGGATGAGGGCTCCCAACGCGGCTATCACGCTCCATGTCAATACCGTCCAGGGACGGGTCCGTAACCAGTTTGGCGATACCTCAGCCCAGCGGGCCAGCAAGAAGATAGCGATAGTTATCACACCTGTGGCTACCGTTGTTGTGATGAGCAGCCCTGTCGTGGTGTCTTCCGACTTGGTAATCAGTTTCCATACCGTCGCAACGATGAATCCTACAATCAGTTGGATGGCTAAGAATTCTATCAGATAAATAATGGCTTTCTTCATATAATTCTTTCAGAGTCTTGGTTCAGTATTTGTTCGGCCAGTATGGCATCCTGTTGCAGTTGGCTGATCAGCGCTTCTACATTCTCGAAACGTTGCTCTTCGCGCAGTCGTTCTACAAACGATACCAGCATCTGTTGGCCATACAGGTCTTCGTTCAGTCGGAATATGTGTACCTCCAATGTCCTCTTGTGGCCGTCGAAGGTGGGACGCATGCCGATATTCATCATGCCGTGCTTCCACTCTACGCTATTCTCCACCCTCACCTTGACAGCGTAGGCGCCAGCTGCGGGTATCAGCTGCTTTTCGTCCACAGGCACCAGATTGGCAGTTGGAAAACCTAATTTCGTACCCACATGCTCGCCATGTTCCACGCGTCCTAAGATGGTGTACGGATAGCCTAATCCCTCGGAGGCCTTTCCCACATGACCTTCCGTCAACAACTGGCGAATGAATGAGGAGCTGATTGTTCTCCCCCTCCCTTTGGAGGGGGCTGGGGGGAGGCTTTTCACCTCGATACCCAACTCCTTGCCGTATCTCACATAGTCGTCGAAACCCTCCTCGCGGTTATGTCCAAAGCGGTTGTCATAGCCCGTCAGCAGAATCTTGACATCCAACTGTTCCTTCAGCACCTGCCGCATGAATTCACGGGCCGTCATCTGGCGCAGCTCGTCAGTAAACTGCAACACCTCGATGCGGTCGATGCCCGTCTTCGAAAGCAACAGCCGTTTGGCATCGAGCGATGTCAGCACCTGGTCGCGAGGCATCGTCTGGTCGAAGGTGATGGCCATCGACAGCAAGCCCTGTTCACGAGCCGTCTCCACCACATGGTGCAGCACAAACTGGTGACCCAGATGTACGCCGTCAAACATACCTATCGTTGCAACATATCCCATTATAATGTTCGTTTTGCCTGCAAAGTTAGCACTTTTTATCTATTTTCGCAAAAAATATTTGGATAATTGCAATATTATCCGTACCTTTGCACTCACTTTTTGCGAAAGCATCGGACTTGTAGCTCAGTTGGTTAGAGCAACAGACTCATAATCTGGAGGTCGTAGGTTCAAGCCCTACCTGGTCCACCCTGAAAGTCTCAAGAGTCATCTTGAGGCTTTTTTGTATTATTTTGGGGCTAAACGTCCTGAGGCTTATGTCAAAAGCATCGAAACTCGTCACATCAACAAAATAAGGTTAAAAAGAAAAAATGGTGCTACTGGTGCTACTGAGCGCTGTAAACCGTTGATAATCAAGAGAAGTTAGGTGCACGAAAGGGTAAAAATGGTGCTACCGACGTGCACCGATGGTGCTACTTTGGGCGTTTTTAGTGTTACAAGGACGCGAATTTCGTTGTTTTTAGGGCTGTTCCTTCTATCATTCATGGCCCTTTCAACTGAAAAGTACGTCATTTTACAGTCGAAACGAAGCCTTCTACGCGTCAAAGCGAAGTTGCTTTACAGGGGTAAAGAGACTGACGGAAAGGGATAGACTCCTATTGCGGCAGGGAGTAAGAGGCCTTCTCGCAACCTTACGGGCCTGCCCAAAACACCTTACGGGCCTGCCCAAAATACCTTACGCCTATACGCAAAATAGATTTGTTATTTTTTTAACCAGCCTGCTTCGCACTGTGACCAATAACTAAAACAAACTTATGAAACGAAAATCTAAATAGTTGGAACTCTTTCCTTTCTTTTGACAATGCAAAGATACGGCAAGATTCTCATCGCAGCAAGAAAACAGCTGATTTTGTTCTCGACTTGTAGCGACAGCCCCAATGTTTCGCGACAAAATGCAGATAACGTATGAATTCGTGTCGTGATTTCCCTTCTTTTTTTCAGAAAAAGTTGCTCTAAGCATGTAACATTTTCGAGTTTTGCATATTATAGAAAAAATAAGGTGTTTGTGGTCTGGTGAAGATAAGATGCATCTCGGAAATAAAAGAAAAATAAGGTTTTTCTTTGTATTTCGCTCGATTTTCACTACCTTTGTCGGATAGAACTTATAAACACGATGAAGAAGCTTATTTTATCATTATTTGTTGCATGTCTCGCGTTGACAGTCAACGCTGAGGATGGACACCAATTGTGGCTGCGTTTCCAGCCTGTGAACAAAGCCAAGGTTATAACACCCAAACAGACGCCAGTCATCAATACAGCTCGTCAGGAGCTGGAGACGTACTATCAAGGCGAGAGCGTCACGTTGAAGTTAGATGCTTCGCTACCTGATGGTGATGGGTTCAGTATTGACACCAAAGATGGCAAGACCACCATTACTGCCTATCAGGAAAGTGGATTGCTGTATGGTGCATACACCCTATTGCGCCAACAGCAATTATCAACGTTTAATGTTCAAGGTTCAAAGTTCAAAGTCCATAGTGACCCAGCCTTTACGCTGCGTTTGCTAAACCATTGGGACAACCCTGATGGAAGCATCGAACGAGGCTATGCTGGCAAGAGCATCTTCGAGTGGTTCAACTTGGACGAGCAACTAATTAAGGAATATGCCCGTGCCAATGCCTCGATAGGTATCAACGGCTCTGTGCTGAACAACGTGAATGCTTCGCCCAAGATGTTGACAACAGAATACCTGAAGGAGGTAAAGAAGATTGCCGACATCCTGCGCCCCTACAATATCAAGGTGTATCTTTCTATTAATTTTGGCACGCCCAAGGCTCTTAATGAAACCAAGACTGCCGATCCCTTGGACAAGAGCGTCATCAAGTGGTGGCAGAAGAAAGCCAAGGAAATCTATAAGCTCATTCCTGACTTTGGCGGATTCCTGGTGAAGGCCAATAGCGAGGGACAGCCTGGCCCTGGCGACTATCATCGTACACATGCTGAGGGTGCCAACATGCTGGCTGATGCTTTGAAGCCCTACAAGGGCATTGTCATGTGGCGCTGCTTTGTATATGGTGCCAACCATAAGGGCGAGGATCGTGTGAAGCAGGCCGTATCGGAATTCAAGCCACTGGACGGACAGTTCCGTGACAATGTCATTCTGCAAACCAAGAATGGTCCGCTGGACTTCCAGCCTCGCGAGCCATACAGCCCCATCTTCGACCAAATCAAGCAGACGCCTAACATGGTCGAGCTGCAAATTACGCAGGAGTATCTGGGACAGAGCCGTCATCTGGTGTACCTCGCCCCCATGTGGAAAGAGTTCTTCCAGTATGTGTCGCCTTACTCGATGAAGGGTATTGCTGGTGTTGCCAACATCGGAAAGGACCGCAACTGGTGTGGTCACCATTTTTCGCAGGCCAACTGGTATGCTTATGGACGACTGGCATGGAATCCCACGCTGACGTCGAAGGATATTGCCAATGAATGGTTGCAGCTGACATTCACCAAGGAGCCCGGCTTCCTGGCTGTCATGTCGAAAATCATGCTCGACAGTCGCGAGGCTTGCGTCAACTATATGATGCCCTTGGGCTTGCACCACATCTTCAAGTTCGACCACCACTATGGTCCTGAACCCAATGGCTTCATTGCCCGTTATCCGTTGGAGTGGTGCCCCGTCTATTATCACAAGGCCAACAAGGACAGCGTGGGCTTTAACCGTTCGAGCACAGGCACAAATGCCACGAGCCAGTATCGTCCTGAAATTGCCAAAATCTATGACGACATCAATACCTGTCCTGAGAACCTGCTGTTGTGGTTCCACCGCGTGCCTTGGAACTACCGCATGAAGGATGGATCAACGCTGTGGGAGTCGCTGCAATATCACTACAACAAGGGTGTGACGTGGACGGAAGACGCCTACAATGTCTGGCACAACAAGATGCGCCACTACGTTGACCAGCAGCGTTGGCAGGAGGTTGACCAGCGTATGCAGCATCAAGTAGAGAACGCCCGTGAATGGCGCGACGTCTGCCTGAAGTACTTCGGAAGCTTTGCTGAGAAGAGTTCATCGACCAGATAAGACCAATGGAAAAGTCGTTTCTTGGTCATTTCTTCGCTTTTATTACTGTGGCCATCTGGGGCAGCACTTTTGTGTTTACCAAGATGTTGCTACTTCATGGTTTGTCCCCTGCACAGATCTTTACATTACGTTTCATCGTAGCCTACGTGTTGCTGCTGGCTTTCGAGCTGATTACCAGATGGCAGTCGTTCCGACTGTTCAGCGCATCGTGGCGCGATGAACTGATGATGCTGTTGTTGGGCATAACAGGAGGTTCGCTATACTTCCTTACAGAAAATGCAGCTATGCTTTACACGACAGCCACCAACACGTCGCTCATTGTGTGTTCGTGTCCGTTGTTCGCCATGATGCTGGTAGCACTGGCCTATCGTCAGTCTGAACGTTTTACACGCGTACAGGTCATTGGGTCGCTGCTGGCTTGTCTGGGAATGGCTGTGGTCGTACTAAACGGACGTTTTGTGCTCCACCTCTCTCCTATCGGCGACATGCTGGCTTTTGGCGCATGCCTCTGTTGGGCTGTCTATTCGCTACTGATGAAGTCGGTAACTGAACGCTACTCCACCTTTTTCATTACGCGCAAGGTGTTCATCTATGGACTGCTGACCATACTGCCCTACTATCTCGTATTCCCCAGCTTCCCGTCGATGGAAGTCATCTTCAACAGCCAGGTGCTCTGGAATCTGTTGTTCCTGAGCGTTGTAGCCTCGATGATCTGCTTCCTTGTTTGGAACTGGGTCATTCGTCAGTTAGGTGCCGTCGTAGCCACAAACTGGGTCTATTTCAATCCCATCACAACCATCATCTTCGCCTGGTGGCTACTACACGAGCAAATCACCCTTTGGTTTTTGCTCGGCAGCGTGCTTATCATTGTTGGCATGATACTCTCTGACAAAAAGACAAACAATAGAGAAACTATTAAGCAAACTTCCAAGTAATTCACTATTTCTGGATACCGAAATCTGCTTGCTGAGCTTCTACTTCTTGTAGGAGCTTAGCTTTTTCTTCGTCGGAAAGGGTGGATGATGGATGATGGCCGATGGATGATGGATGATGGCGGACAGCTGTCTCACTAGCGTTGTAACACATGGGCACATCATAAGGCACGCTCTCTATCTCCAGTTCAGCAGGCGTGGGAGCATGAGTGCCAGAGAACTGCACCTCAGCCTTAATCTTGATTTTTCCTGCCTGTCGCGTGCTACGAATGAGTACAGGTGCACTGCCCCACTCCACAGCACGCGGATTAGCATTGATAGAGGCATCGCCTATGATTTCGCCTTCACCTTCAACTGTAAAGCGGATGTTTTCTTTCGCCAAGCGACGCACATGACCCAAGTCGTCTGTTACCTCGCAAACAACAACAACGAAATCGGAGCCATCAGCGACGAGTTTTTTCCCAAACTCGTCAACATAAAGACGCAACTTGGTACTACGACGTGAAGGCATTTTTTCTTCCTTACATACCACCATGCCATTAACGATACCCTCAGCTACCATTTTCACGCTCTGCCACGATTTCTGTGTATAGCTATGGTTACGCGCTTCGAAGAAGTTCCAGGCATCCTTGAAAACCACCAGGCCCTTATCTACGGGTTGCACCCAACAATGCTCACCATCGTACATGGTCAGGCGAACGCTGTCGCAATTCGAAAAGATGGTAACGTCCTTGTCTGAGAACTGCGTCATCTCGTGGGCAATTGCAACGATAGGCAGTTCAGTAGGTTGCTGTAGCACAGCAGCAAACATGTCGAAGGCTGTTTTTTTCTGACGGAAGGCATCGTAGATACCACCCCAATAGGGGTCAGGATGATAGCCTCGCTGGTGATCGAAGGGGTGCCACTGACAACCTCCGATAAACTGGCCCGTGGTATGGAACAGCTCCTGCGTCGAGCGGTGGAGGCTCATGGCCTGTGTCAGCATGGGACGCTCGCCCCACGAACGTGAGGCACGATTCAGATTGTTGTGGGCATACCAGTCGTCAACCAGCTCGCCAAACTCACGTGTAAAGATACATTGCTTGGGTTTGTCGTCCTTGAAGTCATCACCTGTCCAGCCATACACTACGTCGTAGTTTTCTGCCACACCAGCACTATGCACATCAGCAGCAGCCACAGGACGATAGGGATAAGGATATTCGTCCTTGGTAATCTGCAGGGCCTGCAAGGCAAACTCTTCTGGGTAACGCGTCTCGTTGAGGATGGGCTCCCACATCAGCACGCAAGGATGATTTCTGTCGCGACGAATGATGTTACGTGTATTCTCGTGTACCTTCTCATCCCAACCCTTGTCCTTATTCCAATACTGCCAACCAGGCGTAGCCACAATGATAAACAGTCCCAATTCATCGCAGGCATCCATGAACGACGGATCTTGCGGATAGTGGGCAGTACGGATGATGGTAAAACCTGCGTCGCGCAGACGTTTGGCGTCGCGCCACTGTTGAGAGTTGGGTAGCGCATTGCCTATATAAGCGAAGTCTTGATGACGATTGGCACCAACCAACTGGTGATACTTCTTACCATTCAACCAAAAGCCTTCCTTGCCCTTGAATTCGAAGGAACGGATACCGATGCGCATCGTGCCGCCATCGAGTGATTGTTTGCCCTCCTTGATACGAGTGGCAATATGATACAGATAAGGTGTCTCTGGGCTCCAGAACTTGGGGTTCTTGACAAGGAAGCGCTGCGTGATGGTCTTGGCTTCGCCAGGTTGGAGCTTCAGCTTGGTAGACTGCGACAATGTCGCAGTGTACGGAACAAGGGTGTTTTCAACGGTAATGGTGCGAGGGCGCGTATCGTTGTTGCGCACCTCCGTATTTACGAAGACCTCAGCACTCTTCTCGCTGATGTTGGCATAATGGACAAAGATGCCACCACCAGCCACTTTATGTTCTTCAAGGGCATCCGTAATGGCTACTTTGTTCTTGGCAATCAGCCACACATCACGATAGATGCCACCATGATAGGCAAAGTCAAGTTGAGCCTGTTTTTTGCCTGGGGGATAGGTCTTATCGTCGCTGTTGTCTGCGCAGATAGCGACGACAATGTCGTCGCCTACGGAACAGGCGGACAGGGGGATGGTGATGGGCAGATAGCCGCCTTCGTGGTCTTTCACCTTCTGGCCATTGACGTAAATGGTCTGCTTACCCATGATGGCCTCGAAATGCAGGGTGACGTCGCGTCCTGCACATTCCTTGGGCAAACGGAAGTGCTTGCGATACCAGGCAATGCCCTGATAGTTGCGACAACCACTGGCCTCAGCAGGCATCAGTTGGACAGTATGGGGCGTCGACACCACTTCCCACGTCTTATCATTATAATCCTTGGCCTCAGCACCAGCCGCGTCGCCCAAATGGAAGCGCCAACCAGCGTTGAAGTTCCATACCAAACGACCACTCTTCTCCAATGGGAAGAGACCAGCCACAGAGGTTTGTGCTGTGGCGGACAGACCACAGAGCACACAGATGATGCAGATAAGCTTTCTCATACGATTACCAATTGTCTGTTCTGAATGACGATACGGGCAGACCATCGTGCATCAGGTCGCCAACTGCCCAATCTTTAAAGGCATAGCGTACAGCAACAGGTTGTTTGACATCGTCGCAGACAACATAGACACGATTACGAGCAACCCACACCTTTGTGGCAGGATGGAACACGCGATTGGAGCCTGCAACCTCGAAATTATCAGATGTTGACCCATGTTCGAAATAGACCCATTCCTTCGAGCGGTCGAAAGCCACAATGGCAGTATCGTTCTTAAATTCCACCTCTTTATATTTGGCAAACTCAGGAAGTCCCTTCACACCATACGTGTTGCTAAGAGCCAGAAGTGCCAAACGCTCGCCAGCCACACGTTTCTTACGAGGATGGATGACGTTCTTGATACCTGTGTCCATCAGTACCGCCATACGACAGTTAGGGACTATCGTCTCGACCTTCTGTTGTTGTTCACGAAGCAAGGCACTATTGTAGAGTGCCCAATCTGTCTCATCGTATGCAAAGGGCGCTATCTGACAATAGTAGAAAGGAAAGTCGCCTTGTTTCCATTCTTCGCGCCAACCCTGAATCATACGTGCCATCAAGGGAGCATAATAGTCGTAACGTGGCACATTGTCCTCGCCCTGATACCAGATGGCACCACGGATGCCATATCCGAAAAGGGGTTTGAGTTGTCCGTTGTAAAGAGCCGTAGGACAACGTTGCTGTAGCTTCTTGACATCCTCTTCCGTCACATGCTGATTGACCTTGGGGAAGGCTTTTAACCAGTCGGCATTCATCCAGGCCTCGCAAGCTGAACCACCAAAAGCCGTACATATCAAACCCACAGGAACACCAAGTGCTTTCCTCAATGCCTTACCAAAGTAATAGGCAGTGGCTGAGAATTCGCGAACACTGGCTACATCAGCTTCCTGCCAAGAGCCCTTAAGGTCTTGTTGGGGTTCCAATGAAGCCAAACGCTTGCCATAGAACAGTCGCAGGCCATTATCCTGACAGGAGAACAACTCCTCTGTCGCCCCCTCTACAGGTTGTGCTTTGTAGCCCTTCATCAGCATCTCCATATTCGACTGTCCACTACATATCCATACTTCGCCTATCATCACATTGCTCAGCTTGACGAAGTCGCCATCCTGGAACCAGATATCGTAGGGACCACCAGCCTGTGGGGTTTGTATCGTGACTTCAAAACGACCGTCCTTTCGTGCTGTCGCTCTATGCGACTTCTTGTCCCAGGGCGTATGGACTATCACCTTTTTGCCTGGCTCAGTCCATCCCCAGATGTTGCACGTTGTCTGCTGTTGCAACACCATATTGTCAGCAAAGAACTGAGGCAACCTGACAAGCGCCCTAATTGGGCTAAATAACAAATAAAAAATAATAAAAAAAACGATACGTCTCATATTATTGTTCTATTTTAAGTACTGGTGGCTCTATAATACCTGCAGGCAACAAGCCATCACCCGTGGTACGATACTTGGCATTGGTCCATATTCCTTCGTATGGTGCCTTACCCTGATCAGCGCCTCGCAGAGCATTATGCCACGTGTTCACCACCTCGATTTCTATCGTGTTCTTACCTTTCTTCAAGGCACCTGTTATCTCCACCTCGTAAGGTGCCGTCCAGGTGATGCCACAATCCTTACCATTAATCCACACATGAGCAATGTCCTTGACGTTGGGGAATGAGAGCCAGACACGTCCCATAGGAACTTCCTTCTTCTTCAGTTTCCACATGGCTGAATAGCGGGCATGACCACTGAAGTAGCGAATCTTCTCGTTCTCATGCTTGCTCCAGTCGAAGAACTGCTGACTTTCCATCGTCACACCTGACTCACGGAAGGAGATGGTCCAAGGCTTCTTCATGAAGCTCTCTGGGTGACACAGCGTTTCTCGACCAGAGAAACGGCCTTTCTCTACTCGAGAAACGGCGTTTTGCTCATAGCAGACAAATAGAGAGCCATAAGCAGGCAACGTAATGGTACCGTCGAAGTCTGTCCATTGGTCTGTCAGCGGATTATACACAAAAGCATGATCTCGCTTCTGACGGAAGACTGGCGAAAAGGTCTGTTCCTTGTCTGTCTGGTTCGAGAGGAAATAGATTTCTTCATCAGGAGATGTACGATGCGTATAGGCAATACCCTCTGGCAAAACGGCATCTGGTGCAACATTCAACTGCGTACCTTCATAAGGCTTAGTGAGCACTTGCACACCTTGCTTGCTCAACTGGACGACGCGATCCCATACCCTGTCAGAGACTACCATTCCTGGAGGTATAACCAAAGCCTTATACTCGAAGGGCATCGTCATGAACGCATCCTTGTTCATGGAGTCATAGTGATAACCATGCAGGGGATTGATCCAGTCCTTCATGTCGATGATGCCTGCAGAGTGGCGCACACCAACGGGCGATTCCGTCATGGGCTGTCCGACGTTAGCCAGACGCTTTTGTTCTGAAGCTACGCGTTCAGTACCAAACAAGCCTGGCAACATAGGTACCAGTTTGTCGGGTGTGAAGGCACGAACAGGAGCCGTTTCACCTGTCAGCACAGCAATATCTACCACTGGTTTTCCTTTTTGCAAGAGCGTCTGACAACGGGTGATATAGTCGACAAAGCCTTTAGCTTCTGGATACCACGTCTGGTCGCGTTGGAAGAAGAGTCCGATACCATCGAGCGTCATACCTGGCTTCTTGTCAAGCCAAGGGTTGTGGGTGTCCACATGGAAGAAGAGGCGATTCATGCCCAAGGCAAAGTTGCGATCAAGCAAGGACTTGATGCTTGCAGGTGTCTCGTCCCAGACACCACGAACCTCTGTAAAGCCCTCAGCCTGGACGATATTCTTCTGATAGACATGAGCACCACTGATAGCATCAAGCATATCGTTAGGCTTGTCGTGAGTTGGCGAGTTAAGCCAGAATTCGCCCATAGGCATATCCACCACACGATAATGTTCCATACCATCACAAACCATCGTGGGAGCGACACTCTCGCTGGAGAGTTTCACACCATACTCACGGGCTTTTCTGGCAAGCGTCTCGAAGAACACATCGTTGATGAGTTCATTGATGGTCTGGCGCACATCCATCAGCTTCTCGTCAGCATTGAATAGGGGAACACCAGCCATCACAGGCAATACAGACAAGATATCATAGCCGCGACGACGAGCGAACTCATCAGCAAAAGTACGGCTCCAGTTCTGAGAGCCACACTCCCAAGAATCAACATGCATATATTTGATGACCTCGTGGTGTGGACGTTTCATGAACTGACCAAACCATTCGTCGACCTGCTTCTCGACAGCCTGACGTGAGAACTTGTCGCACTCCAAACCTTTGGCACCACCAGCTGTGGCGTTGGTATAACCTGTAGAAGTATGGCCCATACGCAGAATACGATAGGTGCCACCTATCAAATCCAAGTCAACCATATCGCCATCCATTTTACCAATTACAATGTCTGACCTATAGACATGGTCGCGACGACGCAAGTCTACATCAGTCGAATCTGAAGGAGAGACGCGCCAGACAAGGCCAGACTTACCCTCCCAGTTGTCAATAATTGGCAGCGTACCCAGTTTAAGGTCCTTCATGCGCAATACGGGTTTCCACTTGGCAGCATCCAAATCTTCAGCACCTGGTTCAGAACCTTCTGGTGTCCACTCGAAACGGAAGTACTTGGCTTGCGTTGGTGGAATGCTGAGAGTGGTATTATACCCAGTATTCTGCCAACCCTGACGAGGAGGTGTCAGTTGTTTCAACACGCGGAAGTTTACGCCATCGTCAGAAGCCTTTACCAACAGTCGCTGACACTGGATGTTAGTGCCAGAGGGTTCTATCTCGACATTGAACACCAATGTTGGAGCCTCGAATTCGTATTGTACCCAACAGGCCTTGTCTGCACAATATACGCCCTTGTCGTTCAACGTAATCTCAGGAGAAAAGGTTGCTTTCTGTTTGTCCTTTATCGAGTATAATGCCTGAAAAGCACCATATCTGAAAGCAAAGATTTCAGGATTCAAATCTCCCACAGGAATAGCATACACAGCAATATCCTCATAATAATCGCCATAGTGTTCAGGCTTCTTCATGATGAACTGATGGTGGCCTCCACGAACTATCGTATCACAGAAGACAATCTTCTGCATAGACTCCTCAGGCTTAATCCAAGGCCCACCAGCCAGAGCGAAACCATCACAGACGTGGATACCCATTTCCAATCCAAGGGAGTCTGCCTGTGCGAGTGCATAATCTACCATTTTCCAGAAGTTAGGACTCAGGGCATCAGCTTGCCCTTTGAATTCTGGTTGTTCCTTAGAACCTCGAATGGGCATCAGGTAGCAACCACCTAATCCCACATCCTTCATGGCTTTAAGGTCGGCCTTGATGCCTTCCTCGGATACGGCACCATACATCCAATACCAGAATGTCCAAGGCTTGGTAGTGTCAGCAATTGCACACAGCAAACTGCTAACTGCTAATAGCAATAATAATGTTAGTCGTTTCATATATCTATCATTGTTAAATTATTATTCGAAATGTAGGATGGCATTGATACTACCCTTCCCCTTCGACCAATAAGGCTGAGCGGAAGGACCATTAAGGTCTGTGGTGTTCACCTTGTTGCGAACGGCAGGTATCGTCTTCAGGATGGATATTCCCGTCTCTGGCAGGGTGTAGAGGATATGGTCACGTCCATCACGAGGGGTATAGACGCCTAACTTCAAGCCAATGCCCTCAATACCCAACTGTCCTTCCGTCGTCTGCAACTTCATCCACGAAACATCAGTAAAGTAGCCCTTGAATTCCGGATACTCGAAGGTCTCGCCAGGGATGGGGTCGTTATAATCGTTCTGCCATAAGCCATACTGCGGACCCTCCGTACGGTTCTGCCAGACACGATAAGGACCCTTGCCTACCCACTGTTTTGACTTAACCATCTTCTCAGGATAGTCGAAACTGATACCCATCAGGTCCACAACACCAGAGAAGAAGTAGTCAACATACATATTAAGGCTACCATCAGACAGGAAACGCCACGTCACCTTATTTAACGAACCATACTGATAGTTGGCCACCAATGTGCTATCGCCAAAGGTGAAACCAGCAAACTTACCTTGATCTGCATACTCTGTATATTGCGTCTTCTTTTGGAAGGCCTGCTTATCGTCGTGGTTATAGAACCCGTCTTGCGAACGGTCAGCACGCTTGGCAGCAATGAAACGGGGACCATTGCTGAGCGAGATGGTTTTACCATTGACACTGACACCCATCAAATAACCCGTCTTCTTGCTAAAGGTATACTGACGATTGCCTTGCTGAACCTGCAACAAGTCAGCATTCTCTGTATATGTGTACTGTTGCGTATTCTTTCGCAGGGTTTTCCCATTCAGATTGCCAGCCCTCGTACGATACTTGTAGCTCCATGTGAAGATTTCCTGACCATTGGGGTCTATGGCAGTCAGTTGGATGGCGTCAGCCTCCAAATAATTGCGTGGAAGTGCCAATTGAGCCCTCTGTCCTGGTGCGGCATCTGGCGATTCGAACTTACCTTCCTTGATGACCTTCACGTCTGTCTTACCATACTCAGGCATCTGTAACAACTTATAGGTAAACTGACAATCCTTTAGGTTGGTGAAGTTATAACAATTCTCTATCGTAATCCTACCAGAATCTAAATATTTCCATTGCACAGGGCTCCATACCTCACGGATGGTATAGAACGAGCCTTCCTTCTCCATGTGAGGCCCAACGATACCATCGCTTCCAAAGTTACCCATACAGTCAATGACATTATTCTTATCTGTACGAACCACTCCCTGATCCATCAGGTCCCACAGGAAGCCACCCGCACAACGAGGATTCGACATCATCAGCTTCCAATAGTCCTTCAGGCCTGCACCATGTCCACCATCATAGAGACCATGCAGGAACTCTGTTGGCATGAAGATTTCCTTCTTGCGCATATAGTCGGCTGTCTCGCCCCACGAACGGTAGTGTTTGGTCTCGAAACCATTACGATTTGCCCAAGGATAGAGCACGACACGCTGCTGGGGGTCCAGCTTTGTAAATACAGGCTCCAACTCATAGTTAAAGCCACCCTCGTTACCGTTACTCCAGAAAATGATGCTGGGATGGTTGACATCACGTGTCACCATCTCCTCTACAATCTGTGAACCAACAATAGTCTCATGGGCATTATGCCAGCCTGGCTGTTCACACTCTACATAAAGGCCAAGCGAGTCACAGGCATCCAAGAACTCTGGGTCTGCAGGATAGTGGCTCAAGCGAACGGCATTCATATTCATGCTCTTAATCAGCAACACATCCTCAATATTCTTGGCTTTTGACAATGTACGACCTGTCTCAGGACGGAATGAATGACGATTCACGCCCTTGAAGATGACCTTCTGGCCATTGATAAACACACCATCCTCCTTATCGCCATTATACTGATGACGATATTCAATGGTGCGGAAGCCGAACTTCTGACGCTCTATATGAAGCGTCTTGCCATTTGCATCCTTTAAGGTAAACACGGCAGTATAGAGGTTGGGCTGCTCTGCATTCCAAGCCTTGATACCCTTGGCGCTGAAGTCGGCCTTGACTTGGTCGCTCGCGATGGGGAATAAGGGACTGGTAGCCACCTTCTTGTTATTTACATCGACGATATCTACGCTTACCTGACTACCTGGCACAGCCTGATTCAAATAGACATCTGCCATAAAATGGCCATCGCCCTTCGCATCAATCGCTACACGCTGAATATTTTGTGAGGGTTTACTAATGATAAATACGGGGCGCCAGATGCCACCAAAATTCCAATAGTCTGCACGACGCTCAGCCAAATTCACCTGTGGGTTGGTACTTTCCTTCAACACCTCGACTTCCAGACGATTCTTTTTCTTTCCAAAGAACACGCGATCAGAGACATCTATCGTATGTCGCGTATAGCCACCCTGATAGGTGCCATTGCCAGCCTTACGGCCATTAATCTGAACATGAATCTCTGTAAAGGCTGCCTCGAACACCAACAGTATTTGACGTCCTGTCCACTCCTGAGGTAACATAAATTCTGTCTTGTACTGACCCTTTTCTTCAGAAATTCCCTCTGGTGTGGCCTTGCCATAAAAACGCATACCATACTGGTAAGTACCAAAGCCTTGCAGTTCCCAACATGAAGGAACGCCTATCTTGGTCCATTTTCCTGCGTTACGGCCATCCGAGCACAAGAAATCCCACTGCACCATATCGTCGCATCCATGACCAGAGAGATACTGCCGCTGTGTTTCTTGCGCCCTTACGGGGCAAAATAAAAAAGAAAGAAGAGATAATAAAAAGAAAGTTCGTCTCATATACGTATATTTATATATAAGACGAACTTTTCAGAGAATTGTCACTATAGACTACTCAGCCAATGGGTCGAAGGTACCAGGTTCACCACCATTATTAAAGTCTTTCCAACCAATAGTCTGGGGAAGTCCCTTGTTGCTGTTCTGTGCACCACTGGCAAGACCCAGAAGATAATACTTAGGACGGAAGTTGATGTACTCCAGATTATGCTGAGAGTCCTGTCCGTCACCATTCTTATACTGAGTTACAAGGTTCGTGTTATACCAAGTCTTCAGAGTGGTCAACTGGCTTTCGATATCCGTCTTGCGGAAGTCCACACCATCAGGACGCTCTACGCCTGCCTTTACCAGCGGATCGCCATCCCAATAAGCTGTACCTGCGCCAAATTGGTTACCCGTACGGAACTC
>Ga0310690_10004010_pt1 | contig 21438 bp, 19 predicted proteins | sample AusTroGonzalo_MG_2_FD_207661 | JGI IMG/M metagenome (GOLD analysis project Ga0310690, IMG submission 207661) | Bovine rumen microbial communities from tropical cattle in Woodstock, Queensland, Australia - Gonzalo_04 (v2) (version 2) | ecosystem: Host-associated > Mammals > Digestive system >... | reverse complement strand
TTTCCGCATCCTTTAAAAAATAAAGACCATATTTTCCGTTTGTTTCTTGATTCGAATTTTAAGTAGTAGTCCAATATAATCGAAATTCCTTCAAAAAATCCTGCTTTTATATATTCGCCGACAAGGAACATCAAAGCAGTTTTCTTTGAAGAGTTTTTGGTTAAAATCTCAATTGAGAAATCTTTTTCGAGAAGTGAGAGAATAAATCTTTCTTTGTCGCTGTAAGGTGCATCTGATTTTTCAGAAGTTCCTTCTTTGTATAAAAAGTAAAGTTCCTTCCAGAACGACGATTCTTCGCGTTTCAGTATTTCATCTGTCATGAAAGATGAGTTGCTTTGTTTTATATATTCTATAAACAACTCGAAATTATATTCGTTGTAATCTACCAGTTTTGTTTCAATGTTTGTAAAGTCTGCCTTTCCTTCGGACATTCTTAAATTTTCTTTTGCGGTTATGTTTTCAGGGTAGAGCTTTAGTATTCCTGAAAATATTTCGTTTGCTTTTTTTGTTTTGCCGCTTTCGCGCAATATCATTGCAGACTTCGTGAGGTATGAAAGTCCGGTTTTGGATTTTTCCGTTTTGTTCATCTCTGCAATCTGTGAGACAACAAGATTCGTTCCTGCAGCATCTTTTGTCTTTGTAAAAATCTTTTCGAGATAAAACAGAGTCGGAAGATGTTCCGGTTCTATTTCCAGAAGTTCCCTGAAACATTCGGTCGCACGGGTCATATCTTTGAGGTTTTCGTAAAAAATGACGCCGTTTTTATAGTAAAGATTTGCGATTTCAGCAATGTTTTTGGATAAATCGATCTCTTTGAAGTTTGTTTCGGTAAGTTTTTCCCAATTTTTTTCCGCACTGTAGACGAGCCCGAGTCTTTTTACGGCATCAAGGTTTTTAGGATCGATTTCAAGGATTTTGAGAAGATATTTTTCCGATTCCTCGATATCATCGCCGTGAACCGTGCGGCATTCGGCGAGTTTTTTCAGAATCCTTATTTTTTCCTCTTTTTCGGAAGCTTTTTCGAGTTCTGTCGTGAGAATTTCTATGCAGCGCTCGTAATTTTTTGCTCCGATGCAGAGTCCGGCAAGCATTCTTGCCGTTTCAAACGAATATTTTGCGGCCAGGCTTTTTTCGAAATATCCGGCAGCTTTCTCCGGATTGTTCAGTCTGCGCAGGAAAATGTCGCCGGTTTTAGAGAAGAATGCGGCCTTGAAAACAGGTTCTGCCTCTCTTTCGGCCATGATGGAGTAAAGTTCTGCAAGTTTTTCCCAGGATCCGTTTTCTTCGTATATCAAGGCTGCCTTTGAGAGAGAAAATGTGCAGTTGACAGGATCTTCTTCTGCGATGTTTCTATATATTTCATCAGCAAAATCAGGTAGTTCAAGTTTGTTTTCATAGAGGTCGGCGAGAAGCTCAAGATACATTGTCTTTTCCGCGCCGATCGCTTTTTTGGAAGAGAGTTTGTAAAATTTTCCGACAAGATGCCACTTTTTATATTTGTAAAGAACAGGGGCGATTATATTTAAAATAAAAACCGAATCTGTGTTTTCGGCAAGTGCTGCAGCTGTTTCTTCAAGCTTGTCTTCAATATTATTTTTGTAGTAGTAGCAGAATTCTACGAATTTTACTGTCGTGAAGGAAACTGCAAGCGAACTTTCGGTCACTTTTTTTGTGAATGCAGCGATATCTTCGGGCGAAATGCCGTTGTACTGCATGATGTAAAATTTCAGAATTTCGAAAATAAAAGGATGTAAATCTGATTCTTCAAAAACTTTAAGCATTAAAGAAAATGCTTTGCCGAAGTCTCCCGATTTCTCAGCCTTTACTGCTTCAAAAAAGGAGGCGCAGAGCGATTCCATAGAGTTTGTATCGGTTATTTCGTGCGGAGATTTGTCGTAAAAAGAGAGAATAAGATCTGTTACCGGATCGGATTCGGTAAGATTTTTCTTTATTTCATCAATGACGTCTTCATTCGCAAAACCGGTTTTTATCAGTAAAAATATCAATAAATTCAGATAATTTTCTTTACTTATCGAAGAAGCTGCGCTTTTGAGTTTTTCGAAAAGTCCGTATTCGGAGGGATCTGAAAGGAGAAGGGTGAAAAAAAGTTCAAGTTCATCGTTGCCGCTCAGTGTTCTGAGAGCTTCTGCGGCAGAGATCGAAGTAAGTGCCGCAGGAAAAAAATTCTCCGGTATATGCCCGGATAATGTTTCGAGAGGCTTGAACGTACCGGCTTTTGCCTCGATTTCATCGCTTTTCGGCAGAATATGCCTGAAATTCAACCTCACGTTTTCAAGAGTCGAATCGTTTGCAATTACGATCTTTTCCATGAAACCCTCCGCATACAATTTTTATCTTCGCCGCAGAATAATATTAAAGTTCTTCAGTTATGCAAGATTTACTTGAATTTGTAACCGACCTTCGGTAAAAGCAGTCCGAAAATGTTGTTTGTTATATTTACCGAGGTTTTTATGAAAAATTTTGCTGACAGACTTATAAAGTTCCGCGCTCTTATAATCGCGGTTTTTATTATCGTGACTCTTCTAATGGCGATCCCGCTGAAAGACAGTTCTGTCGATCCGGATGTCGAAAACATGCTTCCTGATCATCTCAGAATACACCTCAAGGAGCTTGAAGAGAAGTTCGGCGGTATGGAAATCGTTTTTGTTGTTGTCGAGGACAAGGATGTTTTGCGCCCGTCGGTCCTGGAACAGATAAACGCGATCGCTTCGGCACTGAAAGAGGTGGCTGATATCGAGAAAGTCAATTCGATCCCGATGGTCGACGACGATCCTTTTGCAGACGAAAAGCCGAAAGAGGGAACTCCGGAAGAGCTGGCGCAGAGAGAGGAGCTTCGGAAGATGCTCAAAGGAAACGACATGGTAATGCGGACTCTGATAAATGACGACTTCACAGCGGCTACAGTTCTTGTCAGAATGAAAAATAACGGAAAAGGTCTTGAAATCACTAAAAATATCCGTGAGGCTGCCGCGAAAGTCGAAGGTCCCGGGAAAGTCACTCTGGGTGGTCTTCCGGTAATAAAAGAGCATATTTCCGAAGATGTTCCCAAAGATATGATGGTCTTCATGCCGCTCGGACTTCTCATCATGCTCGGAATTCTTTTCATCAGTTTCAAGCAGCTCCGCGGCGTAATTCTGCCGTTTTCGGTCGTCATAATGTCAATTGTCGTTTCAATGGGGCTTGTGCCGCTTCTCGGCTGGAAAATGACGACTGTCACGATAATTCTGCCGGTTATTCTTATTGCTGTCGCTAACGGTTACGGAATCCATATCATAAGCCGTTATCAGCTTCATAACATGGAGGCGAAAGGGCAGGAAAGTTCGGAAGAGCTTGCAAAAAAGGTTTTTTCCGACATGACGGTTCCGGTTATTCTCACCGGCGTTACAACGATCGCCGGAATGCTCTGCCTTATGACCCACACGGTCGTTCCGGCGGCTCAGCTCGGCATTCTTTCTTCGATCGGTATCGCCTTTGCGCTCGTGGCGAGCATTTTCTTTATTCCCGCAGTCCTTTCGATGATGAAAGTTCCAAAGCCTGTAATCAGCAGGGAACAACGTCCTGCAACAGAGAAACTCCTTGTAAATATTGCTGAATTTGTTTCAAAACACCCGAAAGCGCTTCTTGCGGCAAGCATAGTTCTGACACTTGTCATGGCTTTCGGAATCCCGAAAATCGTTGTTGATTCAAACCTTGCAAGCTACTATCCTAAAGGGCATCCGGCTCAGATCGCATCCCAGCTTATAAACGACAATTTCGGCGGGTCTCAGATTATAAGCGTCAATGTCAAAGCTGACATCAAAGATCCAAAAGTGCTTAAAAAGATTGACGAAGTTGAACAGACAATAAACAAAAACCCCAATGTCGGAAATACTCTTTCAATTGCAAAACTTATAAAACTCGTCACGAAAGGGGCTTACCAGCCGGGAGAAAAGGGGTTCGGCGAGATTCCCGAAACAAAGAACGCCGTTGATTTTTTCCTCACGAAATACAACGAAATGGCCGATCCCGACGAGCTTACCAAACTGGTAAACAGCGATTTCACACAGGCTCAGATCATTGTTCAGCTTAAGAGCGAAAGCAGCGAAACAATAAAAAAAGTGGTCATCGACACCCAGAAACTGATTGAAAACGAGCCGATTTTCTCGGAAATTACAGGATCGGGCGTAATGTTTAAAGATCTGATCGACAGCGTTATCGACGGTCAGGTAATTTCACTGATCCTTTCTTTTGTTCTGGTATCGATTCTTGTCATGATCCTCTTCAAATCGATCGTTGCCGGAATCATCGCAGGTGTTCCGCTCGGAGTTTCGCTTGTCCTCATGTTCGGAGTCATGTGATTCACCGGAGTCACTCTCGATATCGCTACAGCCCTGATTTCGTCAATCGTTATCGGAGTAGGGGTCGACTACACGATCCACTTTTTGTGGCGCTACAAAATCGAAATGCAGAAACACAATGACACGACTGAAGCAGTCCGCCACACCCTGCAGACAACAGGCCGCGGGATCATTTTCAATGCCGTCAGCGTCATGGTCGGCTTTGTAATCCTGCTTATAAGTTCATTCCTGCCGATACGCTATTTCGGAGCGCTGATCGTTCTCAGCATCGCGGTATGCCTTGTAGGTTCAATGGTTCTTCTTCCTTCGATCTGCATCATCTTCAGACCGAAATTTCTTGAGAAAAAATAAATTTTCCGCAGTTTTGAGTCGATCGTTTTTGCTTTTTTGCCATTCATAAGTAATATTCCCCGTTTTTTGATTTTTGGAGGAAAAAATGTCTGTTTTTGACGAACTTAAAAGACGCGGTTTTATCGCGCAGGTTACTGACGAAGGTATTATTGAACACTTGAAAAATAACAAAGTCACGGTCTATTGCGGTTTCGATCCTACTGCAAACAGTCTTCACATCGGAAACCTTGTTCCGATCATGGGTTTGGCACATTTCCAGAGGTGCGGGAACAAAGTTCTGGCACTTGTCGGCGGCGCGACCGGCATGATAGGTGATCCGAGCGGAAGATCGACTGAAAGAAACCTGCAAACCATTGAAAAAGTCAGGGAAAATGTTGAAGCTATAAAAAAACAGATGGGAACTGTTCTCAAATTCGACGGCGAAAATCCCGCTGAGATCGTCAACAACTACGACTGGACGGCTAACATGTCGATTCTCGACTGGCTTCGCGAAGTCGGCAAATTCTTCACGATCAATTACATGCTGACAAAAGATTCTGTCAAAACGCGAATCGCTTCGGAAAACGGAATTTCCTTCACCGAGTTCAGCTATATGACGCTTCAGGCACACGATTTCTACCATCTTTTCAAGGAAAAAGGCTGCTCGGTTCAGTTCGGCGGAAACGACCAGTGGGGCAACATCACGGCAGGACTTGAACTTATCAGAAGAATCAACCCCGACGATGCAGGCAAGGCTTTCGGCATGACTTTCCCGCTCATGACGACTTCAACAGGCGAAAAATTCGGCAAAAGCGCAGGCAACGCTGTCTGGCTTGACGCAGAAAAAACTTCGCCTTACCAATACTACCAGTACTGGATCAACGTCACCGACGAAGATGTCGAAAAGATGCTGAAAATATTCACTTTTCTGCCTGTTGAAGAGATCGAAAAAGTTGTCGAAGAGCACAAGAAAGAGCCGCATTTGAGAAAAGCCCAGATCCTTCTGGCGACAGAAGCGACGCGTATCATGCACGGTGAAGAAGGGCTCAAAAGCGCACAGGCGGCGAGCGCTGCACTTTTCGGCGGCGATCTCCACGGACTCAGCGAAAAAGACCTTCTCAGCATTTTCAAGGATGTTCCTTCGACAACTGTTCCGGCAAGTGACTTTGAAAACGGCGTAAATATCACTGATCTTCTCGTTCTCACCAAAATGCAGCCCTCAAAAGGAAAGGCGAGAGCAATGATTTCTCAGGGCGGCTGCTACGTCAACAACGAAAAGGCCGACAACGCCGACATGATGCTGAAAACTGCGGATCTTCTTCACGGCTCGATGCTCGTGCTTCGCTGCGGCAAGAAAAATTATCACCTTATTACGAAAGGATAGAGTTGAAATTCAGGAGATAAAATGAACGATTTCGCAAAATTCAAAAAAATTGACGCACACTCTCACATAGGCTTTTTCGGAAGCCCCTTCAATGTCAATTTCGATGCCGGGATGCTGGAAAAACAGATGTCGGAATACAACATCGAAAAGACGATTCTCTGTCCGGCGGCGCACACGCTGAACGAAGAGCTCAACGACGCTTTCAAAAAGATGCCGGACAAAATAATTCCCCTCTGCTGGGTAAACGCAAATCTCGGTCAGGCGGCTTACGACATGGTTGAACACTATCTGCGCGACGAAAAGTTCGCCGGAGTCAAGATGCAGCCGCTTTTTGACGCTTTCACAGCCGATTCGCCGATGGTCGATCCGATAATGGAAATCGCGAAAAAATACAATAAACCGGTTTTTATCCACTGCGGTCATCCGCCGTTCTCGCTTCCGTGGCAGATAGGTCTCCTTGCCGAGCGTCATTCCGAAGTTCCGACAGTTATGATCCACATGGGACACGGTCACGGCGTTTACATCGACGGAAGCATCACGATGGCTAAAAAATTCGACAACCTAATGCTTGAATGTTCGGGAATGCCGATGGGCTGCCAGGTTAAAAACGCATACGAAACCGTTGGCAGTGAACGCGTGATGTTCGGTATCGATTCGCCGTTCCACCATCCGACAGTCGAGATCCAGCGCGTCATGTCATGCGGCCTCGGCGATTCGCAGCTTGAAGATGTTTTCTATAACAATGCCGCGAAATTTATGGGAATTAAGTAGATTTTCCCGATTTATTGATAAATATAAAAAAAAGAGTGATAAAGCACCGCTGCGTGAGATCGCAGGAGATTTGATTATTGGAGGCAATTATGGATAAAAGTGACAAACTCGTTATCGCGGGGCATGAGTTTTCGTCCCGTTTCATTCTGGGTTCGGGCAAATATTCGATGAAACTTATCGAAGCTGCGGTGAAATACGCCGGTGCGGAAATAATCACGCTTGCCGTCAGACGCGCAAATTCCAGGGAACATGAAAGCATTTTGGACTACATTCCGAAAGGGGTTACGCTTCTTCCGAACACTTCGGGAGCGAGAAACGCGGAGGAGGCTGTCCGCATAGCGAGACTTGCAAGAGAGCTCGGCTGCGGCGATTTTGTCAAAATAGAGATCATGCGCGACACGAAATACCTCCTTCCCGACAACGCTGAAACGGTAAAAGCGACCGAGATCCTTGCAAAAGAGGGTTTTGTCGTAATGCCTTACATGTATCCTGACCTCAACACGGCGCGCGACCTTGTCAATGCCGGTGCCGCTTCGGTCATGCCGCTTGCTTCCCCGATAGGCTCCAACAAAGGGCTCTGCACACGCGATTTCATCCAGATCCTGATTGACGAAATCGACCTTCCGATAATAGTCGATGCAGGGATCGGCCGCCCGTCACAGGCATGCGAGGCGATGGAAATGGGTGCCGCGGCGATAATGTCGAACACCGCTCTTGCGACTGCCGGAGACCTTCCGATGATGGCCGACGCTTTCAGAAAGGCGATAGAAGCCGGCAGGAAAGCCTATCTTTCAGGTCTCGGACGCGTCCTTTCGCGCGGCGGCGCACCGTCTGACACTCTTATCGGATTTTTGCACGATTAGAAGGCTGAAATGGATAACAACTACTTTGTAGATTCAAAAAAACTTTCAAAAGAGGCCCTTGCGAAAAAGCACGAGCTTGAGACAAATCCGGCGTCTCGCGCCGATATAATGGAATATCTTCCGGGAATGGAAAAGATCGATTCCGACATTTCCGCAAAAGTTCTTGCCGAAGTCGATTCTTACGATCCCGATTCATACACGGCGGCCGATGTGAGACGCGCCCTTGACCACACAAACCGGACAATCGAGGACTTGAAGGCTCTTCTTTCGCCCGCGGCTGACAGATTTCTCGAAGAGGCGGCTCATCTTGCATCCATCGAAACGCAGAACCACTTCGGCAACACGGTTTACTTCTTCACGCCGCTATATATCGCAAATTACTGCGAAAATTACTGCGTTTACTGCGGTTTCAACTGCTATAACGACATCCGCCGCGTCAGACTCGACATGGATCAGATCGAGCACGAAATGAAGATAATCGCCGAAAGCGGAATGGAGGAAGTGCTCATCCTGACAGGCGAAAGCAGGTCAATGAGCAGCCTTGAATACATCGGTGAAGCGTGCAGGCTGGCGAGAAAATATTTCAGGATGGTCGGCGTCGAAGTCTATCCGCTGAACGTCGATGAATACAAGTATCTCCACGAATGCGGAGTCGATTACGTCACCGTTTTTCAGGAGACCTACGACAAAGTGCGCTTCGAAAAACTCCATCTCAGAGGCCACAAAAGAGTCTGGCCGTACCGCTTCGATTCGCAGGAACGCGCGCTCATGGGCGGCATGAGGGGAGTCGCGTTCGCAGCTCTGCTCGGACTTTCAGATTTCAGAAAAGACGCGCTTTCAACCGCACTTCACGCATACTTCATCCAGAGAAAGTATCCGCAGGCAGAAATTTCGCTTTCATGCCCGCGTCTGAGACCGATAATCAACAACGAAAAGATAAATCCTCTCAATGTCCACGAGCGTCAGCTCTGCCAGATCTTGTGCGCATACCGCCTTTTCCTGCCGTTTGCCGGGATCACGGTTTCATCGCGTGAAAGCAAGACTTTCAGAAACGGCATCGTGAAAATTGCGGCTACCAAAATTTCGGCTGGAGTTTCCACCGGAATAGGCGACCACGAAAGCAAATACACCGGAAAAAGTGCTGAAACCGCAGAAGGTGACGAACAGTTCGAAATCAACGACAGCCGCAGCCTCGAAAAAATGTATGAAGACATGTCGGAAGAGGGGATGCAGCCGGTCCTTAATGATTATATCTACTTGTAAAAACAATGAATTCAAACATAATCTGCGTCACAAACAGACATCTCTGCGAAGGTGATTTTTTTGAAAGAATTGAAAAAATCGCTTCCAGCGGAGTGACTGCGGTGATCCTGCGTGAAAAGGATCTTTCTGAAGGGGAATATTCTGATTTGGCTGAAAAATTCACCGAAATTTGTGAAAAACACAAAATTGAAGCGATCCTGCATACTTATGTCGATGTTGCAATCGAGCTCGGTGTGAGATCGATCCATCTTCCGCTTCCTGTTTTTAAGGATTTGAGCGGCGAAAAAAAGAGTTTTTTCGAAAAAACCGGAGTCTCTTGCCACTCTGTTGAAGATGCTGTCACGGCTGAAAAACTGGGTGCTTCCTACATAACTTTCGGGCATGTTTTTGTTACAGACTGCAAAAAAGGGCTCGAGCCTAGAGGTCTCAACGCTTTGAAAAATGTATGCAAAGCTGTGAAAATCCCGGTTTACGCAATAGGGGGGATCGATAAACAAAATATAGATTCCGTGATAGAAGCAGGTGCTGCCGGTGCCTGCATTATGAGCGGTTTTATGAAAGGTGACAACTGGAGCTGGAAATGATTAGAAAAATCTGTTTTTTGGTACTTGTTTTTCTTTTTGTGGCGTGCAGTCAGCCGGCCAAGCCTAAAGAAGAGAGCGAGACTGCGTGCAAAAGGATCGTCAGCACCGCTCCCAGCATAACCGAAACACTTTTTGACCTAGGACTCGGCGGAAATGTCGTCGGAGTCACAGAAAACTGCCACTATCCGGAAGAAGTCAAAAGCAAATCGAAGATCGGGAAAGCCTTTTCGGTAAGCAGCGAAGCGGTCATAGCACTCAAACCCGATGTTGTTTTTGTCCTCAGCGCATACGGCGAACTTGCTTCTAAGATGAAGGCTGCAGGGATGAAAACCGTGATCCTGGACCAGACGAGCGTGCAGGGTTTTGTTGATTCGATAGATGTTGTTGCCGAAACCTGCAAAATCGAAGAGAAGGGGAAAAATTTTAAGGCAAAATTCGGGCCTTACCTTAAAAAAGCCGAAAAAGAGGGAGAAAAAAAGAAGATCCTCATTCTTGTCGGGCGTGACTACGAAAACAGTTCGATAAAAGACGCATACGCCGTCGGTGATGACAGATTCCTGAATGAAATCATCAACTTGTGCGGCGCGACAAACGCATACTCAGGGAATATGGCTTATCCGAAGATCCAGCTGGAAGGGATCCTTTCGCTCAACCCGGACATCGTGATCGACATTGTCACCGCGTCCGGTCTTACCCCCGAAAAGCTCGATTTTATCGCAAAAAGCTGGTCGGACCTCGATATAAACGCGGTTAAAAACGGCAAGGTTTTCATCAAAACCGAGGATTTCTGGAGTCTTCCCGGGCCGCGTTTCACTAAAATCATCGAAGAAATCAAAAATATACTGGAATAGTTTTTGAAAACTGCTATTTTACAGCGGTTTTGATTTTTTGCGGAGGCTGAAATGTCAGAGCTCACTTTTTTGGAAGCAATCAATGCCGAAAAGGCAAATATCGAGAAACATTTGAAGTTTTATCTTGACTCGCTTCATATCCCGGGAGTTTTGCACGAGGCGATGTATTACAGCCTCAGCGCCGGCGGAAAAAGGCTGCGTCCCTTTCTCTCGATAGCTGTCTGCAACATGCTCGGCAAATCGAAAGAGCTCATCATGCCTTATGCCTGCGCACTTGAATTCGTCCACACATTTTCGCTTATACACGATGACCTTCCGGCGCTTGACAACGACGATCTCCGCCGCGGCAAACCGAGCTGCCACAAGGCTTTTCGTGAAGATATCGCGATTTTAGCCGGAGATGCGCTCAATACCGATGCCTTTTCGCTTCTTTTTGAATTCGGCGAAGGCAACATCAAGCGTGCCGGACGCTACTTCGCAAAGGCTGTAGGCGGCAGAGGAATGACGCTCGGTCAGATTTACGACTGCACGATCCCCGAAAATGAAAGAACCGCGGAAAAGCTCGATTTCATCAACTATTACAAAACTTCGGAACTTTTCATCGCCGCTACCGCCGGCGCCGCAGCATGGCTCGATGCAGATGAAAAAGAGGTCAAGGCGCTTGAAGATTTCGCAGCCGAAGCGGGAATAGCATTCCAGATTTCGGACGATATTCTGGATATAACCTCGACGACTGAAAAGCTCGGAAAACCAGTAGGAAGCGACGCCGAACTCAACAAAATGACCTATCCGGCTCTGATGGGGCTGGACGGCGCACGAAAGGCTGTAGTCGGGAGGACTGAAAAGGCGAAAGCGGCACTTGTTTCGGTATTTCCTGAGAGTGAATGGATGAAGATCCTTGTCGGATTCGCAGATTATGTAAGAGATATGGCAAAGTAAATGACTGAAAAACTTAATATTCCCGATAACTTGACGATAGAAAACAGCAAAGCTGTCTTTTCGGAGCTTTCAAAACAGTTTGCAAATGGCGCTGCGTTCGAAGTTGACCGCAATATTCAGCTCAATTCGATAACAAAGGCGCTCATCAGACAGCTTTCCGAAGATCATCCTGACCAGCTGATCGTTCCGGAAGAACTGAAAAACGATATTTTCTATTCCAAGGAAGAGGGTAAAAACGAAAAAGAAGAGGCTGAAAAACCGGCAGAACCCCGCCTTGACAGGTTGGGCGGCAGGCTGCTGAAGCTCTGGGATGTCATTTTCTACTTCTTCGTTATCATGGTTGACATGATTTTCTATTCACTGGAATCGATTTTCAACCGTAAGTTCATACTTAAAAACGATACAACGAAAAACGCTTATTATATCGGTTACTTAGCTGTTCCGATAGTTTTCCTGCTCGCGTTCCTTATCGGCTTTACGATTGCGTTGCAGGCGGCTATTCAGCTTGCCAAAATGGGCGGTCAGAGCATGATCGCGATGATGAGCACGATGGTTATGACAAAAGAGCTGGGACCGCTTATCACGGCGATAATCATTGCCGGTCGTACCGGAAGTTCGATTGCTGCCGAAATAGGAACGATGGTTGTTATGGAAGAGGTCGACGCACTCAAAACGATGGGTGTCAAGCCTTTGAAATTCCTGCTGGTTCCCAAATTCTGGGCATTCACGACAGTCATGCCGGTTCTTACGCTGATTGCTGATATCGCCGGAATTTTCGGAGGATTTCTGATCGCTTCGGCATACAATATTCCCCCGACTTCCTTTCTTGTTGATGTGATAGAATCCATCGAAATGAAGGATATATTCTGGGGTACGATGAAAAGTATCTCGTTTGCGTGGGTAATTCTTGCAGTCGGCAGTTTCAAAGGGCTTAATGTCCGCGGCGGAGCTGATGCAGTCGGTCGCGCCACTACGGAATCGGTTGTTGTCTCGATATTCATGGTTGTTGCAATCGATGCAGTTTTCTCGCTCTTCCTTTACACATAAAATCGTATTTGTTTAAAGAAAAATAGACGAAACATTTATTCTAAATTTGACTTCTACCTGAGAATAAGTAAAATTGTTTCGGCTTTTTTGTTGTTTTTGAGGTGGATTGCATGTTTACAATATTAAAAAGCGGTTCGGTTTCGGGGATAGACGGCAATGTTATCGATGTCGAAGTCGATATTTCAAGGGGAATGCCGGCGTTTTCTATCGTCGGGCTGCCGGACAATGCGGTGAAAGAGTCGAAGGAGCGGGTGAGAACGGCTATAATCAACAGCGGACACCTGTTTCCGCAGAACAGGATCACTATAAATCTTGCCCCTGCCGGAATCAGAAAAGAGGGGGCAGGGTTCGACCTTCCGATTGCGACTGCGATAATCGCCTCGATCTACAGCATGGAAACCGATAAAGTTGACGGTTTTATGATAGTCGGAGAACTCGCTTTGAACGGTGAAATAAAGCCTGTGACAGGAGTGCTGAGTCTGGCTATAACCGCGAAGGAATGCGGATTGAAAGGGATAATCGTGCCGGAAGAAAACGGAGATGAGGCTGCCGCGATAACTGAAATAAACGTCGTCACGGTTAAAAATCTCGATGATATTTTCTATCTTCTGAAGGAAGGACCGAAAGAGTTTTTTCATTCCGAAACGAAGAAGGAAGAAAAAAAATATATAGTTGATTTTGCTGAAGTGAGAGGGCACGAGCAGGCAAAAAGGGCGATAGAAATTGCAGCGGCAGGCGGTCACAATATTCTTATGGTAGGCTCTCCGGGAAGCGGAAAAACGATGCTGGCGCGGCGGATTCCGACTATTCTGCCGGAGCTTGAGCGTGAGGAGAGCATCGAGACGACAAAGATTTTCAGTGTTGCCAATCTTATGCAGGGAAACGGGCTTATCAACGAACGTCCTTTCCGCTCGCCTCATTCATCGTGTTCTCATATCGCCCTTGTCGGAGGAGGCAATCCGCCGAAACCGGGTGAAGTTAGCCTTGCTCACAACGGAGTCCTTTTTCTGGACGAGCTTCCAGAGTTCAGCAGAAACGCTCTCGAAGTGCTGCGTCAGCCGATGGAAGACGGTGATGTTTCGATATCGAGAGCGACTCATACCATCCGTTATCCTGCGAATTTTATGCTTGTTGCCTCGATGAATCCGTGTCCGTGCGGATATCTTTTCGACAAAAAGAAGCCGTGCGTCTGCTCGACTCAGGCGGTTCAGCGCTATCAGCAGAAAATTTCGGGGCCGCTGCTCGACAGAATAGATATTTCGATTGTTGTAAATTCAGTCTCTTTCGATGATTTAAGAAGCCGCAGCGCGGGCGAGACAAGCGCTCAAATCCGGGAGCGGGTCGAAAAGGCGAGGGCAGTGCAGCGGGAACGTTTCAAAGATTCGCCGTTTTTTACAAATTCAAAGATGCAGGCTTCGGATATAGATAAATTCTGCCGTCTTGACGAAGCTGCCGAACTTCTTCTCAAAAACGCCATGGACAAGCTCGGTATTTCGACTCGAGGATATTCGAGAATACTCAAAGTGGCGAGAACTGTTGCTGATATAGCCGGAAAGGAGCAGATCGAATGCGCTCACATCGCCGAAGCGATCCAATACTACAACCGCTCGATGTTCAATGAAGGTCAGGGAATATAGCTTTATACCGGTAGTTCCAGTTTTCCGGCAGTTAAAATTTTATCCTTACCACAATGCCCTGATTTCCGTCCTGAAGATTTCCGATTCTTGCCAGTTCTGATGAAAACGACATTTTTTCTGGGAAGGCTTTGCGCAGGATTGCAGCTCCGGTTGCGCGGATATAACCCGCCTTTTTCATGCAGTGATTTCCGGTGACGATGCTTTCGATCTCTTCAAGTGAAACGGCGATCGCATTGGGATCGTAGCGGTTGTACGGCTCTGCCTGGACGTTTGCCTTGATCCCGTCGTATATTCTCTGTTTTGCGTCACGCACTTTAGTGGTGCCGTTCAGCAGGTCTTCGCCTATGTGTTTCTCAAGAATACTGTCCAGATAGTCGATTCCGTTATCCCAGTTGCGGTAGTTTGCCCCGACGATTCCGATAGTAAAAGCGGCTTTCTTATGCGCTTTGAAATAGCGGACAAACATTTCATTGAGAGTCTCTTCAGCTTTCTCTCCGCGCAGCTTTTTCTCTGCGATTTTAAAGAGTTGCGTGCAGGTCGAACTATCGGATAAAGCAGTTTTACTGCCTTTTGCCGGAATCTCTGAATCGTCTGAAAAACGTCCGAACTGCCATGCAAAAAGCATCTCAGGTGCGATATCTTCGAGAATGTATGCGGTGATAGGGTAGAACTTGGTAAAAACATAGCTTCTTCTGTCGAAAAGCTCTGCCGCAAGAAGTGTATCTTTCGCTTCTACGGCAATCAGCAGCGCACCGATATGCGTAATGTAGGAAAAAAGATCAGGATCTTCTAATTTCGCGCCGTTTTTTGCATAGACCGTGATTTTTGACTGCATAAGTTCTGGCAGATAAGTGTACCATGAGGGCGAAAAATAGCCGCTCGGCTCGATCTGCTGCATTTTTGCGAGGTCGGCCGCTTTCGGAGCCGCGATTTTTCCATCGAAATCAAGCTGACCGGTTCTGCTTACCGAAAAACCCCAGAAAATTTCATGCGAAAAAGACTTCGCACAGACAATTACATCCGTCATTGTGCTCTCCACAAAAATATAAGTTGGTAAAAACGGGGACATTTTAGGGATTTTATCCGTGTTGTCAAATAAATTCGTGTTTTTTGTCAGCAAAAACCGGACATTTTAACTTTGCGTTGAAAGTGTCTGTATATTTTTTGTGGTTTATGTGCAGATTCTTAATCTGGAATTATTCGTGAATGAGTTTCGTATTTGATTTGGTGCTGATCACAGAAAGCCGAGACCCCGCATAATTCGAGATGTTCCCCGAATTTTTTTATTATCATTTCGGATAAAGTCCCGCTTAACCCGTTTGCCTGAAGAACATCCATCAGTTTTTTACGGTTTATACGATCAAAAATATAGGTAAATTCGTAGTCGGCACCGCCGAAAACCTCGACATTGTAATCCACGCAGGATATTGAAAGAGTTGTTTCGAAATCTTTTACAATAGCCTTTCCTAATGACATTGTTCCTCCATTTTACCTGATTTTTTCAGCGGTTTCGAGCAGACTGCCGATCTGGTAGCCGAGCAGCCATGCCGCGTTAGTGTACTCAGGAATTTCTTTTAAAACATTCAGCAGTTTCGGATAATAAGTTTCAGTTTCTTCAATGTACTGGCGTATTTTTTCCGGTGAAAAACCTGTCGCCATACCGCTCACATTGTTGCATCTGTCAACGCATTTCACGAAACAGGCCTTGGGATTTTCTGCAATCGCATCGTAATATTCGTTTTCGGAAAAACCGTTTTTCGGTTTTGTTACCAGACGCACGATTTCCTGTGCTTCACGGCATACCGGAAGATTTTCAGGCAGCACTCCGCAGTCTTCAGCCACATCGTGCAGAAGAACTGCCGCAATCAGAATATCATCGTTTATTCCAATTGCCAGAGCGTGACTCGCCATAGTCATCGGGTGGGTGATATAGGGGATCCCAAGCTCTTTCGGCTTTCTTAACTGTCCTTCATGCTTTTCTTCGGCGAATTCCAAAGCACGCAGACTTTCCGGAAATTCATTATTATTCAGCCTGCTTTTCAGAAAACATTCGAGTGAGTTTTGAGATTCTTTAAAGATCATTTTTTTCTCCATCACAAAAATCAAGGCATTATACACAAAATTATTTTTTAACATATTTCGTTTCTCGTCCTGAACCGAGAGTCGTTATTATCCCGCTTTTTACCATTTTTCCGAGCACTGCTTCGATTGTTGTCGGGCTCACGTCGGGCAGAATACGGCAGATTTCGGCTTTTGAAATAGGCAGAAGCGAATTTAAAACGGTGGCTTCGATGCGGGCCGATTTCGTGACTTTATTTGAGTTTACGACTGCAAAACGCCTGTCAAGTTCCTGATAACACTGATAAAGAACGCCGAGAAAATTCTGCATGAAAGGCACATAGTCGTTTCTGCTTTCGTGCCAGTTTGCGGAAGATTCTTTCAAGGACTGGTAGTACAAAAGTTTGTGTTTGTTGATCTGTTCCTCGAAAGAGATGTATTTTCCGGCATCGAAACCGTTTTTGTATAAAAGCAGCAGGGAAAGAAGTCTCGACATTCTGCCGTTGCCGTCTCTGAACAGGTGGATGCACAAGAAATCAAGGATAACGCACGGAATCAGAAGCAGAGCGTTTATGTCAGGGTCGGAGTTCGCTTCCATGTAGGCAAGAAAAAGCTGTTCCATCGCGGCTTTCGTCTCTTTTGCAGGTGTAGGCGCGAAGCGGACTTTTCTGTTACCGAGCGCATCTGTTTCAAGAATCACGTTGTCATCGGTTTTGTATTTTCCGCCGTAATTGTAATCAGTCGCGGCAAGAAGCGTTCTGTGCAGGCTGAGCACGGTGTTTTCGTTGAACTGAATGGTTTCAAAACCTGAGTGGATCAGATTCAGGGCATCGCGGTAGCCCGAAATTTCCTGCTCGTTGTGGTTCTTTGGAGCGCTGTTCTGCTGCACGATCTGAAAAATTCTTTCGTCACTCGTCACGATCCCTTCGATTTCATTGGAATTTTTTACCGACTGTATTTTTGCGATACTCTCAAGTTCCGTAAAAACCTTCTGAAAAGAGTTTTTTCTGAATTGAGAAGCCGTTTCCAGAGAAGAAATAGCCGCCGTAACGTTCACAAGCTGCGACGGCAGCATCCCGTATTTCAGAAAAGAATAGTCAAATTTGTGCATATTCACCTCCTTATCTGCATATAAATTCTAATTTTATGTGCAGAAAAAGTCAAGTATCTGCATATTTTTTTGTGATTTATGTGCAGATGCTACAATTTGAGGTTAAGAAAACTCCAAAAAAAAAGCGAGGAACTTCCTCGCCATTAGATGGACCTGGGTCTTTCGACCAATCCGAAGATTATTTTTACTGTATTTGGAGTTTTTATCAAGAAATAGTTTGTTTTTATATGCAGATTCTCAGCGTTTCACGCAATGGACTGAGGTTGCATCCGGCCTGGATTCGCCGTTTTCTCCGGGGTATGAGAAACATGTGACCCACGATTTTCCGCCGTTATACGGCATATACGACCAGAAAAGTGGCGGAGTTATGAATTTGCCGCTGAAACCGTTTTTGCCAATGTTTTCAAGGACATTTTTGCTCGGAAGTTTAAAATCGAAATAGCGGCAGTTCTCAAAATCTTTGCAGTTTTCCTCATTGATCCATGCCATTTCGGGAGCCGGAAGAAAACGCGAGAAATCGCTGTCACTTTCAGCTGAAAGAGCCGATGAAACAAAAATGAATGTAAAAACGATGAGGTTCATGGGTTGTCTCGGTTTAAATAGTCTCGTTCAAATCGGGATATTTCGCGGAAATGTTCTTTTCCAGTTCGACAAACTGGGGAATGTATTCTTCAATTATGCGTTGAACCAGCCGGTAAGCCGCGTTTTTATCGTAGACATGGGCGAGATTGTTCCTTTCGGAGAGCATTGAAAGCCATACCTGCTCGTCAATGAAGGAATAGCATTTGTAGGCTTCTTTGATTATATCGCGGGGGCTTCCGCTTTGTGCCGCCGCAATGCCTTCGTATGTGAGAAGTTCTTTTAAAACTTTCCATGCGAGTTCGAATTGAATGAAAAATTTGTCGATTATTCCGCCGATAATGAATTCGTTTTTGATGTCCTGAGCATCAGCCTGGACAAGCACCGAAAGATTGCTTTTGTAGTTATCGAACTTCTTCATAGAGCGTTACTCCCTCGTTTTTTATTATTTCCGCCAGTTCGGTATTTGAATTCTGGTTCAGATCCAACACATCGTATTGCAACAAAGTCGATGTTTCTTCCTCGACAAGCAGCCTGAACATGTCGATGTCACCGCCTTCCGCAGCCAGATCGATGTCGCTCGCTCTGCCGAAATCGCCTCTTGCACGCGAACCGAAAAGAACGACTTTTTCAACGCCGCAGCGTTTCGCAAGTTCCGCGATTTCTTCGGTAACTTTTGCTTTTATGCCGGTGTCTTTTTCAGAAATTGCCATGAGTTTATATCCTCAGTCAAAAAACGGCGGAATTATAACAGAGGTTGAAAATGCGGTCAAGCGGATTTGTGTGATAAGATTTTGATGATATTACACAACAGAAAAAGTGTGTTCTGCTTCATATTCCAAATAATTCTGTTCGTTTATGGCATAATTCATTATATGAATCTACGGCTGACTGTATTGCTTTAGGCAAAACTATAGTCAAATAATTGTAATATTGCTCTTGATATTCCTTGTCTTTATGTGTAGGCCGATCCAATACTAAATATTCACTGTTTTTCAAATCTGGTGCAAATTTACAAGAAATTTCATAAGTTAATGCCAAAAAAGCAGCCTTAAGATTTTCTGTGAATTTTCTTAATTCAGGATCAATCAAATAGTTTTTATTATCAGCAATCTTTTCTTGTAATTTGAAAAGATAATCAAGTTCACCAGACTCGAATCTTCTATGTTGAAGTAGTTTTAATTCTAATTGTTGGTCGAAATGTTTGGGAATATCGTTTAAAATTCTTTCCAATGCATCAATGTCATGTTTGTCCCAATCATCATATAAGGTCTTAAAATCGCACTTCTCATATATCTCTTTTAATGCGTTGTATATGTCTCTTTCTAATTCTTCTCTGTTTTGAGATGAAAAACGCAAAATCCTCAATTGGAGGATATCAAAAGGTAACTGCTCGATATTACCTTTATCTTTATTAAAAACTAAGATGATTTTGCTCTCTCCTAATTTTTTTACAGCATATCCCAATTCGAATAGGACATTTTGGTTTACAAAACAGTTCTCAACAAAGGATACATCCGCAATAAAAATGGAACAATTCCTTATTTTCTGAAGAATTGTATTTATAATATTAACAGCTCCAGGCACATTTTTTGTGTCACGATCAAAATCCATATCCAACGCATCATCCTTTTTAAGCCTTTTTAAAGCTTTTTTGATGGCTTGTTCTATAATGTTTTTCTGTTGTGGAATTTCACTTTCCCAGGAATAAAAAACGTTCATTTGCATTACCTTTATAAAAAGTTAAATAAAATTAACAAATTAAAAAACGTAATGACTTATATACACAAAATTACAGAGTCAAGGGAGAAAATGAAAAAATTTTTCAGAACTTTTAATGTTTTATTTTACCACTTGGCTCTAGTTTCGGAATAAACCGAGCATCCAATCATGCACAAACAAGTTTGTTTCGTACAAGAATCCTGAAATAAGGACATTTGCCGTTAATTGACAGATCTTTGTCATCGTCACCTTTCCTGAATTGGATGATTTCAAACTGTTCGGGGTTGAATTTGTGCAGAAAAGTTATCGGGACCCCGATTGCTCCGCTGTAATCCATCGGAATATCTTGTGTTTTATCAACATTGATGCCAGTATAATTGTCATAATTCGGGTATTCCAGTTCGTTACCGTAATATTTCTTTGTCAAAGGAATCTTTTCGTGTCTTTTGAATGTGTCCAAATTGGTAAGCCACAGACAATTGTTTGATGAAATAATTCTGTTTCCGAACTGGTCAATTTTTGTCTCGGTTCCATAAAGTTCGTAATCTTCAGGAACAATGAAGCCAGAAATCCCGCGGCCCAGGTTTATTCCGAGCCAAACTTTGTTTTCTTTAATTAAATTAAAGATTTCCTTGTATGTGATCGCATTGATATTGCCGATGATAAGAAATCTTTTTTTGAATCTCATTATTTGAGCGACGTATTGCCTGAACAATGAAAACGGCGGATTTGAGACAACAATGTCAGACTGTTGCAGCAGTTCAATGCTTTCTTCGCTCCTGAAGTCTCCGTTACCCTTAAAATAAGTGACATCTTCCAATGTCGGATCCGGTTTTTCTGTTCCGGTATATTCGTAATAAAAACCACATTCACAAGATTGATTGAAAATATTGAAATCTGATTTTTTATAACACGCACAGATAAGTTTCTTTAGACCTAATTCTTTGAAATTATTCACAAAATATTTAAAGAAATTGCTAATTCTTGCATCATCGCAGTTACAGAAAACCGTTTTGTCTCGGAAATGTGTTTTGTAGTATTGAAGTTCGTTTTCTATATCTACATACTGAGTATAAAACTCATCGTTTTTGCTGCTTTTCGCATTATCCAACAAGCTGTGCTGCACGTTTCTTGCCATATCAAAGTCCTTTATAAATTGTTTTTTGTAATCTGATTGAATAAATCGTTGCCTAACATTTTCAATGAAGTTTCAGCTATATCAAACATGACATCGAACATTTCCTTTTCACCCCATTTACCGCCGTTGCCTTGTGTGTAAATGGATGCGGCCTGCAACATTATGAGATGATCATCGTGTTTGACGAATTTGTTTTTACAAAGATTCTTGTTCATTTCCATTCCGTAGTTTGACGCAGTCAGTCTGTCCAACCTGTTGAGCGAACCTGCATTGTAATGAAGTGTTATTTTTCGTCCGTCTGGTCGCGTGACAGTTATATCTTCTGTCAGAAAATTGGAGCCTTCCAGAAATAAAACATAAGGAAAATAGGATTCTCCCAGCATAAAATTTGCGATTTCCGAAACATTTTTATGAGATCTTTCTATCGCGTTTCCTGCGAGCATCAAATCCTGATCATTGTTTTTGCCGACTAATTTACCCTGCTGAATGTTGTCGATGTCTTTACCTTGATATTTCGCTTCAGAAACGAGTATAACATGCCAGTTTTCGTTGTCGTCTTTGACTTCGATAATTCCGCCATCGGGTCGTATTTTTGAATTGGTAACAAAAAGAGTTTGCCCCAATTCCGTGTCAACTTTCCGCATAGCGAGATTGATTTCTTCCTTGTTGATACTGATTCTGTAGCGAAATGATAACATCGGGTATTTTTTCCGTAGTTTTTGTATCACAAGTAAAGAAGTAGTTTTGACAAGTGAATCGTGTGATTTTGCCTCTTCGCTGAATATTCCGTCAGCACCATGCGA